>Ga0153979_1000186_pt1 | contig 11672 bp, 10 predicted proteins | sample TSGA063MetaG_FD_104690 | JGI IMG/M metagenome (GOLD analysis project Ga0153979, IMG submission 104690) | Attine ant fungus gardens microbial communities from Georgia, USA - TSGA063 MetaG | ecosystem: Host-associated > Fungi > Mycelium > Unclassified | place: USA: Georgia, Magnolia Springs State...
AAATCGTATTTATCGAGATCGCTGGCTTTGATGGTTTGAATGTAGAGATCCCACTTCGGGAAGGCTTTGTTGTTAATCGCCGTGACCAGATCTTCAGTCATATGGCTGTAAGAGGTACTCTGAATGGCGGCAACTTCACCTGGATCGAGGTTTTTCTCGCCCTGCAGCGTCTTCCAGTGGAACTTCACATAGTGCACTTCGCCTTTCGCGTTGACGAACTTATAGGCATGGACGCTGTTGCCGTCCATTTGACGATAATTAGCCGGCGTGCCCATGTTGGAGAACAGCATGGTTAAGGCGTGCGTGGCTTCCGGGACGTGGGAAAAGAAATCAAAGGTGCGCGCATCGTTATCAAGGTTGCTACGCGGATCGGGCTTGAAAGCATGGACCATATCCGGGAATTTAATCGCATCGCGGATGAAGAACACCGGCAGGTTATTGCCAACCAAATCCCAGTTGCCCTGGCTGGTATAAAACTTCGTGGCGAAACCACGCGGATCGCGCAGTGTTTCCGGCGAATGTTTGCTGTGAACCACGGATGAGAAGCGGACAAAGACTGGCGTCACGCTGCCTGGCTTGAACACTTCAGCCATCGTCAAATCGCTGATGTCTTTGCTGGCACGGAACTCACCATGAGCACCCGTGCCGCGTGCGTGGACGACACGCTCGGGAATACGTTCACGGTCAAAGCGCTGCAGCTTCTGGATCAACTGCCCATCCTGTAGCAGCACAGGGCCTTGATCGCCTGCGGTTTGTGAGTTCTGGTTATCACCTACTGGAGCGCCATTGTCGCGCGTTAATTCGGTACTGAAAGCTGGAAGTGAGAAGGCTAAGGCAAGAGCACAAGCCAATGGATTGAGTAAATAAGAACGGGCTGTCCGGGTCATAAGCATGCTTCCTTGTATGTATGCGTTCGCAACAGGTTGTCACGTACGGCCGCTGTCGGCGCGAGCATCTTTACATTCAAGAAATTAAGATCTAACGAGACCGGTCCCGTTTATACATAACAAAAAAGTTATAAAAAAACCGCCAACCTCAGGCTGGCGGTTTTTCAACAGCAGAAAAGGCGTTACATCACCGCAGCAAAGGCTTCGGCCACCTGATTGACGTTACGGCTGTTAAGACCCGCAACGCACATGCGGCCGCTGGCAATCAGATACACACCAAACTCATCGCGCAGGCGATCAACCTGCTGGGCGCTCAAGCCGGTATAGCTGAACATACCGCGCTGCTTCAGCAGGTAATCAAAGTTTTGCCCCGGCAGCTTAGCGCGTAATACTTCCACCAGCGCCTGGCGCATTTCGATAATGCGCAGTCGCATCGCTTCCACTTCAGCCAGCCAGTTGGTCAGCAGCGCTTCGTCGTTCAGTACGCATGAAACCACCTGCGCGCCAAAGTTGGGTGGGCTGGAGTAGTTACGGCGTACGGTGGCTTTCAGCTGGCCGAGTACGCGCACAGACTCTTCGGCGCTGTCGCAGACGATAGAAAGTCCACCAACGCGCTCGCCGTAAAGTGAGAAGATTTTAGAGAACGAGTTGCTGACCAGCGCAGGCAGACCGGCTGCAGCAATCGCGCGAATCGCATAGGCATCCGCTTCCATTCCCGCACCAAAACCCTGGTACGCGATATCGAGGAACGGAATCAACTCCTGCGCTTTAAGTACGTCGGTGGTTTCATCCCACTGCGCGTTAGTCAGATCGGCGCCGGTTGGATTGTGGCAGCATGGATGCAGCAGCACGATGGATTGCTTCGGCAACGTTTTCAGTTTGGCAATGAACGCCTCAAACTGTACGCCGTTGGTTTCCGCGTCATACCACGGGTAAGTATTCACCTCGAAACCGGCACCGTTAAAGATCGCGATGTGGTTTTCCCACGTTGGATCGCTCACCCACACGTTTGAATGGGGGAAGTAACGTTTCAGGAAATCGGCACCGACTTTCAGCGCGCCTGAACCACCCAGCGTCTGGATTGAGGCAATCCGCCCCGCTTTCAGCACGGGATGTTCTTTGCCAAACAGCAGCGGCGCAATGGCATTACGGTACGCGTTCAAACCTTCCATCGGCAGATACAGCGATGCCTGATGTGGCTGTGCCTGCAAGCGCTCTTCCGCTGCGGCAACCGCCTGCAGCTGAGGAATGATGCCCGCTTCGTTGTAATAAAGACCAATGCTCAGATTGACTTTGTTATCGCGCGGATCTTGTTTGAAGGTTTCCATCAGCGACAGAATCGGATCGCCGGCATAGGCATCAACGTTTTGAAACACGGTGCAGATCTCCATGATTGTTCTTAAGTATGAGGTAATGATGCGTCATCAAACCATGTAACGGCCGGGACGATGATTCATTGCGATGATGAGATTAAGGATCACCGCGCCCGCAATTGAGGCCAACAGCATCGGCATTGATACCACAAACAGCGAGGCCAGCACCACGCAGGTATCCACCGCCATTTGCAATTTCCCGGCTCGCAGCCCGATACGGTCCTGCAACCAGAGCGCCAAAATATTGATGCCGCCAAGGCTGGCTTTGTGACGGAACAACACTATAAACCCAATGCCCATCACCACGTTACCGAACAGTGTCGCATAAAACGGATTTAGCGCAGAAAAATGCACAAAGAGAGGATGCAGATGCGTAAACAGCGACACAAGGCCCACAGCACAGAAAGTTTTTAGCGTGAATTCCCAGCCCATGCGGCGCACGGCCAGCCAGTAAAAAGGCAGATTGATGAGGAAGAACGCGCTGCCGAAGGAGAGCGGCGTCAGGTAGCTAATCAAGAAGGCAATACCTGCCGAGCTACCGGTCAGCGCGCCCGCCTGTTTCAGCATAATCACGCCAAACGACACCATCAGCGTGCCAAGGACAATTGCCAGCGCATCTTCAATCAGCGAATGGGGAACTTTGGTCGGTTGTACAACGTTATCCATGGGTTAATCTCATTGCAAATGATGCCCGTCAAATGCAAAAAACGCACCACATCGGCGACGTTTTGTCACCACCGATGGGTGCCAGTGATTATCCAATTGATAACTAAGGCGCTTTATTGCAGGTTTTTGTGCATCAATTAAGGATAAACCATCAACTTATGCACAAATCTATTTTCTGATGCGCGTTTTTTGCATTAACTCGGCAATTATTGCACCAGATTAGCACATCATGCACTTTTTTGGCGCGTTTTGTGCTGAGGGATGATCATCAAACCGTTCTCTTTTAAGCGGCTTAAAACCACGGATGTTTTAACGTGCGCGACGCTTTGATGGCCCGCCACTAGCTGGCTAATCAGCGCGCTTAACGACGCTAAATCGGCCACCGCCACTTTCAGTAAATAATCTGCATCGCCGGTGGTTTTGAAGGCATCAACAATAGCGGCTTCTTCTTCCACCATGCGATGGAAACTCTCTTCATAATCCGGCGTATGATTTTTCAGACGAACTTCAATTAATCCCACCATACCAAGGCCAACTGCATCGGGCGAAAGGCGGGCGTGATAGCCGAGAATGAGATTCGCCTGTTCAAGATTGATGCGGCGGCGTGAACATTGCGACGCCGAAAGCCCGACTAAATCACTGAGTTCCTGGTTGGTAAGGCGGCCATTAGATTGTAGTAATGTCAGTATCTTAAGGTCGTGATCGTCTACCTGAGTCATTCTGTTTCCACAGCGTTATAGGGTGCGCTTTGCTACAGATAACCCGATTGAAGGCGGGGTTGTCCAACACTATTTTCTGATGACGTGAAATGCATGCACAAATCGTGCATGCAGGCGCAGAGAAAGGATTATTCGTCGTCGTATTGCGGGCCAGCGTAGTTATCAAAGCGTGACCACTGGCCGTTAAAGGTCAGGCGTACCGTACCGATCGGGCCGTTACGCTGCTTACCAAGGATGATCTCAGCGATGCCTTTCAGATCGCTGTTTTCGTGATAGACCTCATCGCGATAGATAAACATGATCAAGTCGGCGTCCTGCTCGATCGAGCCCGATTCGCGCAGATCCGAGTTCACCGGGCGTTTATCGGCGCGCTGCTCCAGCGAGCGGTTAAGCTGTGAAAGGGCAACAACCGGCACGTTTAGCTCTTTCGCCAGCGCTTTTAACGAGCGCGAGATCTCGGCGATCTCCAGCGTACGGTTATCCGACAGCGACGGCACACGCATCAGCTGCAGGTAGTCTATCATGATCAGGCTCAACCCGCCGTTTTCACGGAAGATACGACGCGCGCGCGAACGCACTTCGGTGGGCGTCAGGCCAGAAGAATCATCAATAAACATGTTCTTCTTCTCGAGCAAAATCCCCATCGTCGCGGAGATGCGCGCCCAATCTTCATCTTCCAGCTGACCGGTACGAATGCGCGTTTGATCCACACGCGAGAGCGACGCCAGCATACGCATCATCAACTGCTCGCTGGGCATTTCCAGACTGAAAATCAGCACCGGCTTATCTTGCAACATCGCGGCGTTTTCGCACAGGTTCATGGCGAAGGTGGTTTTGCCCATCGAGGGGCGCGCCGCCACGATAATCAGGTCTGAGCCCTGCAATCCGGCGGTTTTTTTGTTCAAATCCTGATAACCGGTATCAACACCGGTCACGCCGTCATGCGGCGTTGAGACCAGTGATTCAATACGCGATACCGTCGCTTCCAGAATCTGCTCAATGTTCTGCGGGCCCTGATCTTTATTGGCGCGCTGCTCAGCAATTTTGAAGACGTTAGATTCGGCGAAATCGAGCAGATCTTCGCTGCTGCGACCCTGCGGATCGTAACCGGCATCAGCGATCTGGTTCGCCACCGCGATCATCTCTCGTACTACCGCTCGTTCACGCACGATATCGGCATAAGCGCCGATGTTGGCAGCACTTGGTGTATTTTTTGCCAGCTCGGCCAGATAGGCGAAGCCGCCCGCCATCTCAAGCTCACCGAGTGTTTCCAGTGATTCTGAGAGCGTAATCAGGTCAATCGGCTGGCCCGCTTCGAGTAAACGCTGCATTTCCGTAAAGATTAAACGGTGCGAGCGGTTAAAGAAGTCGCTGGCGACGACACGTTCTGAGACGTTATCCCAGCGCTGGTTATCCAGCATCAACCCACCGAGCACCGACTGCTCCGCTTCTATGGAATGCGGTGGCATTTTCACGCCTTCCAGCTGCCGATCGCGGGGTTCGTTCGATTTGTTGGTGGGTTTATTTCCTGCCATAGTGAATGCATTACCGATCGTGAAAGGGACGCGCAAGTATACCGTCCCAGGATGAACAATCACAGGAGTCAGAATGGCAAAGCGTATTCAGTTCAACCAACACGGCGGCCCAGAAGTGCTGCAATGGGCCGATTTCGAGTTAGCCGATCCCGCCGAGCATGAAGTGCAGGTGGAAAATAAGGCGATTGGCATTAACTACATTGATACCTACGTACGCAGCGGCCTGTATCCGGTGGCGGCGTTGCCATCGGGCCTGGGCACCGAGGCCGCGGGTGTGGTGAAGCGAGTGGGATCAAAAGTGACGCGATTCAAAGCAGGCGACCGCGTGGTGTATTGCCAGGCGACGTTGGGTGCCTACAGTGAAGCGCACAATGTGGCAGAAGACCGCCTGGTGATCCTGCCAGACAGCATCAGCTTTGAGCAAGGCGCGGCCTCTTTCCTCAAAGGTTTAACCGTGCAGTATCTGCTACGCCAAACCTACAAAGTGAAAGCCGACGAAATCTTCCTGTTCCACGCCGCGGCCGGTGGCGTCGGTTTGATTGCCTGCCAGTGGGCGAAAGCGCTGGGCGCACACCTGATAGGTACCGTGGGTTCGGCCGAGAAAGCGCAGATTGCAAAAGATGCGGGTGCGTGGGCCACCATTAACTATCGTGAAGAGGATATTGCGAAACGCGTAAGCGAATTAACCAAGGGCGAGAAGGTCGCGGTGGTGTATGACTCAGTAGGGAAAGATACCTGGGAACCTTCGCTGGATAGCCTGCGCCGCCACGGATTGATGGTGAGCTTTGGTAATGCCTCGGGTCCGGTGACCGGAATCGATCTCGGCATATTGAATAAGAAAGGCTCGCTATTCGTTACCCGACCTTCCCTGTTTGGCTATATCACCAACCGGGAAGAGCTCGACGCCGCCAGTAATGAGTTGTTGTCACTGATCGCCAGCCGGGCAATTCGGCTTAACGTACCTGAGCAGCAGAAATTTGCCTTAAGCGATGCGGTACGTGCGCATCAGGTGCTGGAAAGCCGTGCAACACAGGGTTCAAGTCTGCTAATTCCCTGATCGCTAAAAGCAAACGGGGCTTCCCGTAGGAAGCCCCTTTTTCTTTCTTTTTTATAGTTCGCGCTGGTGTAGGGACAGCGGCGATGAATTCGTGTTGAAACAACGCCAATCATCCTGGCAGAAAACATAAGTAAAAAATATGTTTAATTGCGAAATTGGTCTAAGCAATGTCTGAGTCTGTGATCTTTCCCGCAATTACCGCCAACCATTTCTCTCTAACTTACTGATTTTTCTTTTCAGCCTGTTTAATTTCGCCTCACCCGAGGGCGTGTTAAATGCGCGATAGAGCCATACGGTGATAACCGCCAGCACCAGCCATGGTAACAATTTAATAACAACTGCCAGCAGGCCGCCGAGGAACATAAAGACGGTGGCAACAATCAATGCGGCGATAACACCAAGCAATGAAACGCCGGTGAGTAACAGCATTAGAAAAAAGCCGAGAACAAAGAGAATTTCCACGAAGGCGCTCCTGTGTGAGTAACTTCAGGAGTATTACAAGATGCGTGCCAACTCGTAAATGCGCTAACGCTTTGAAAGTATTGAAGTGAAGATCCATGGGCGAATGAGCACGTGCTGAAAATAGCCAACTTGTGGTGTGGAAAAAACCATATCTCAAGAATTATCGTGCTATTTGTCTGGTGCGCATTAATGCGCACCCTACGAAAACCCAGCTATATCCACGTAGGGGCACCCTTCATGGTGTAATCCCGATCCCGTACCAAATCACCGCACCTTCCGTAGCGGCGCGATTTATCGCGCAATGAATTGCGCCGCTACAAGGTGTGCTCTCGGTGATTAGGTTTTTTCATGTCTTAACTGACAATCATTACACCCTTCATGGTGACCTTACCCAACAATGGTTAAAGCGCTTCCTGCGGGATTTTATCCGCAACTAAGGCTAGCGCCGCTTCCAGCACCCGCACATCGGCACCGGTTTTGTGGGCGTTTTCACTCAGATAACGACGCCACTGGCGAGCGCCTGGGATGCCCTGGAACAGGCCGAGCATATGGCGCGTGACGTGTCCCAAGTACGTACCTTTCGACAGTTCCGCTTCAATATAGGGGTACATCGAACGCACCACCGCTACCGGATCGACCTGCGGTACATCACGACCAAACAGCTCGCGGTCGACCTGCGCCAGAATGCCCGGATTCTGATAGGCTTCGCGGCCCATCATCACGCCATCCATGTGCTGCAGATGAAGTTTGGCTTCTTCTAGCGTTTTTATGCCGCCGTTGATCGCCATGGTTAGCGTTGGAAAATCACGTTTCAGCTGATAAACGCGTGGATAATCCAGCGGCGGAATTTCGCGATTCTCTTTTGGGCTCAAACCCGACAGCCAGGCTTTGCGCGCGTGGATAATGAAGGTATCGCAGCCGCCCTGCTGCGCCACGGTGCCAATAAAATCACACAGGAATTCATAACTATCCTGCTCGTCAATGCCGATTCGGGTTTTTACCGTTACCGGAATGCTCACAACATCGCGCATCGCTTTAATACAATCGGCGACCAACGCAGCATCCGCCATCAGGCAGGCACCAAAACGCCCGTTCTGAACGCGGTCCGAGGGACAACCGACGTTCAGGTTGATCTCATCGTAGCCACGCGCTTCTGCTAATCTGGCGCACTGTGCCAGTGCGGCGGGATCGCTGCCCCCAAGTTGCAGCGCCAGAGGATGTTCATCCTCGCTGTAGGCCAGATAGTCGCCTTTACCGTGAATGATGGCGCCCGTGGTCACCATTTCGGTATACAGCAGGGTATCGCCGCTCAGCTTGCGATGAAAATACCGACAGTGGCGATCGGTCCAGTCCAGCATCGGGGCGATTGAAAAACGTTGCGAGGAGAAAGTATCGGTCATGAAACGCAGTAAATCCGCAGTAGTTAAGTGATGAGAAACTGCGCAATCATATCACAGCAGAACGGGCGGCACAGCCGCCCGTTATCAGGAGTAACCGTTGAGTGAGGATTAGAAGTTAAACCCAAGCTGCAACATTGCACCCACGGTATTGTCTTTGCCCACTGAACCGGCCAGATCCAGATGAACCGTATTGTTGAACGGCGATATGCCCAAACCTGCGGTAACTACGTCGGTATCATTCGATTTCAGATCGGCACGATAACCGGCGCGCAGCGCCAGCCAATCCAGCACGCGATACTCTGCACCTACGCCGGCATACTGGCTGGACTCTTCTGATTTGAAGCGCTTGGTTTCTGTCAGGTCAACATCACCCGCCAGGGTAAACGGCCCGTTATTCCACGCGAGGCCAGTCGTGACCAGCGGACGAATTTGATAGGTATCGCGATAACCGTTTACTTCTTTAGTATCGATATCACGCGAGATTAAGTTCTGCCCCGTCACACCGAAAGTCCAGTTATCAGCAAAATCAGTGGCAACACCGGCATCCACGTTAAACCCGGTATCGCTGCTGCGATAACGGCTGCTGTTGATGTCGCTCTTGTCGTAGTTATAGATACTGGCGGTGTAGTTATACAGCCAGGTTTTCTGCAGTTTTGGCGTGATACCAACAGAAACCGGATGGCCGGCAATAGAGAACTCATGCGCCACTGATACACCATAATCGGTGATTAACGCCGCCAGGCCGTTAGCGCTGGAACGCAATTTGTCCTCATCGCCCGGCACAGGAATAACGGTACCGTTAGCAACACCACGCAGATAGGCGATGTCGCTATCCGCGATGTTGGCACGTACGTGCGCAGTTCCATAGGCCTTAGTGATAAACGCAAAAGGCAAGGTTTCATTGGGAACGGTGACGGCCAGCGCCACACCCGCAGTTCCATTGGCTTTATTGCCGCGAAGATCGCTAAGCTGGTTAGCCACATCACCTGCAGCCGCTTTCAGCTGTGGATAACCATTGAGGTAATCCGCAAAAGTGAGGTTATCAATCACGTCCTGATAACGATCGACGCTATCCGTGATGTCATCAACGCGGTCGATCAATTTGTCTTTGTCAGTAACCTGTGCGCCAGCTGAAGGGAAAATGATGCTGACATTATCTTCCGGCTGAGCTTTCGTCATCAATGCTGGGTTAGCCAGCACCGCAGAACTCCAGGTGGAAGAAGCTACGCCCGTTCCTCCCATGGCATCATTGCGTGCGTCATACCATGTGCCTGCTGCTAAAGCTGAAGAAGAAATAAATACCGCATTCAAACCAACAAGATAAGCAACTTTTTTGTGCCTGAATAGTGTCTTCACCATGAGCCTGCCATCACCTTTGAAATGTCGCTGAGCCACTCACCGACGGAACAGTTTAGTTAGCCGCTATTCTGAACCATGGCTAACGCTTCATTGCTGTGAATTGAAAGGAAATAGCACTGCTATTCGCAGAATTGGATGCTTTCACACCATTCCGCTGTGTTTTTATGCAGAAAAATTAACAGTGTTTAAATTGATACCAGAAATTACTTAAGACCTTTTGAACCATAGACGCTAACCTGGTGAGTTGCAAAGCAAAATCCCAGCGGCCGTTGCCTTGGCTACATAGAGGTTTACATCGGGAAAATGGGCAAAAACTGAAGGTCAATACAAAGTGGAACGGTAACAAATTGATTAACCGGTTTTTTTAGCAGAAAACACGCCTAAAAAAGCAATAACAGCAGTAGAAAAAATTGTGTGATAAAATAACATTACCTGCAACCCGGAGAATGCTCATGTCTAACCTCACGCCCGAACAGCTGCTTACCCAGGCTGAATCACTCTGCCTTGACCGCGGCGTGCGCCTTACTACTCAGCGCGCTGAAGTATTGCGTCTGATGGCTGAGCAAAATGGATCAATTAGCGCTTACGACCTGCTGGATCAGCTGCGCGTCAGTGAACCTCAAGCCAAACCGCCCACGATTTATCGTGCACTGGATTTTCTGCTGGAGCAGGGATTCATTCACCGCGTGGAATCGAATAATAGCTATGTGGTTTGCCACCATTTCGACGAACCAGCGCACACTTCTGTGATGCTGGTGTGTGATGGCTGCGCGGCGGTAAGTGAAAAGCATGCACATGGAGTGGAAAAAACCATTGCGACACTGGCAGATCAGGCGGGGTTTTCACTGCGTCATACGGTGATTGAAGCACATGGCTTATGCGAGAATTGCACGGAAGTTGCGGCTTGTACGCGGCATGATAGTTGCGAACACGACCATCAGAGTGAGAGTAAAAAGCGGGTGAGAAAGGCTTAATTGGCACTTCCTTGTGCCGACCCGATCATAATGATCGGTGGGTAGGAGCATCGTCCTTAATAAGACGTCGATTACCAGCGGTAATCTTTGTTGTGGCTTTCCCAGTCTTTCACTTCGGTCTCTGCCTGATCTTTCGCATAACCGTAGCGTTCCTGGATTTTACCGACAAGCTGATCGCGTTTACCTTCGATCACGGTCATATCATCATCCGTAAGCTTGCCCCACTTCTCCTTCACTTTCCCTTTGAACTGCTTCCAGTTTCCACCAGCTTCGTCTTTATTCATAATAATCCTCCACTTCATCCTGAGTGAGACGGATACATTCTCTGTATATCAAAGAACATACCCACACGATGCGCTATTCATCTGCGCCGTATGAGTTAATTATAGTTGCCGCTTCGAAGTTTGCAGGAAATTACAGATTAATCTGTAGGTTACGCTTCGCTTATTCAGGCATTAAACCAGCTGTCGCGCTGCCAATGACCGCGCCACATCAGCCACAGCGTCACCCCTCGTAGCGCCAGGAATACCGTTATCGCCAGCCATAAACCGTGGTTACCAAGCCAGGGTAATGTTAGCAGCGTCAGGCCATAACCCATGGCGGCTATCATCATGCTGTTACGCATCTCACGACCACGCGTCGCACCAATAAACATGCCATCCAGCAGATAACACCAGACGCCTATCAACGGCAATATCACCTGCCAGATGAGATATCTGTCGGCCATTTCACGCAACGCTTCCAGTGATGTCAGCATGGCCACAATCTGCGGCCCCGTGAACGCATAAATCAGGGCAAATAATGCGGCGACAAAACAGGCCTGACGGCAGGCCGCGTGCCAGATAAGTATTAATCGACTGCGATCTTTCGCGCCTACCGCTTCACCCGAGCAGGCTTCAACCGCATAAGCAAAGCCATCTAGCGCGTAGGCGGTAAAAGTGAGGAACATCAGCAATACGGCATTAACCGCCACCACATCTGGACCAATGCGCGCCCCCAGAATGGTCAGGGATGCAAAGCAGATTTGAAGCATTAATGAGCGCAGCATGATGTCGCGATTAAGACGGAAAAACCGCGCGGCATCGCCACGCCAGCTGCTTTTTAGTAGAGCGAAATGAATACCGCGCAGTTTGAGTACGCGCGCCACCATCCACAAACCTACTCCCAGCGTGACATATTCAGCCAGCGCCGTTGCCGCCGCTGCACCGGCCACTCCCCAATGCAGCTGAAGGACAAATAA
>Ga0153979_1000188_pt1 | contig 11637 bp, 9 predicted proteins | sample TSGA063MetaG_FD_104690 | JGI IMG/M metagenome (GOLD analysis project Ga0153979, IMG submission 104690) | Attine ant fungus gardens microbial communities from Georgia, USA - TSGA063 MetaG | ecosystem: Host-associated > Fungi > Mycelium > Unclassified | place: USA: Georgia, Magnolia Springs State...
GCTTTCCAGCACCAGTGTTTTCCCCATCGCTTTCTTAAACTCACTCTCCTTCTCTGTTGCTGCCGCCATTAATAAAGCACTGTCTGTCCAGCCCTCCGGCGGTCTTTCACTTAATAACCGGCTGGCCTTGCTAACAGGCAAGCTTCCGGTGAATAACGCAGCCAGCATCGGGCCATGATATGGATTCAATGCATTGATATTTATCGTTAAATCATTATCCGGCAGCACGCAGACCCAGGGTTTTAGCTGATCCAAGACTTTCTGGTCAATGCCGCTTAGCCTGCGCAGCTCGCGGCTATCAAGTATCGGCGCATAGGAAGCAGGCAGATCGACGGACCGTTGTCTGTCTGCATTTTTATCCTCCTCGCCTGCCACATTATTTACCGAATCGTCTGCTGCCCGATTTGCCCACTCTACGGCTGACTGAGTAACGCTTTTTGCTGCTACGGGGTTCATCCCGGTGACATTGATCAGCAGGTGGGTAAAGACAGCCGCAGGATAATGTCCGGCTTTCTGCGCCATCCCCTCATCGTTAGCAGTCAATGGCATGTCCACCGCAGACGCCCCATCCAGCGGAGAGATTTGAGATCCCGCTACAGAGGATTCGTTTTCCTGTACCTCATCTTTTACTGCCTTTCTCCCCGGTAAGTCACTTTTGTCAGAAGAGCCCGCGCTGACCAGTGAGTTCAGATTGAAACAATCACTTCTGTCGCGAATTTCATAGCTAACTGGCACATCGTCCAGCACCGCAATCCGCCTTACGGGCCGGATCTTCGGCTCTTTTTGCAGCTGGTTCCTGACAATCTTCTCATTGCCCAGTAGCATCCACTTCATGTGCGTCTGCCAGACCGAGTGCTGGCTTCTGGTCATAACGTGCTGCCAGTACTCATTGCTCAACACGGTTACGGTGAGAATTAAGGCCATCATCAGCAATACCATCAGCAACGCGCTTCCTTTCTGATCTGACATCTTCTTCTCTCACTCCTCTGCCAGCAGAAATACCCGGCTGAATTTCCCGGAGTCAGTAAGCACCAGCGTTATTTCAACGGCCTTCGGCAGCACGCTCAGCATATTGAGTTCCGCCACCCACTGATTACCGCTGTAGTAGCGGAGTGTAAAAGCCTCTACGCCCGTCAGTAATGAAGTCACTTTCGGCTCGCGGCCCGCTAAATCCGCAGGCCATACGGCGCTGACTTTTTGCAGCTCTCCCTGCCTCAGACGATAGCTGACCGCCTCGATTTGCGTACGCTGCAGCATACCGCCGGGATTAAGCCAGTTCCCCCGTAAAAACTGCACTACAGAGTCGGAAGCTGTCGTGGGCAGGTCGCTGTTCGGGTTGAAGTCATTATCTTTGCTACCAGCGGCGCTTAGCAGAGCATGTGAAAAATCATTTTCCATCACCGAGAAGGCAAACTGTTGTTGCATCAGTCGGGTAGATTTCTCACGTATCAGATCCGAACTCCGCACTACCCCCTGAAAAAGCTGTAGCGCTACCACGCTGATTGTCGCAGTCAGCGCCAGAGCGACAACCATTTCCAGCAGCGTAAAACCGGCCTGCCGCTTAAGCCCGTTCATTTCTTAATGCTCATCCATGTTCTTAGCGATGCCACAGGTTGTTGCTTCTTGTTTTGACGGACTTCAACTTCCACGGCCACGATCCCCGGATCGGTGGTAGGAACCCGCCGCCAGCGAAGATGCCACGTCGCGCCTCCCATCATCTGTGATCCGTGCTGCCACAGCTCTGAAGTGCTGGCAGGATGGAGCATAATTTCGTTCAGCTTCGAGTCTGCCAGCCATGCTCCACTTTGTTTCTGTTGCAGACTAGTGAGAGCCTTTACCTGTTGTCCGTTCATTCTCAACACCGCAGTCGCTGAGAGAGCCAGAATAAGCATCGCCACCAGCACTTCCATCAGTGCCATTCCGCTTTCTTTCACAGCCTCCACCCTCTGATAGCAAAAATTGTGCGCTGGAGGTGATCAATCCCCCTGCTGCTACATCGTTTGCCTGCCTGTCCCTGTCGTCACTGGCCTGTCGCATCGACGTCGTTAAAACGAAGTCTGTGACTTCCCCTCCAGGCAGGAAGAGCACCTGGGGTTTGTCACCGCCTCCCTTATCCCCGGCAGAGGAATAAGACAGGTGATTAGCCTCAATTTTCAGCACGACCTGTGGCGGTAATTGGTACTGTAAACTTTTACTTCCGCGTTTCGCTATCCGCCAGCGGTAGCCGTCGATTAAAGCCCCTACCTGCCGGGACTCAGCAGGCTCGGTATCCCGGCTTAACACCCTGATTTCCCATCCACCGGGGCGGATTTGCAGGCCGTAAACCCGCCCTTCAAGCTGAGCCCGCTCAGCCGCAGTGCGCAGCGCCAGAAGCAATTTTTCATGCTCCCTGGCCATTTCACGGTGCGGAGAAGGAAACGCGCCGGTTACCAGCGACCCCATCAGCCCCAGCAGGAACACCACGCAAAGCATCTCCAGCAGCGTGAACCCCTGACTACGCGGTATCACGGCTATTTCTTCCGCTCATCGTCCCAGTTACCGATATATTGCTCACGTGCGCCTTCGCCCTTTGGCCCGAAGGAGAAGACATCAATCGCGCTGTGTTCGCCAGGGTTGAGCAGCTGATAATCATTGCCCCAGGGGTCCCTGGGCAGACGACGAATGTACCCCTGTTCAGGGTAATTTTTGGGGATGGGTGACAGCTCAGGCTTCTCTGTCAGCGCCTCCAGTCCCTGTTCGGTGGTGGGATAACGATGGTTATCCAGCCTGTACATATCCAGCGAATTTTCCAGCGTGGCGATATCGCTTCTGGCTTTTTGCAGGTCTGCTTTCTCTTTATTCCCCATCAGGCTGGGTATAGTCAGGCTGGCAAGCAGCCCCAGAATGACGATCACCACCATAATCTCAAGCAGGGTAAACCCACCCTGCCCGTCAGGTCGCCGGATGCGACTCTCTCCATAAGTCATCGTGTATATCCTTATCCAATCATTTCATTGAGCTGCAATATGGGCTGTAAAATAGCCAGAATGATGAAAAGCACTATGCTCGCCATCGTCACTACCAGCGCAGGCTCAAAAAGAGCCAGGGCCAATGTAATCTGATGTGATAATTGTTCTTCCTGTAGCTCTGCCGATCGCTCCAGCATCTCGTCCAGGCAGCCGCTCTGTTCCCCCGACGCCACCATATGCAGCATCATCGGTGAAAAAAGTCCGGTAGCTTTCAGAGACTGATGAACTTTCCCACCCTCTCTGACTTTCGCTTCAGCGTCGTTCAGCTGTTGTCGGGCATACTCATTCATTACCACAGACGCGCTGATGCGCATCGCGTCAAGCAGCGGTACGGCACTGGCATTCAGAATGCTGAGGGTGCGGGCATAGCGTGCGGTGCTGATACTGAGAGTGAGTCGACCAATCAGCGGCCAGCGAAGATGCTGCCGGTGACGCTGAAGCAGCCTCGCCGGGTCACGCAGCCACAGCAGATTCGTTATCGCTAACGCCACCATCCCGCCGAGCAGCATTACGCCGAAGGTGCGCAAAAAATCGCTGCAGGCGATCAGTATTCTGGTCGTTAACGGCAGGGCCTGCTTCATGGTGATAAACTGTTCAATCACTTCAGGAACCACGGCCGTTAGCAGGATAGCCACGACAGCAAAGGCCACCAGCGTCAGCACTACCGGATAAATCATGGCCTGCATAATTTTGCCTTTCAGCTTCTGGCTCTGTTCTTCATTACTCGCCAGCCGCTGCAGCACTAACGGCAGATGCCCCGAGGCCTCGCCTGCCGCCACCATCGCACAGTACATCCGGCTGAAGACCGCTGGAAAAGCCGCCAGCGCCATCGCCAGCGAGTGTCCCTCACGGATCATGCCTCTTAGCTGGGAAAAAATATCCACGACGGTTTTTCTTTCGCTTTGCTGAGCAACGGCCTGTACCGCTTCATCAACTGGCAGATGCGCCGCAATCAAGGTCGCCAGCTGCCGGGTCGCCAGCGCCAGCTCCCTGCCAGAGAGGGAGGAATGCCGCGGAAGCGCTACTTTTATCGACTTTTTAAGCGTAATAACCGCCAGTCCCTTCTCTCTTAACTGTTGCCTGGCGTCGCTGAGACTGGCTGCCAGCAGGTATCCACGGCATTTTTCTCCCTGGGGTGACAGCGCCTGATAGCTAAACTTTTCCATATCAGACTTCTCTCGTCACGCGGGTGACCTCTGCCAGGGTTGTCAGTCCGGCCAGCACCTTGCTTATACCATCCTGCCGCAGCGTATCCCTGCGTTGATGGACCAGCGCCTCAATTTCCTGCTCACTCTTCCCCTGGCTCAGCGCCGTTCTTACCTGCTGATCAAGAATAATCAGCTCATAAATGCCGGTACGCCCGCGATAGCCGGTCTGCTTACAGTGCTCACATCCTGCTGCACGATAAAGCATCAGTGTCGGTTGCGTACAGCCTGTAAGTTGCTGCTCCTCCGGGCTGGCCGCTGTTTGTGTGCTGCAGTGAGTACACAGGGTACGCACCAGCCGCTGGGACATCACCCCGGCCAGCGTATTGGCGAGCAGAAAGGGTTCAATCCCCATATCCTGCAGTCGGGTAATGGCGCCGGCGGCGGTATTGGTGTGAAGTGTGGAGAGTACCAGATGTCCGGTCATGGAAGCCTGTACGGCGACCTGTGCCGTTTCTGCATCGCGTATTTCACCCACCAGTACCACGTCTGGATCCTGACGCAGTAACGCCCTGAGTCCACGGGCAAAGGTCATCTCCACCCTGCTGTTCACCTGGGTTTGGCCAATCCCATCCAGCTCATATTCAATTGGGTCTTCGACGGTCATGACGTTGCGTACGCCGCTGTCGATCTCATTTAACGCCGCATAGAGCGTGGTACTTTTGCCCGATCCGGTGGGTCCGGTGACCAGAATCAATCCATGGGGTTGATGCACCAGCTGCGTCAGCCCCTCGCGGCAGGCGGCAGACATCCCTGAACTGGAGAGCGTCAGCCTGGCATTATTTTTATCAAGCAGACGCATCACCACCCGTTCACCATACTGCGTGGGAAGCGTCGAAACGCGCACATCTACCGCACGCCCCGCAATACGTAAGGCAATGCGCCCATCCTGAGGAAGGCGCTTTTCCGCAATATCCAGCTTCGCCATGACCTTGATGCGGGAAACCAGTAGCGAAGCCAGCTGACGCTGAGGCTCCAGAACATTATGTAAAATGCCATCCACCCGGAAACGGATCACCAGGCGTTTTTCAAAAGGTTCTATGTGCACATCTGATGCCGCTTCTTTAATTGCTTCCCCAAGCATGGCGTTTATCAGTCTGATAATAGGCGCGTCATCATTGCTATCGAGCAGATCGACGTGGTTGGGGATCTCTTCTGCCAGCGCATAAAAATCAATTTCACTGCCAATATTCGCCATCACGCCAGCGTTATTCTGATAAACCTCCCCAAGGGTATGCTCGAATTGGGCCTGGCTGACCCTTTCCAGCTCCCGGATGGCAGGAAAGAGGCGCTGTATCTCCATCAGTGCGGAGATTGTCACATTCTCCCGACAGACCACGCGCTGGCTTCCCCGCGCCTCTGATACCAATGCGCCGTGCTGCTTCACCCATGAGAGAGGCAGCGATGGCATCGGATCACCTTGCCTGCCTGTCACTCTTTCACTCCTGCGTACTGCTGAAAGGCTGCGATCAGCGCGGTAACCTGTTTGAACTGTTCACGCTGAACGTCAGAGTCTTTCAGCGCTATCAGCTCGCCGGGCAATTTATGTATGCCATCTCGCACAGGCTGGCGATCCTGATGATCGTTGAATTTACGTGAGCTGAGGTGACGGTACTGTTCGCCATCACGAATGATTGTCGGACGGATAAACAGGATTAAATTGCGCTTGATAGTTTTCTTAGACGTAGAGCTAAACAGACGCCCAATGAGAGGAATATCGCCCAGCAATGGGACTTTCTGCATCACGTCAGACTGAGTGGTATCCAGTAGCCCACCCACGACGACGGTTTCCCCGCTTCCCACCAGCACAGAATTATTCAGCGTGCGGGTGTTAAACGTCGCACCGAGCTCGGCGCTGCCGGTAGTTGAACTCTCCGCCACGCTGGAGACTTCCTGCTCGATTTTAAGGAATACAGAATCGCCCTGATTAATCTGCGGTTTGACCTTCAGTTTAATCCCGACATTCTTGCGCTCGACGGTGTTAAATATGTTATCGCTATTGGTAGTTTGTGATCCAGTAAGCACCGGCACTTCCTGCCCGACGCTGAAAACCGCTTCAATGTTATCCAGCGTAACAATGCTTGGCGTGGCCAAAATATCGTTATTGGTATTACTTTTGATCGCGTTAAGTAAAGCCGACCAGTTATTATGACCAAAGCCCGCGCCTAATCCCGTCACGTTCTGAACGGCACTCGTCAGCGATCCGCTCTCCAGAATTCCGATAGCTGATGCATTATTTGATGAGAAATTTGTACCGCCGCCATTTTTATTGAACCACTGGACGCCCAGATTCAATCCCTCGGCATCCTGCAACTCCACAATCACCGCTTCCACCAACACCTGGGCGCGACGGATATCTAATTTTGCAATGACGCTTTCCAGTTCGGGCATCATGCCTGGCTTAGTGGTAATAATCAGCGAATTGGTCTGCTCATCCGCTTTGATGCTGGTGCCTTGTAACAGTGCGGGGCTGACTGTTGATGTGGCCGACTGGCCATTATTTTCCATACTGGCACTCATGCCGGTCAGGACTTCAACTAACCCGGCAGCTTGCGCATATTTCAGGTAGATGACTTTCGTTTTTCCCTGCACGGTATATTCCAGATCGAGCTTCTGGAAAAGGTCGCGTGCTAAGCGGCGTGGCTCAGGCTCTCCCATGATCAGAATACTGTTAGTGCGCTCATCAGCCACCATCTGAAGCGCCAGCGCGCCCGGTCGGGTAGACTTTTTACTGTCGTTTAGCATCTCATCCGCGAGACGGATAAGTTCACTCGCTGAAGCGTGTTGCAGGGGATAGACGTCAATATGGCTATCACCGCGACGATCGAGTCGCTGGATAACTTCCAGCAGGCGGTTAATTACGCTGCTTTTCCCGGTAAGCAACAAACTATTGGAGCCTTCAAAACTGCTAATTATCGTTCCGCTGGCGGCATTCGATTTTTCCAGCGCAGGCACCAGCTCGTGCGCAGCTATATTCTTGATGGCCACCACGCGGGTTGCAAGCAGGTCACCGCCCTGGGTCATCCCCTCATCGACGGCGGCATTGCTGCCTGCCAGTACCGCGGGCACGACTTTCAGGACATTATTGTCCATTTCAATTACGTTATATCCATAAACGTCCAGTACATTCAGGAAAAACTGATAATACTGTTCTTCATCAAGCTGTTGATAACTTCTGACGGTTACCGTGCCGCTTACCGCTGGCTGAATGATTACGGTTTTTTTTAGTGCCTGACTAACCGTATTAATAAATTCCCGAATATCCGTATTCTGGAAGCTGGCACTGTATTTATCGGCCCTGGCGGGTGCGGTAACTATCAGAGCCAACACAATAAGTAATACCGTTTTCAACGCCCGGTAATCAGCGATTTTACATCCCTGCAAAGTTACAACTCCTTGAAACGCGACTCAGCTATTTAATCCGGAAGGGAATAATGAGTTCCTTTTACTTATCTTTCTTGCTCCGTAAACATAAGCTTAGCGACATAAAACCCCGCTGACTCAAATATGACTCTGTCGGGTAGAACTCGCGCGATCGTCACGCCGGCGTTCAGCGGGTCACCGGGTCGGTAACTTTTTTGCTGGCCAGAAAAATCAATAATAGCCAGATCCTGATGCCGTTGATCGCTACTAAACAATCCGGTTACTGTGCCGGGCAATTCACCGACGGGGGCCTGCATAAGCACTGCATCGTCAGGCAGCGGATGAGTGACAGCAATTTTCCCATCTCTGGCGCTGTCTGTCGCACGAATTCTTATTAACTGTTCAAATGGGCTGGGGGCATCAGCCGCGCGCGCTTTCTTAGAAAAATCAGCATCTTCCCTCTCTTTAGCTGATAATATAATACTTTTAACATCCTTTTCTTTAAGCGTTAAATCGGTATAGGTCGTTGCAAGCAGGTAACCTGCCAGGCTCAACAGAATGAAGCTGATCCCAATCATTAGCGGCGAAGCACGTAGGAATTCAAAATGCTGCAACTTTAGGCTCTCCCTGAATTAACCGACCTGTGATAGCGGAAAGGAGAGAGTCACGCCCTCCTCTCCGCCTGTTAATACCCTGTCCTAATAAGCGACAGGATCATTTATTATTTAACTACATGAGAATAAATCGTGCTGAAGTCAGATGAACCTAAGCCTGGGATATGACTTACGCGTCGAACCTCTACTTTATCACCTGATTTAACAGACCATGACCTGCTCATCGTCACTTGATCTGCCTGTTTTTTTAACGAGGAGTTATAGGCTTTACCAGCACAGGACTCCATAAGGTATTTACCGTTCAGGTAAACTATATAACGATTCGGCTGGTTAAACTCTTTAGCATTCATAGTTACACTCACTTTGCCATTGTTGGCAGTGACAGATTGAATAGCTTTATCGGCAATGTAACGCGCACCATTTTTCACCACAATTTTTTGACTGATAGTTGGTCTGCCAGTCACATTCAGGGTGATGATATCGCCATCTTTAGCATTCAGGCCACGAACCAGCTGTATCACACCGCCACCCAGATTTGATTTGTAAGAGTAGTATGCGCTACCCTTGTTAAAGGAGAAGATATATTCCCCATTTAGTCTGACCTGGTAAGAAGCGGTTTTTAACGTTTTTTCAGAGACAAACAGCTTAACCTCAGCCCCCTTGTTGTAATCAACGTAGCGTATCCGGGGACCGGCTGAAACGTCTGGCACAGCCAATTCTACCAGGGGTGCTTCAGGCTGTTCTGGCTCAACCGGTGGGACAGGATTAACCGGTGGGACAGGATTAACGGGGGTAACGGGCTGCGTTTCTTTCGCCAGTTTAACCATATCGTTAAGGTATGAAACCTGACTGGCGAAAGGTGTTTGTTCAGTTGAAGAACCTAATGTCCAGGCGAAGAAGCCACCATAGCCATTCTCCGCCTGCCACGCAGCACGCTCCATATTGTTAGCTTTGCTTTCGACAAAGTTGCCTGTTGGTCCCCACTGACTGTTAATAGTCGTGCCAACCAGAATTTTACTTTTATCTCCAACCGCATTGGCGTAGTTCTGCATGGCAACTTTATATTTGAAGTTTTTGCCCGCGTCATAGGTCATTACGTTGAAGAAATCAAAAAGGTCCTTACTGTCTTTCAGTAGCTGGGTCACTTCGCCATGATGAGCTGAACGCTCGCTTTCAATATAAGAACAGCTTTCAGTGATGGAGGAATTCTCGCAGTTTTCCGGATCCGCGCCAACGTGGTATGTGGTCAGACTCAGCAGAGGTTCTTTACCGACCAGCGCACGCAGACGCTTAACCAGATCCACCAGATTATCGTTTTCCTGCTGCGTCAGGCGGGCAGCTTTTTCAAAATCAAAATCAATGCCGTCGATAGACGTATATCCCGCCAGCTGATATTGACTGTAGTCACACTTTCCATCCCAGGTTGTCGCCAGACATTTATTCAGGACCTCATTGGCCTTCAGCCCTCTTTGGTAGACAGGGAAACGTGTATTGAGCAGCTTTGCCAGACTTTTGGCAACCTTATCACGCTGTGCCGGAGTACTGATTGCTGACCAAATTCCTTCATAGGTCTGACCGCCAAAGGCTACAACAATCTTTTTGTTTGGATTGGCCCGCTTAAGCTGTGTCCATCCCACATAATTCTGTGGCATCCAGTAACCGTTGTATTCAGGCACGGTTAGCATATCATCAGATACTTTAATATTACCTTCGCTATCCCACTGGCCAAAAGAGAGCATGAAAATATCAATATCAGATTTTTTCAGCTGAGTAGTGAGGGTATCGATGTCGGGTAAGCCCCAGGAGGTCAGATAGCTGACATAGCGATTTCCTGCCGCAGTCGCAGGCATTATTTGAGCCAATAGTGTACAACCCAATAACGTTGCAATAGCCGTCTTTTTAAACATTTATACATTCCCTTATAAAACGTTAAATAAAACACAGTTGACATCACTGAAAGTGAGACGATGGCTCTGAGACAAGTACTGCAAACCAGCCATAACTATTAGTGAACAAAGGATTTGCTCTCCTGATTATATTAGGTCGCAGCCTGTCATACTTCAGTATGCCCTCAGATAAAGCAGGGCAATATAACCAAAAAAATAATATTTCTCTTGCATTTTTCACTTAACCCGCCAGCTTAATGATGATTAATACGCTCATTAAGGCCCGGACCGGCAATAAATCATCTGATAAAGCATGACGCCGCACTTAAATTCATTACTTCAATAAAGATAATCCTGTCAGCAAGTAATTTATGCTCTTAAGTGAGGTGCTTTATGGAACATAAAGCACCGTCAGCCTGATTATAGGAAACTTTAAAACCCATTAATGCTAATATCTTATCATTAAAGTAATAGCGCCCTCCTTAGCTTATTGTAATAATCCACATTATGTGACAGAAGAACAACTGAGAATTACAAAGTCTGCTGACACTCTTTGATCCTGTTGCTATTTATGTTATTAAATGCTTTCATTATCACTGGGAATAAGAGAAAGGTACCGATTGAAATCAATCGTTGATAAGTGAAATATCTTATCATTTTCGGTGCCGCTTTACGCTAGTTAAGTCATAATCTTCAATATATTAAGGATGATGAAATCATGGCCAACCAATGCGACACATGCTATTTAATCAATGAAAAGGTAATATTCCTACCACATAAAAACCTATTCATTTCACGTAACAACAACACTCAGCATGTAATTTTCAGTACGGCCTCCCGCTGTTTAGTTTTGTTAATTGTTAACCATGGTAACATTGTCAACCATCAGCAACTCTATAAGCGTGGCTGGGAAGAGCATGGAAAACAGGTCACTCCTAATACTCTCTATCAGACCATATCGGAGTTGCGCAAACAGCTTGGCAAAGCCGGTCTTGAAATTAATATTATTAATACAATACCGAGACAGGGTTGGGTTATAGATCAGGAAAGTGTCGATATAGAAGAATACATCCCCAATGACTTTTCTGGTCAGGATGTGGATCTAAAGCCAAAGGAAAAAGTGCCCTCCGCTAAGCTGCCAGCCTGGCTGTCACTGGCCCGAAAGTTAAAAGCCTTTGCACGTTCGTTGGTGTCAGCGCAGTAACAGAAAACGTAATACGCGCTGCAACGCTAAAACCTTCGTGTACACCTCGTCAATATCATTACAGGTAGGCCGCGTCTTAACAGAACCAGCGGCTTAAAATCGACACAGGATCTGTGAGTTAAAATGGGATACGTTAAAGGTTTGCCAGGATCGCATAGGGCACGCGGCGTAATGCAGAGAAATCTATTAGCGTAATAAGGAGCAATCTGTTATTGGTTTGAGATTTTAACGAATGGGCAGGCCGTGGATATAGACTACGAAGATGGCGTTTCACTCTGAGCGAGTGCAAACGAGATTTGGAGCGGGAAACGAGACTCGAACTCGCGACCCCGACCTTGGCAAGGTCGTGCTCTACCA
>Ga0153979_1000189_pt1 | contig 11620 bp, 10 predicted proteins | sample TSGA063MetaG_FD_104690 | JGI IMG/M metagenome (GOLD analysis project Ga0153979, IMG submission 104690) | Attine ant fungus gardens microbial communities from Georgia, USA - TSGA063 MetaG | ecosystem: Host-associated > Fungi > Mycelium > Unclassified | place: USA: Georgia, Magnolia Springs State...
ATCACACCGCCCGCGAAGGGAAGTGGCGCCACCAGCTGAGTACAGAAATCATTAAAATATTCATCATCAGATACCTTGCGTCGTATTTCATATATCGGGCATAAAAGGGTTATCACGTTATGCCGTGAACTTGCGTACTAGTAAACTAGTTCGAGAGGCGATAGTCAACCCTCTTTTTACTCTTTCTCGCAGGAATTACCTTTTGGCAGCCAAGCTTTGGCCGCTATCCCCCAAGTATCTCGGCTGATTCAGGCCAATAGGGTTAACCGCAAAGGGTTAACGGGTTATGATAACCGTCGCTTTCAGCAACAGGTTTACAACCCTTACCTTATGACTTTACTTGCCACAGAAACGCCAGAGCTCGGTTCCGCCTTCACTCTCTATGACTTGCACAGCCACACCACGGCCTCCGACGGCTATTTGACGCCCGAGGCGCTGGTCAGCCGTGCAGTAGAGATGCGAGTCGGCGTGCTGGCCATTACCGACCACGACACCACTGACGGCCTTGCACGCGCCGCGCAGGCCATTGCGGCGCAGAATTTGCCGCTGCATCTGGTGAACGGCGTCGAAATCTCCACCCTGTGGGAAAATCACGAAATCCATATTGTGGGATTGGGCATCGACCCAACGCATCCCGCGATGATCGATTTACTGGCATTGCAGACTTCATTGCGCATCGAGCGGGCACAGGAAATGAGCCGCCGCTTAGAGAAAGCCCGCATTGAAGGGGCGTGGGAAGGGGCGCTGCGTCTGGCACAAAACGGTGCCGTAACCCGCGCCCACTTCGCCCGCTATTTGGTGGAAATCGGCAAGTGCGACACCATCGCGCAGGTATTCAAAAAGTACCTCGCCAAGGGCAAGACCGGCTACGTTCCGCCACACTGGTGTACAATAGAACAAGCAATTGCAGCAATTCATCAGTCCGGCGGTCAGGCAGTTGTCGCCCATCCTGGGCGCTATGACCTCTCCACCAAATGGCTAAAACGGCTTCTGGCCTACTTTGCCGAGCAGGGTGGAGACGCGATGGAAGTGGCACAGTGTCAGCAGGGGCCAAACGAACGCACCCAGCTTGCCGCCTTCGCGAGAGACTATAATTTACTGGCATCGCAGGGATCTGATTTCCATCAGCCCTGTTCGTGGATAGAACTGGGACGCAAACTCTGGCTGCCCGCGGGCGTCGAGCCTGTGTGGAAAGACTGGACCCAGACCGCGACCATTACAGAATGAGTTAAGAAGGGAATTATGAGTCAATTTTTCTATATTCACCCCGAGAACCCGCAGCCGCGCCTGATTAACCAAGCAGTAGAAATGCTGCGTAAAGGCTCGGTTATCGTTTACCCGACGGATTCCGGCTACGCGCTGGGCTGCCGTCTGGAAGACAAAAACGCCATGGAGCGCATTTGCCGCATTCGCCAGCTCGACGGCAATCACAACTTCACGCTGGTGTGCCGCGACCTGTCCGAGCTGTCGACCTATGCTTATGTCGATAACACGGCTTTCCGCCTGATTAAAAACAACACGCCGGGCAACTACACCTTCATTCTCAAGGCGACCAAAGAAGTGCCGCGCCGCCTGATGAGCGAGAAGCGTAAAACTATCGGCCTGCGCGTGCCGTCCAACCCGATTGCATTGGCCTTGCTGGACGTCTTGGGCGAACCGCTGATGTCCACCACGCTGATGCTGCCGGGCAATGACTTTGCCGAGTCAGACCCAGAAGACATCAAAGACCGTCTGGAGAAAGTGGTCGATTTGATTATTCACGGCGGTACGATTGGCCAACAGCCGACCACCGTGGTTGACCTCACCGAGTCCACGCCAGAAGTGGTGCGTGAAGGTGCCGGTGACCCCGCGCCGTTCAGATAATTGCGCGATTATTGGTTATAATTAAACCAGTCTGCGCGCGGCTAATAGATACAAAAGCACTGTAAATGTGTATAATGGCGGGCTGACTTTTCATAACTCTTTGTTTTTCAATCCTGAGTTATGTTGAGCAATGCTGTTAACGCGATGACGAGACTTTCCTGTGTATCAGGCATTCCGCGACAGCCCGCTGACCGATTTATGGGTTAATGCTTTATTCATTAACCCGCTCCGGATAGGTCAGACAAACATTACCGATATATATTCTGGCGGGCAGACAATGGGTCACATTGTGCTGCTGGCTCTCCCCGACGCCTGTGAAGGCGACAAATGAGGTTGCTCAATGAGCGAGAAGTTTAATTCCCAGAAGCCGTCAGGCGACAGATCCAAATCAGGCCGTCCGGCCACCGACAAACCAAAAAACGGCAGAAATTCCGGTGCAGCCAAAGGCCGCCCTGAGTCAACGCGCAGTGATTCTCGTGGTAAAAAAGCCGGTGGCGACAAGCCACAGACTGACAAAGCCCGTTCAGACCAATCACGCGGCCGTTCACGTTCAGACAACAGTCGTGATGATTCACGCATTGAAAAGCCGCGCATTGAAAAGCCACGCGGTGAGAAATCACGTATCGAAAAAGCGCGTCCGGCTGGCAAAGGCCGTCCAGACAGCGCGCGTGCAGATAAGCCACGTTTTGAAAATTCACGTAACGCAGCCAAGCCAAAGGCTCCTGCGGCGCTGAAAAATGTGGCTGAAGAAGTAGAAGACGACGAACCAAAATACGAAAAGCCAAAGAACGCGCTGGATTCCACCGAAGGCCAGAGCGAAAAGCTGCAAAAAATTCTGGCTCGCGCTGGTCACGGTTCACGCCGCGAAGTGGAAGCCATGTTGCAGGCTGGCCGTATCAGCGTTGACGGCAAGATTGCCACCTTGGGCGACCGTGTAGAAATGCACGCTGGCACCAAAATCCGTCTTGATGGTCACGTGCTGTCGATTATCGAGTCTCAGGACACCGTCTGCCGCGTGCTGGCTTACTACAAGCCGGAAGGCGAGTTGTGTACCCGCAGCGACCCAGAAGGCCGTCCGACCGTGTTTGACCGTCTGCCAAAAATGCGTGGTTCTCGCTGGGTTGCCGTAGGGCGTCTGGACGTTAACACCTCGGGCCTGCTGCTGTTCACCACCGACGGTGAACTGGCAAACCGCCTGATGCACCCAAGCCGCGAAGTTGAGCGTGAATACGCCGTGCGCGTATTCGGCCAGATTGATGATGAAAAAATCAAACAGCTGAGCCGTGGCGTGCAGCTGGAAGATGGCCCGGCGGCATTCCGCACCATCAAATACCAAGGTGGCGAAGGTCTGAACCAGTGGTACAACGTGACCCTGACCGAAGGCCGTAACCGTGAAGTTCGCCGGTTGTGGGAAGCGGTTGGCGTGCAGGTTAGCCGCCTGATCCGCGTTCGCTACGGCGACCTGACCTTGCCGAAAGGCTTGCCGCGCGGTGGCTATAAAGAGCTGGATCTGCCGGAAACTAACTACCTGCGCACGCTGGTGGAGATGCCGGAAGAGACCGTCAGCAAACTGCCGGTTGAGCGCGATCGTCGCCGTGTGAAAGCTAACCAGATCCGTCGCGCCGTGAAGCGCCACACTCAGGTTGCTCCCGCTCGCCGTGGCGGTACGCCGTCAAAACGCAGCTAACGATGAGTTTATAAGTTCCTAGCTATAAATTCTTAGCCAATAAATGAAAACCGCAGCCAATGACTGCGGTTTTTTTTGCTCTCAATTCAGCGAATTAGCTGAGAAGGAAAGGGCGAGGCGGCTACCAGTCGATACCCTGCTGGGCCATAATTCCCGCGTCAAAAGCATGCTTGACCGGGCGCAATTCGCTGACGGTATCTGCCAGTTCCAGCAGGTCGCGGTGGCACCCACGGCCAGTAATAATCACCGTTTGATGCACCGGCCTTGCCTTCAGCGCGTCCATCACTTCCTGCAAGTCGAGATAGCCGAAACTGACCATATAGGTCAGCTCGTCGAGCACCACTAAATCCAGCGACTCATCCGCCAGCATGCGTTTGCCGTGCTGCCACACGGCCTGACAGGCGAGGGTGTCCGTCTCTTTATTTTGCGTCTCCCAAGTGAAGCCGGTGGCCATCACCTGAAACTCAACGCCGTGCGGTTCGAGCAGGTTCTTCTCGCCGTTTGGCCATTCACCCTTGATGAATTGAATCACCCCGGCGCGCTGACCGTGACCGACAGCGCGAGTCACCGTGCCAAAGGCGGCGGTGGTTTTACCTTTGCCGTTGCCGGTGAAGACAATCAGGATGCCGCGCCGCTCCTGCGCGGCTTCAATCCGCGCATCGACTTGCTCTTTCAGCCGCTGCTGGCGCTGCTTGTGTCTTTCTTCGCTCAAGATGATTATTCCGCAGGACCGGCTTTGCGGCCCGGCTGGGCATCAAAGCTAATGCCGGTTTTACGGCGGCTGTCTTCACCCATCAAATAGAGGTACAGCGGCATAATATCGGCCGGAGTTTTCAGCTTGGCGCTGTTCTCATCCGGGAAAGCAGATGCCCGCATACTGGTGCGCGTTCCGCCCGGATTGATGCAGTTCACCCGCAAGTTGGTCTGTTTGTACTCTTCTGCCAGCACCTGCATCATGCCCTCGGTGGCGAACTTGGAAACCGCGTAGGCTCCCCAGCCGCTGCGGCCTTCGCGACCAACGCTTGAAGAGGTAAACACCAGCGACGAAGACGGCGCTTTCAGCAGCAGAGGCAGCAGTGACTGGGTCAGCATGAAGGTGGCATTCACATTCACCTGCATGACGTTGTGCCAGTCTTCGAGCTTGATTTCGGCCATTGGCACGATTTCGCTCAGCAGGCCCGCGTTGTGCAGCACGCCGTTGAGGTGCGGCACCCATTCAGCAATTTGGTCAGCCACGCGCTGGCAGTCGGCCTGCGAGGCGGTGAGCAGATCAAGAGTATAAATGTGCGCCGGGCGGTAACCGCGCTCGGCGATCTCTTGCTGAACTTTCGCCAGTTTGCTTTCAGTGCGGCCAAGTAAAATCAGCTGTGCGCCGAAGCGCGCGTAGGTCAGCGCGGCTTCGCGGCCAATGCCGTCGCCTGCGCCAGTGACCAGAATAATGCGTTGATTGAGCAGATCGGATTTTGGATGGTAATGCACGGGAATTCCTCTTACCTGAGTCAGGACACGGCGATGGGGTGCATCGCCACATCGGAGCAAAGCGGCGCGCTGGCAGGAGCAAAAGGCTCAACCGCGGGCGGGCGCTTGGCTGGAAAATGGATCATCACGAAGATGAATACTGGGTTTATATGCCTGAAATGAACACCGGTTTCAACGTTTACCCCGATTATCGGCGGATCTTTTGTAACAAAAATGGAACAAGCCTGCACCCCTTTTTGCCATCTGCGCGGCCTAAGCGGGCAGGTTATGCCCAAACGGCGGCATTCGGACACAATCACACAAGACGCTTTAGCGCCAATTGTCTAGAATAAGCAGCATCTTATTACCACTGCGTAAAAGGCGGTATGTGTGGATCTATTATCTCTTTATGGTTTGTTCTTGGCCAAAGTTGTCACCGTGGTGATCGCCATTGGCGCGTTAGTGGTGCTGGTTATCGGCCTGAGACAGCGTAAGTCTCATGGCAAAGGTCAGTTGCATCTGGTTGATTTGGGTGAAGAATACCGTGAAATGCAGCGCGAAATGCGCACGGCTCGCCTCAACCCAATCGAGCAAAAACTGACGAACAAAGCGTTCAAAAAGCAGGAAAAAGCGGACGCCAAACAGAAGAAATTACAGGCCAAAAGCGGTGCGACGATTAAAAGCAAACCTTGCCTGTACGTGCTTGATTTCAAAGGCAGTATGGACGCGCATGAAGTCACTTCGCTGCGCGAAGAGATTTCGGCGGTGCTGGCAGTCGCTACGCCGGAAGATGAAGTCCTGCTGCGTCTGGAAAGCCCGGGCGGCGTGGTTCACGGCTATGGTCTGGCTTCTTCACAGCTGGCGCGTTTGCGTCAGGGTGGCATTCGCCTGACGGTGGCGGTGGATAAAGTCGCAGCCAGCGGCGGCTACATGATGGCCTGCGTGGCTGACCGCATCGTGGCGGCACCTTTCGCCATCATCGGTTCTATCGGCGTTGTGGCGCAAATCCCTAACTTCAGCCGCCTGCTGAAAAAGAACGATATCGACGTGGAATTGCACACCGCCGGTGAGTTCAAACGCACGCTGACGCTGTTCGGCGAGAACACCGAGGAAGGCCGCGAAAAATTCCGTGAAGACCTGAATGAAACTCACGTGCTGTTCAAAGAGTTTGTTCACCAGCATCGCCCATCGCTGGACATTGACAGCGTCGCCACCGGCGAGCACTGGTTCGGCACTCAGGCGCGCGAGAAAGGGCTGATTGACGCCATTGGCACCAGTGATGATTTGCTGATTGCCGAGATGCAAAATCACGAAGTGATCGCGGTGCGCTATAGCCGTCGCAAACGCATGATGGACAGATTCACCGGCAGCGCAGCAGAAAGCGCCGATCGCCTGTTCTTGCGCTGGTTGCAGCGCAGCCAGAAGCCGCTTTTGTAATAGAATGAGTTAGGAATTTGAGTAATGAAAAAAGGGACCTCGGTCCCTTTTTTATTGGCCGCAGCGCGTTAATGCGCCCTAAAAGTAAACAGCCAGATTTTCTTCCTTTATTACGTTAAGGAAACACGGTCATTTTGGTGACAATTTGGTTAATCTTGCAGATGATATTTTTCTGAAAAAAGATGTGCCAAATGTTTAAACATATTAAATACGGCGGTGGTTTTTAAGGTCGGCAATCCATTATCATCGAGAAAGAATTCCCCGCGAAACACCAACACATTTCCTTTCTGCTCTACCTCTGTCGCCTGCATGCCGTGCAGATAATCACCGTGTTCGCGAATGACTTTATTCGCCTCGGCCAGTAAAGCTTCTCGGCTAATTGCCGTTGTATTTCCCTGCATGATATTTACTCCCAGGTAGAATTTCTGCCGATATTGTAATCCCGCGCTGAACAAAACCGCAAACCTCGTGCGGGTAGAGTGAATTTATTGCTGCATTTTTGTTCGTGTTGGCGAAAAGCGGTTTTCCGTGCTAATTAAGTTGCGTGGCAATTTTTATCAGGTAGAGTGTGGGATTTTGTGGCTTTAGGTGGAATGTTTTGTTTACGCTTCACAAAATTTTATCATTTCATGCTCTATAAGTCTGTGGGAGGGAGTGCGTTAAACCTCCGTTAAATCAGAGAATTGTGCCTCTGGAAGTCAGTAAGTGTTGCTAATTAAAAAAATTAGTTGACCTCCTGACTCACTGCCGCAATATAAAAAAAGACGTTACATTGTGCCGCGGCATAACAAGTTAAAATCTTCTTCGATTGGAAGAACAAATTAGGTAAAAGGTAATTATGGGCAAAGCTCTCGTAATAGTTGAGTCCCCGGCAAAAGCCAAAACGATTAATAAGTATTTAGGAAATGACTACGTGGTTAAGTCCAGCGTCGGTCATATCCGCGATTTGCCTACCAGTGGTTCCGCCAGCAAAAAAACTGCCGCCTCAGCCGAAGAAAAAACAAAGAAAAAAGTAAAAAAGGATGAGAAAACGGCGTTAGTTAACCGCATGGGCGTTGATCCATACCACGGTTGGGAAGCGCAATACGAAATTCTACCCGGCAAAGAGAAAGTGGTTGCCGAGTTAAAAGCCTTGGCGGATAAAGCCGACCACATCTATCTCGCAACCGACCTTGACCGCGAAGGAGAGGCTATTGCCTGGCATTTGCGGGAAGTGATTGGTGGTGATGACAAACGTTTCAGCCGCGTGGTGTTTAACGAAATTACCAAGAACGCGATCCAGAACGCCTTTAAAGAGCCGGGTGAGCTGAATATTGATCGCGTAAATGCTCAACAGGCGCGTCGTTTTATGGACCGCGTGGTGGGTTACATGGTATCGCCGCTGCTGTGGAAGAAAATTGCGCGTGGCCTGTCCGCTGGCCGCGTGCAGTCGGTTGCCGTGCGTCTGGTGGTTGAGCGCGAAAAAGAGATCAAAGCCTTTGTTCCTGAAGAGTATTGGGAACTGCACGCTGACCTCAACGCGCAAGACAAAACCGCGCTGCAAATGCAGGTGACGCATCACAACGATAAGCCGTTTAAACCGGTGAATCGTGAGCAGACTCATGCCGCCGTCTCTTTATTAGAAAAGGCGCGTTACACCGTTGTTGATCGTGAAGACAAACCGACCAGCAGCAAGCCAAGTGCACCTTTTATTACCTCTACGTTGCAACAGGCAGCCAGTACGCGTCTGGGCTTTGGCGTGAAGAAAACCATGATGATGGCGCAGCGTCTGTACGAAGCCGGCCACATCACCTACATGCGTACCGACTCCACTAACCTGAGTCAGGACGCGGTAGAAATGGTGCGTGGTTATATCGGCGATAACTTTGGCGCGAAATACCTGCCAAAAGCCGCAAACCACTACAGCAACAAAGAGAATTCACAGGAAGCGCACGAAGCGATTCGTCCTTCCGACGTCAATGTCGTATCCGAGCAGTTGAAGGATATGGAAAACGACGCGCAGAAGCTGTACCAGCTGATTTGGCGCCAGTTTGTTGCCTGCCAGATGATGCCAGCGCAGTACGATTCCACCACCCTGACGGTGAAAGCGGGCGACTACTCGCTGCGCGCCAAAGGCCGTACTCTGCGTTTTGATGGTTGGACTAAAGTCATGCCAGCGCTGCGCAAAGGCGATGAAGACCGCGTGCTGCCAGTGATGGAAGTGGGCACCGAGCTTAACCTGCAACAGCTGTTGCCAACCCAGCACTTTACCAAGCCGCCAGCGCGTTTCAGCGAAGCGTCATTGGTTAAAGAGTTGGAAAAGCGCGGGATTGGCCGTCCGTCTACCTATGCGTCGATCATTTCGACCATTCAGGATCGCGGCTATGTTCACGTTGAAAACCGTCGCTTCTACGCCGAAAAAATGGGCGAAATTGTCACCGACCGTCTGGAAGATAACTTCCGCGAACTGATGAACTATGATTTCACCGCGCGTATGGAAGACGGCCTTGACCAGGTTGCTAACAATCAGGCCGAGTGGAAAGCCGTGCTGGACGAGTTCTTCACCGAATTCAGCAAGCAGTTGGAAACCGCTGAGAAAGAGCCAGAAGAGGGTGGTATGCGCCCGAATCAGATGGTACTGACCAGCATCGAGTGCCCAACCTGTGGCCGCCCAATGGGTATCCGCACCGCCAGCACCGGCGTGTTCCTTGGCTGTTCAGGTTATGCCTTGCCGCCGAAAGAGCGCTGCAAAACCACCATCAACCTGATTGCTGATGCTGAAATTCTTAACGTGCTGGAAGGCGACGAAGCCGAAACCAACGCACTGCGCGCCAAGCGCCGTTGCGGCAAGTGCGGCACGGCGATGGACAGCTACCTGATCGACAACCAGCGTAAATTGCACGTCTGCGGTAACAACCCAGAGTGTGATGGCTATGAAATCGAGCAGGGCGAATTCCGCATCAAAGGCTATGACGGCCCGATCGTTGAGTGCGAGAAGTGTGGTTCTGAAATGCACCTGAAAATGGGGCGTTTCGGCAAGTACATGGGCTGTACCAACGACGACTGTAAAAACACCCGTAAGATTTTGCGTAACGGCGACGTCGCGCCACCGAAAGAAGATCCGGTGCCGCTGCCAGAGCTGCCTTGCGAAAAATCGGATGCTTACTTTGTTCTGCGCGATGGCGCAGCCGGTGTATTCTTGGCGGCCAATACTTTCCCTAAATCGCGCGAAACCCGTGCGCCGCTGGTGGAAGAGTTAGCTCGCTTCAAGGACCGCCTGCCGGAAAAACTGAGCTACTTGGCCGATGCGCCGGTTGCTGACCCAGAGGGCAACAAGTCCATGGTCCGCTTCAGCCGCAAAACCAAGCAGCAATACGTCTCTTCCGAGAAAGACGGCAAAGCCACCGGCTGGTCAGCGTTTTACGTTGACGGCAAGTGGGTTGAAGGCAAAAAGTAAGCAAAGTGTTTTAACCCGCTAGCAAACGTGCAAAAAACCAGCCTTTCGGGCTGGTTTTTTTATGAGGTTAAGATCTATCATCGCAAAGCTTTACGCCTTTTCATGCCAAGGTCTTTTGGGCAAGTTATTCACGTGCTGAAGTCATTCGCATCCGACTATACAACGTGCAAATAATTGATATAATTGTTATATAAAATCTCTTCTTATACTTAAAAATTATAGATATCCGCCGACCAAGGCTGTCGGTGCGGAGTGAATTTTGGGTATCAATAAGTAGATAACAGTATGTTTCCAGACCTCTCAGCCGCAGGGCGAACAGGAATGGCTGACAGGGTTTGAAAACTAGGATGGTATAAGTTATGAAATTGCAGCAACTGCGCTATATCGTCGAGGTTGTTAATCACAATCTTAACGTTTCTTCGACGGCGGAAGGTCTTTACACCTCGCAACCCGGCATCAGTAAGCAAGTTCGTATGTTGGAAGATGAACTGGGTATCCAGATTTTTGCCCGTAGCGGCAAGCATCTGACGCAGGTCACGCCAGCGGGGCAGGAAATTATCCGTATTGCTCGCGAAGTGCTGTCAAAAGTCGACGCCATCAAAGCGGTTGCTGGTGAACATACTTACCCGGACAAGGGTTCGCTGTATGTCGCTACCACCCATACTCAGGCGCGTTACGCGCTGCCAAACGTCATCAAAGGCTTTATCGAGCGCTACCCGCGCGTTTCCCTGCATATGCACCAAGGTTCGCCAACCCAAATCGCTGAGGCGGTGTCCAAGGGCAATGCCGACTTTGCTATCGCCACCGAAGCGCTGCACCTGTATGACGACCTGATCATGCTGCCTTGCTACCACTGGAACCGCGCGGTCGTGGTTCAGCCGGACCATCCTCTGGCAGGCAAAGAGAAAGTGACCATTGAGGAGCTGGCCGAGTACCCGATCGTGACTTACACCTTCGGCTTCACCGGTCGTTCAGAGCTGGACACCGCCTTTAACCGCGCCGGGCTGACCCCGCGCATCGTATTCACCGCCACCGACGCCGACGTAATTAAAACCTACGTGCGCCTTGGCTTGGGCGTCGGCGTGATTGCCAGCATGGCGGTTGACCCTATCCAAGACCCGGACTTGGTCACTGTCGATGCTCGCGACATCTTCACCTACAGCACCACCAAAATCGGCTTCCGCCGCAGCACCTTCCTGCGCAGCTACATGTATGACTTCATCCAGCGCTTTGCCCCGCACCTGACGCGCGACGTGGTGGATACCGCCATCGCACTGCGCTCCAATGAAGACATCGAAGCCATGTTCAAAGACATTAAGCTGCCAGTGAAATAAGCCCAGTTTCGGCATTTCATCTTATGATTCAGCCCTGCCTATGCGGGGCTGAGTTTTTTCAGGAGCCCAGTGGTCCGTCGATTTTAAGAATGTGCATCACGAAGTCGATAAAGGCGCGGACTTTGGCGGCGGGCAGGTGGCGCGACGGGTAGAGGGCGTACAGCGGGAAGCTTTCGCCTTTCCAGTCGGTTAGCAGTTCGACTAAGCGGCCATCGGCCAGCAGGTCCTGAATGCCGCTGGTTTTTAGCCGCGCAATTCCGGCACCGGCAAGGCATGCGCCGAGCAGGGTGCCTGACTCATTTACCATCAGTCGGCTGGAGATTTTGGCCGGAACAATCTCGCCGTTTCGTGAATACTCCCACTCCAGCGGCTGGCCGGTCATCGAGCTTCTCACCTGAATACAGG
>Ga0153979_1000192_pt1 | contig 11545 bp, 11 predicted proteins | sample TSGA063MetaG_FD_104690 | JGI IMG/M metagenome (GOLD analysis project Ga0153979, IMG submission 104690) | Attine ant fungus gardens microbial communities from Georgia, USA - TSGA063 MetaG | ecosystem: Host-associated > Fungi > Mycelium > Unclassified | place: USA: Georgia, Magnolia Springs State...
CACAGGCCTGCGTTATTCACCAGAATATGCAGTTCTTCGATCTTTTCGCCGATAGCATTAGCAAGCTGCCCGACTTCGTCACGCCTGGTAATATCACAGCGGCAGAGTTCCAGACGCGCGGCCTCCGGATGCGCATTTTTGAGATCCTGCAGCTGCTGTGGGTTATTTTTATAAACGGCGAAGACATTACACTGCTGTTGCAGAAAATGTCGGCAAATAGCGATGCCGATATCGCCACTGGCCCCGGTAACCACAACATTTTTATCAGCAAGATCGGGATAAATGACCATTAATATTCTCCGGTGCTTAGCATAGTGCGGCTACAGCTACCGCATAGGTGGAACAGTGCGAAATACTTAAGGTTGCCGACTGAATATTTTTTTCACTCGCCAGCCTCAAAAATTCCCCGCTGAAGTAATAGTGGGGACATCCGTATTCATCATGAACGATCTCTATATCGTGAAAGGAAATGCCATAGCGAAATCCCAGCCCCAGTGCTTTAACGGCCGCTTCTTTCGCAGCCCAAAAACCAGCAAATCGCTCAGTATTATTCCGAACCGGTTCCAGATATATTTTTTCCTGTGTCGTGAGTACGCGAGAAATAAATGCCTCACCGCTATTTGTAAGAGCGGCAGCAAGACGATCTATGGCGACAATATCTACACCAATCTTCACCGATCTGAGTATCCTTTAATTTCCCCACTTATTGTCAATAATTTTTAATTCTCTCATCATCATTTAACCTGTGGGGCGTGTATGTGTGTTTTTTTAAGTGCCATGTTAATTTTCGTAAAACACGACAGAGTATTTATAGTGTTAACAAAGAAACGTTGGGAACTTTTAAAAAGCGAGCCGATAATCACCACCTGCTTTTATGAAAATTATTCAGACGAATAAGTGATATTTTCCAATTTTAATTATACCTGTGGTTATTTATAGAGTGCTTGAAAAAAAGACATGATAATTAATCGGCGGATAAATTTTAGACGCATTTCAACACAGGGTGTACAATCGTGAAATAGAAAAAAATTTATATAAAGAGGCGCGTACTATTATTGGGGGATGAGGTGTGAGTAGTGAAAAAAAGGGCAGTTAATACTGCCCTGAGGATAATAATCAGTGACTGAATGGATTACGGCGGGTGCTAACCGGTGCGCTACGGTGAACGGCAGCAGGCGCTGCCGTGCTGCTGCCCGTATCAGCCGCGGTTTTTTGCACCGCAGATGAGGTATTGCCACTGTCAGCGGAGGCATTTTGCTGCGGTGTTTCAGGCGCGACGGTCTCGGGCGACGTGGGAACATCTTTACCCAGACGGCTGTTAAGCGTCTGCAAATCCTGCTCGTTTAGCGTACCCAGCGCTGACTTAATATTCAGCTGGTTAATCATGTAGCTGTAACGGGCATTGGCAAGCTGCTGCTTCGCGTTATACAGGGTTGAGGTGGCATCCAGCACGTCAACGATAGTGCGGGTGCCAACCTGATAACCGGCTTCCATCGCATCAAGAGAGCTTTGAGCGGAAACTACCGCCTGCTTATAGGCTTCAATGCTGCTGATAGAGGCGTTCACGTTGTTAAACGAAGAACGAACGGTCTGAACCGCTGAACGGTGCGCGCTTTCAAGCTGTTCACTGGAGGAGACGAAGGCATACTGCGCCTGCTTCACCTTAGATGTGACCGAGCCGCCGCTATACAGCGGCAGGGAGAAGCTCAGACCCACCTGGTTAGACCCGCTGATATTGTCCGTGGTTGAGGTGGAGCGTTCTGCGTAGCGGCCGCCGTATTTGCTGTTGGTCAGGCCGGTAGAGGCCGTCAGGCCTACCGTGGGCATATGACCGGTTTCTGCCTGGCGAATTTCTTCACGAGACAGGTCCTGTGTCAGACGCGCGGAGAGCAGGCTCAGGTTGCGGCTTTCCGCTTCCTTCAGCAGCGCGTTAACCGGCTGAGGTTTTTCGGTTCTGAAACTGTCAACGTTCAGTGAAGCCAGGCTTGGATAGTAGTTACCTGTCACCTGACGCAAGGTTTCCACGTTGTTATCCAGCGCATTACGCGCGGTCACTTCGTTGGCCAGCACGGTGTCATACTGTGAGCGGGCATTCTGCACGTCGGTAATCGCGACCAGACCAACGTTGAAGCGCTGGGTAGTCTGATCGAGCTGGCGATAGATTGACTGTTTCTGCGCTTCAATATAGGAGAGCGTATCAATGGCGTTCAGCACGTTAAAATAGGCGGTTGCCGTGTTCAGAATTAGCGTTTGTTGTGCATTCTGATAGGTGACATCCTGAATGCCCGCCTGCTTCTCCTGCAGGGTCAGGGCGCGCCATTTTGACATATCAAAAATGGTTTGCGTCAGCTGAAGCGATCCGCTGGCCGTTTTAGAGTTCAGGCCACTGCTGTCGCGGTATCCATTATTATAAGTATAATCAGCACCCAGACCGAGCTGAGGAAGCAGTGGGCTACGCGCTTCGTTGATTTTCTCAAAGGCCGCATCGCGGTCGGCTGCAGAACTGCGCAGATCGGGGTTAGATAACCGGGCCTGCTGATAAACCTGCAGCAGGTTCTCCGCCTGGCTGCCGACGCTGAAGCCGCCCAGACTCAGGCCGATAAGTAACGGGAGCAGTTTCTTCATTTGCATTCCTTGTAGTGCAGCAAAATTGCTATGGTAGCGCTGACGTAAGTCAAAAAATAATCGCCGATTTTAACGAGTACACGGAAGAGATAAGTTGGCTGAAAGTGCCATGTTGCCTTAATTTACTCAAATAATTCATTAAGAACCACACTCTCAGCGAATTCGGGAATTTTTTCTCGATTTTGCCCTTCACTCCGACGGGAGAAGAACGATGGAAAATGACAAAAAATACCCAGTGACTTTCACCAAAAACGATGTAGAAATTATTGCACGTGACAGGCTTTACAGTGGTTTTTTTTCGCTGACCCGCTACCGTTTCCGCCACCGTATGTTCAACGGGGAGATGAGTGGCGAGGTAAACAGAGAGGTCTTTGAACGCGGACATGCGGCAGTGCTGCTACCCTATGACCCGGTAAGGGATGAAGTGGTCCTGATAGAACAGATACGCATCCCCGCCTGGGACAGCAGCTCTACGCCCTGGCTGTTAGAATTAGTCGCCGGTATCATAGAACCCGGCGAGACGCCGGAAGACGTTGTGCGCCGTGAGGCGCAGGAAGAGGCTGGCTTAATGCCGCGGCGGGTCAGACCGGTACTCAGTTATCTGGCCAGCCCGGGCGGCACCAGCGAAAGGCTGGCGATTCTGGTGGGTGAAGTGGATGCCAGCGTGGCTCAGGGAAACCACGGTCTGGAGGAAGAGAATGAGGATATTCTTGTCCATGTGGTCAGCCGCAGTCAGGCGTACCGCTGGGTAGAGGAGGGTAAAATAGATAACGCGGCTTCGGTCATCGCCCTGCAATGGCTGGAACTGCACCACAAAACGTTAAGAGAAGAGTGGAAACCCGAATGACTAAGCGCTACACACCTGATTTCCCTGAAATGATGCGGATTTGCGAAACAAATTTCGCCCAGCTGCGTCGCCTGCTGCCAAAAATTGACCAGGCGGGTGAATCAGTGACCTATCAGGTTAACGACGCCCGTTACTCGGTAACGATTCAGGAGTCGACGCGCTACACCACGCTGGTGGAAATTAAACAAACTTTCCCGGCGGTGAGTTACTGGAGCCTGCCCGCGCTGTCCGTTCGCCTGTACCACGACGCCATGGTGGCGGAAGTGTGTTCAACCCAGCAGATCTTTCGCTTTAAAGCGCGCTATGATTATCCTAATAAAAAGCTCCATCAGCGTGATGAAAAGCATCAAATAAACCAGTTCCTGGCGGACTGGTTGCGCTACTGTTTAGCGCATGGCGCGATGGCCGTACCAGTTTGTTGAGTCGCTGACAACGCAAGCGGAGATGGCGTTAACCCTAAGGACTTTGATTGGATAGCCTGTTAAAACTTCCTGTAACGAGTGGGGCTGAGGCAAGGATATTGCAGATAACGGACACCCACCTGTTTGCCGGTAAAAACGAAACGCTGCTGGGTGTGAATACCTGGGCCAGCTTTGACGCCGTACTTGAAGCCATTCTGGCAGGTACGCGTCAATACGATTTGATCGTCGCAACGGGCGATCTGGCTCAGGATCATACGGTTGAAGCCTATCAGCATTTTGCTGAGGGCATCGCTCGTCTGCCAGCGCCCTGCGTCTGGTTGCCGGGCAACCACGATTTTCAACCGGCCATGTTCAGTACCTTTGCCAGTGCGCAAATCGCCGATGAAAAGCAGGTGCTGATCGGCGAGAGCTGGCAGCTGTTACTGTTGGACAGTCAGGTTTACGGGGTGCCGCACGGTGAACTCAGTGAGTATCAGCTGGAGTGGCTGGAAAATGCGCTGGCAACGTACCCTGACCGCCATCACCTGATCCTGCTGCACCATCATCCGCAACCCTCAGGTTGTAGCTGGCTCGATCAGCACAGCCTGCGCAATGCGCACATGCTTGACGCCATCCTGCAGCGCTACCCGCTGGCGAAGACGCTGATCTGTGGCCATATCCATCAGGAACTCGATCTCGACTGGAAGGGGCGACGACTGCTGGCCACGCCCTCAACCTGCGTACAGTTCAAACCGCACTGCACCAGCTTTACCATTGATTCCGAGGCGCCAGGCTGGCGCTGGCTGGATCTCTTTGCGGACGGGCGGGTAGAAACCGTGACTGAGCGGTTACAAACCCGGATATTCACCCCGAATCTTGATGCTGAAGGGTACTGACTGATGGCCACGCTGCTCTATCTTCACGGTTTTAACAGCTCACCGGCCTCGGCCAAGGCTACGCAGTTCGGCCAGTGGCTGCGCGTGCAGCATCCCGCCATTCGCTTTCTGGTTCCGCAGCTGCCTGCTTTCCCGGCTGATGCAGGCGCACTGCTGGAGGAGCAGGTGCTTGCTCTCGCCGGTGAGCCGCTGGGCATTGTCGGCTCGTCGCTGGGCGGATATTACGCCACCTGGCTTTCCCAGCGCTTTGGTTTACCGGCCGCTGTGGTCAACCCCGCCGTGCGGCCCTTTGAGCTGCTGACGGATTATCTCGGCGACAACGAGAACCCATACACCGGCCAGCAATATGTGTTAGAGTCTCGCCATATTTACGATCTGAAAGCGATGCATATTGACCCGTTAACGTCGCCGGATCTGCTCTGGCTGATCCAGCAAACGGGTGATGAAGTGCTCGATTACCGCCAGGCTCTGGACTATTACAGCCCCTGCCGCCAGACGGTGGAAGAGGGCGGAAATCACGCTTTTATCGGATTCGAACGCCATTTCTCCCCGATTTTCGACTTCCTGGGCTTATCTTCTGCCTGAAGCGAAGCGCGGAGGCAGGCCACTCTTTTTTAACCACCAATCAGATTTATACGATGACTCAATCCAGCTACAACGCTGACTCCATTGAGGTACTCAGCGGCCTTGAACCCGTTCGTCGCCGTCCGGGAATGTACACCGATACGTCACGTCCAAACCATTTAGGTCAGGAAGTGATCGATAACAGCGTCGATGAGGCGCTGGCGGGCCATGCCAAACGCATCGAGGTTATTCTTCATGCCGATCAGTCGCTTGAAGTGACGGACGACGGGCGCGGTATGCCCGTCGATATCCACCCGGAAGAGGGGGTGCCCGCCGTTGAGCTGATCTTCTGCCGCCTGCATGCGGGCGGCAAATTCTCAAACAAAAACTATCAGTTTTCCGGTGGCCTGCACGGCGTGGGGATCTCGGTGGTGAATGCCCTTTCAACCCGCGTTGAAGTTACCGTCCGCCGCAATGCGGAAGTATACGAAATGGCGTTTGAGAACGGCGATAAGGTTGAGGATCTGCGCGTAACGGGCACGGTAGGTAAACGTAACACCGGCACCCGCGTCCGCTTCTGGCCGGACGGCTCCTTCTTTGACAGCCCGCGTTTCTCCGTCTCGCGGATGAGCCATCTGCTGAAGGCGAAAGCGGTGCTTTGCCCTGGCGTTGAAATTGTTTTTAAGGACAAGGTCAATAATACCGAGCAGAGCTGGTGCTACGCCGACGGTCTGACGGACTACCTGTGTGAAGCGGTCAACGGTCTGCCGACCCTGCCGGAAAGGCCTTTTGTCGGCAGTTTTTCTGGCGACGTCGAGGCGGTTGACTGGGCGCTCCTGTGGCTGCCGGAAGGCGGTGAACTGCTGACGGAGAGCTACGTTAACCTGATCCCGACCATGCAGGGCGGGACGCACGTCAACGGCCTGCGCCAGGGCCTGTTGGATGCGATGCGCGAATTCTGCGAATTCCGCAACATTCTGCCGCGCGGCGTTAAGCTGTCGGCGGAGGATATCTGGGATCGCTGCGCCTATGTGCTGTCGGTCAAGATGCAGGATCCGCAGTTTGCCGGGCAGACCAAAGAGCGCCTCTCTTCGCGGCAGTGCGCCGCCTTTGTTTCCGGCGTGGTGAAGGATGCTTTCAGCCTGTGGCTTAACCAGAACGTGCAGGCGGCAGAGCAGCTGGCCGAGCTGGCCATCTCCAGCGCCCAGCGGCGTATGCGCGCGGCAAAAAAAGTGGTGCGCAAAAAGCTCACCAGCGGCCCGGCTCTGCCCGGCAAGCTGGCTGACTGTAGCGCCCAGGATCTCAACCGCACCGAGCTGTTTCTGGTCGAAGGGGATTCAGCAGGCGGCTCGGCGAAGCAGGCGCGCGATCGCGAATATCAGGCGATCATGCCGCTGAAGGGGAAGATCCTCAATACCTGGGAAGTCTCTTCTGACGAAGTGCTGGCCTCGCAGGAAGTGCATGATATCTCGGTGGCGATCGGTATCGATCCCGACAGTGAAGATATGGGCCAGCTGCGCTACGGCAAGATCTGCATCCTCGCGGATGCGGACTCAGATGGCCTGCATATCGCCACGCTGCTCTGTGCGCTGTTTATGCGCCACTTCCGTGCGCTGGTGAAAAATGGTCACGTTTACGTAGCCATGCCGCCGCTGTACCGCATCGACCTGGGTAAAGAGGTGTATTACGCGCTGGATGAGGAAGAGAAAGCCGGTATCCTCGATCAACTCAAGCGTAAAAAGGGCAAACCCAACGTGCAGCGCTTTAAAGGCCTGGGTGAGATGAACCCGCTGCAGCTGCGTGAAACCACGCTCGATCCGAATACCCGCCGTTTGGTGCAGCTGACGGTGAGCGATGAAGATGTCGATCAGACGCTGGCTGTGATGGATATGCTGCTGGCGAAAAAACGTTCGGAAGATCGGCGTAACTGGCTGCAGGAAAAAGGCGATACCGCTGAAATCGAGGTATAAGGCCTTACCCGGGCGGCCAGTCGGTCGCCCTGACCTTTCAGGATGCGCATTGCGTGAAAATCACCCTTGATGAGCTACGTGCCTGGGTAGTGGTGGTCGACACCGGCTCAATTACCGCCGCAGCTGAGCAACTCACCCAGACCACCTCCGGCATCAGCCGCGCGCTGAGCAGGCTGGAAAAAAAACTGCAAACCACCCTGATGCACCGCACCACGCGTCGCATTGCGCTGACCGAAGAGGGCCAGCTTTTTCTTGAGCACGCGCGGGAAATACTGCGTACGGTGGAAAGCGCGGAGGAACAGATCGCGCAGCGGCGGGAAATTCCTTCTGGCCGCCTGCGGATCAATGCCGCCACGCCGTTTATGCTGCATGTTATCGTGCCGCTGCTGAATGAATTTACCGCGCGCTATCCCCTGATCCAGCTGGAGCTGAACACCGACGACGTGGTGATTGATCTGCTGGAACAGCAGACGGATATTGCCATTCGTATCGGTGAACTGCGTGACTCCACCATTCACGCCCGAGCGCTGGGCTACAGCAAGCTGCGGCTGATGGCCAGCCCGGAATACCTGGCGAAGTACGGTACGCCTGCCAGCGTGGCAGATTTAGCAAATCATCGCCTGCTGGGGTTTAGCCAGCTTGAGCAGCATAATCTGTGGCCGGTCTGGCAGCGCGAAGGGGAGTTTCTGCCGATCGCGCCTTCCGTTTCCGCCTCAAGCGGCGAAACGCTACGCCAGATGGCGGTGTACGGGCAGGGAATTGTGCGCCTCTCCGATTTTATGAGCCGCGAGGATTGCGTGACCGGGCGACTGGTGCCGGTGCTGGCAGATGTCACCCGGGATATGCATCATCCGATCCACGCGGTCTACTATCGCAACGTCACCCTGTCGCTGCGTATACGCTGCTTTCTCGACTTTCTCAGCGAGTGCATCACGCAGCGGGGATTGTTATAAAACGGAAGCACGCGCGTTCCCTGACGATTACGGCGTCTGTTTCGCCGGCTCCAGCACGTAAATTTTAACGTTGAGTACGTCATCCCTGATGCGGGTACGGTGCTGCTCCATATGCTCCGCCTGCTGATGCCCCTCCAGATGGCGCAGGGAATCCCACTGCTCGAGCATAAAGATCGAGTCCGGTGAGTGCTGCTTCCACGGAACCTGTGCGCTATGGTCGGTCAGCGCCTGATAGCCGCCGCATCCCGCTTCCTGCAAAACTGTGGGCGTAAGTGTCTCAATGGCCTGTAAGACGGCGGCCCGGCGTCCGGGCTTTACGCAAATTTCAGCAATAACGGTCAGCATAGTGGTTCCTTAACGGCATAAGTGGTGGAGCGGCTAAGCGAAAATTTCGCTCAGGTGCGCCCGATAGCGTGCGAGGTCTTCGGTAATCCTCGGCTGTTTAATCACGTCATTACAGATAAACGTCGGCAATCCCTCCATGCCCAGAAACTGATTGGCCTTGTGGAAATGCAGATAAACGCCATCCACGCCCACGCCTTCAAAAAACTGCTGCGGATCGGTAAAGGCGTCCAGTGGGGCATTCCACGTCAGTGACAGCATATATTTTTTACCCTGAAGCAGACCCCCTGAGCCATACTTTTTTGCCCCATCGGCGCGGGAGCGGCCATCGCTGGCATAGAGGGCGCCATGGCCTTCGGTAAAGACTTCATCAATATATTTTTTCAGGATCCAGGGTTCGCCCATCCACCAGCCCGGCATCTGGTATATTACCACGTCGTTCTGCACATACTTTTGGACTTCATCGGCCAGCACATAGCCGTCGTCAACGACGGTCACGCTGACCTCGTGGCCTGCGTCGCGCAGGAAAGCGGCGGCGCAGTCGGTTAGCGTATGGTTAAGCTCGCCTTTGGAGTGGGCGAAAGCTTTGCCCGCATCGACGATCAGAATCTTGCTCATTGTTTTTCTCCGGTTCTTGATATTGCGGCCAGTCTACGCAGAAAGATTTCGCAGAGAAATGTGCATTCAATCACAACACTATTGCGCCTCAGGCAATAATAGGGGCGCGTTCTCCCTTTCGATAACGAGAAGACCACAATGATAAAAACAGGCATCGTCGCGCTACTGCTGATATCAGGCAGCGTCTGCGCGCAGTCACATCTTGACCGCGTAAGCCAGAGTAAAACGCTAACGGTTTGCACCACCGGGGACTATAAGCCCTACAGCTACCTGCGCGCTGACGGTCAGTACGAGGGGATTGATGTCAGCCTGGTGACATCGCTGGCGCAGAGCCTGGGTGCCCAGGTCAAATGGGTGCCGACCAGCTGGAAAATGCTGACGCAGGACTTCCTGGGCAAGCAGTGTGATATCGCCGTGGGCGGCGTCTCCGTCACACTTAAGCGCCAGCAGACCGCCTGGTTCGCCGCGCCGCTGGATACGGACGGCAAAATCCCACTGGTACGCTGCGCTGATAAGACGCGCTACCGGTCAATTGCGCAGCTCAATAAGCCGGGGGTTCGTCTGATTGAGCCGGCAGGCGGCACCAATGAAGCCTTTGCGCATCGCTACCTGCCGCAGGCCAGCCTCACCCTGTATCATGACAACGTGACCATTTTCCAGCAGCTGGTGGATAAAAAGGCTGACGTGATGGTAACCGACGCCTCGGAGGCGCTCTATCAGCAGAAGCATTACCCACAGCTCTGTGCCGTTAATCCGCACAAGCCGCTGGAGTATGGCGAAAAGGCCTGGATGATCCCTCGTGACGACATGAGCTGGAAGCTCTATATCGACCAGTGGCTGCACCTGAGTAAGGCCTCCGGCGAGTATCAGCAGGTGGTCGGTCAGTGGCTGGCGGCGGCAAAATAAACCGGCAGCGCGGGCAGAGCTCAGTGGCCCGCGTGAATCGCAGCCTGCGCACGGTTACCTGTGACAGCAACAGCCCGGATAAGGTACTATCCTCGCCAAACGACCCCAATGTGACGCGCCGCGCGTGCCGCGATGTGAGGAATAAACAGCAATGAGTGACCTGACGCAGGATGGTGCAGAGCGTCTTGCCCTGCATAAATTTACGGAAAATGCGTACCTGAACTACTCCATGTACGTCATCATGGACAGGGCGCTTCCCTATATTGGCGATGGTCTTAAACCCGTTCAGCGGCGCATCATCTATGCCATGTCCGAGCTGGGGCTGAATAACAGCGCCAAATTTAAGAAATCGGCCCGTACCGTGGGTGACGTGTTGGGTAAATACCACCCGCACGGCGACAGCGCCTGCTACGAAGCGATGGTGCTGATGGCGCAGCCGTTCTCCTACCGCTACCCGCTGGTAGACGGTCAGGGTAACTGGGGGGCGCCGGACGACCCTAAATCCTTTGCCGCCATGCGTTATACCGAGTCCCGCCTGTCTAAATATGCCGAGCTGCTGCTGAGTGAGCTGGGACAGGGCACGGTGGACTACGTGCCCAACTTCGACGGTACGCTACAGGAACCTTCAATCCTGCCCGCGCGGCTGCCGAACATTTTGCTCAACGGCACCACCGGCATTGCGGTAGGCATGGCGACCGATATACCGCCGCACAACCTGCGTGAAGTGGCTCAGGCGGCCATCACGCTCATCGACTCGCCCAAAGCGACAATCGAAGATCTGTTGGAGATCGTGCAGGGGCCGGACTACCCGACCGAGGCAGAGATCATCACGCCGCGTAACGAAATCCGTAAAATTTATCAGACCGGGCGCGGTTCGGTGCGTATGCGCGCGGTCTGGAGGAGAGAAGAGGGCGACGTGGTGATCACCGCGCTGCCGCATCAGGTTTCCGGCGCGCGCGTACTGGAGCAGATCGCTGCCCAGATGCGTAATAAAAAGCTGCCGATGGTGGAAGATCTGCGCGATGAGTCCAACCATGAGAACCCAACGCGGCTGGTGATTGTGCCGCGTTCAAATCGCGTGGATATGGATCAGGTGATGAACCACCTGTTTGCCACCACCGACCTGGAAAAAAGCTACCGCATTAATATGAATATGATCGGGCTGGATAACCGCCCGTCGGTGAAAAACCTGCTGGAAATCATCAGCGAATGGCTGGTTTATCGTCGTGAAACCGTGCGTCGCCGCCTCAGCCATCGCCTGGAAAAAGTGCTCAGGCGCCTGCATATTCTTGAGGGGCTGCTGGTTGCCTTCCTTAATATTGATGAAGTGATCCACATCATTCGCAGCGAAGACGAGCCGAAACAGGTGCTGATGTCGCGCTTCGGGATCAGTGAAACTCAGGCAGAAGCGATCCTTGAGCTG
>Ga0153979_1000193_pt1 | contig 11541 bp, 9 predicted proteins | sample TSGA063MetaG_FD_104690 | JGI IMG/M metagenome (GOLD analysis project Ga0153979, IMG submission 104690) | Attine ant fungus gardens microbial communities from Georgia, USA - TSGA063 MetaG | ecosystem: Host-associated > Fungi > Mycelium > Unclassified | place: USA: Georgia, Magnolia Springs State...
CGTTGTTTTCTTAGCGCAGAATTACCCTGTTTTTTGCCTTGCTAATTCTGCGCTAATTTTCCGCTAATTAAGGGATAAATTTAACGCGCTACAGTAGCTGCACTGGACATATCGTCAAAGCAGGAGAATCCCATGAATCAGCGCGAATTTATCCGTAGTTTGCTGGACTGGATAGAAAATAATTTAGGACACGATTTGCATCTGGATGAAGTAGCACGCCGCTCGGGATACTCCCGCTGGCATCTGCAACGTCTGTTTCGTCAGCACACCGGGTTTTCTCTGGCAGAGTACATTCGCCAGCGCCGGCTGACTGAGTCAGCACTCACGCTTATCAACAGTGACGAAGCAATTTTGCAGGTGGCGATGAGCTACGGTTTTGATACGCAGCAGGCTTATACCCGCACATTTAAAAATTATTTCCTTGTGACGCCAGGCCAGCTGCGCCGTCAGCGCCGCGTTGAGCCGGATCGGCTGCTGTTCCCACTGGCGATGGCGAGTTGAAATACTTATTCCGATATTTCTCAGAGCACGCTTCGTAGCGGCGCAATTCATTGCGCAATATCTGGATGGGCAATCAGGTGCCATTGATACGCGCGATAAATCGCGCCGCTACGAAATGTGCGGCGATGGACTTATTACTGGTTTAGCTTTTAATCTACGGTTCTCACTTATCTAGCCCACCAGAGAACATGGATAACAGCGACAATCTCACCGCCATGATGCTGTTTGCACGCGTAGTGGAACGGCAAAGCTTTAGTGAAGCCGCACGTACTTTAGGCGTCTCCAAATCTCACGTCAGCCGTGAAGTGGCCCGGCTGGAAGTGCGGCTCGGTATCAAGCTGCTGCAGCGCACCACGCGTAAAGTGGTGCTGACGGAGCTCGGCCAGGCTTACTATCCGTTTTGTACGCGTATGCTGGCAGAAATGCATCGCGCCGATGCGTTTGTGCAGCAGGTGCATCAATTACCGGCGGGCAACGTGCGCTTGCAAGCACCGATCACCTATGGCTGCCAATGCGTGGTGCCGACGCTCAATGACTTTATTCGTCGTCATATTCATATCAATGTCGATCTTGACCTCACCACCCTTGATGATCCGCAACCCAGTGCCGATGTGGCGATCGTTATTCGCGCGCGCGCGCCTGATGCGGCCAATTTTCGAGAACTCAGCAGCATCGATTGGGGCTTGTACGCCACGCCGGATTATCTGGCGGCGCACGCAGCTATCGACCATCCCGAACGTCTGATGCGCCACGATCTGTTGCTGTTTCACGGACCGGCGCATACCGCAGCGCTGCCGTTTCGGCGCGATAAGCAGCGGTTAGCGCTGGATGTGCGCAGTCGCTTCCGCGCCAATAACAGCATGGCGCTGCTGAATGCCGCGCTGGCGGGCACGGGCATCGCTTATCTGCCGGCCTATATGACGCAGGAAGCGTTGGCGCGCGGTGAAATTCAGCAGGTGCTGCCGGAGTGGCAGATGGATCGCCTGCACAGTTATCTGCTGCTGAAAGAGCAGCCGCAGCCCTCCTCACCGGTAACCTTATTATGCGAGGCGCTAATTAATGCCCTCGGCAGTCGCTGATTGTTGTTTGCTGGCAACAATATTGCGCTGCCTGGCAATTATCACTGCAACGCTGTTCTCTGCCAGATGTCACTGTTAGCCTGCTAAAAAAGCAAAAAACAGGGATATCACCATGCAACAACCTCCAATCGCGTTAGCGCCCGAACAGCAACACTGGAAGCGAAATTTAGTGGTCTGCGTGCTGGGTTCATTCAGCACCATCGTGGCGATGACGCTGCTGTTGCCGTTTCTGCCGCTCTACGTGCAACAGCTCGGCGTGCAGGAGCCGGCGGCGATTGCGCGCTGGTCAGGTGCGGCCTATGGCGCCACCTTCCTCAGCGCCGCGTTGACCGCGCCGCTGTGGGGCAAGCTGGCCGATCGCTACGGCCGCAAACTGATGTTGATCCGCGCCAGCCTTGGCATGGCGATTGCCATGTCGCTGATTGGCATGGCCACCGCGCCGTGGCAGCTGGTGGCGCTGCGTTTGCTGGCGGGATTACTTGGCGGCTACGCCTCAGGATCGACCATTCTGGTGGCGGCGCAAACGCCGAAAGAGCAAACCGGCTGGGCGCTCGGTATTTTATCGTCCGGCATTATGGCCGGTAACGTGGTGGGACCGCTGCTGGGCGGGGTATTGCCGCCGCTGATTGGCAGTCGCCATACTTTCTGGTTGACGGGCGCGGTGATTTTCCTCGCCTTCCTGGCGACCACCTTTTTGCTGAAAGAGGTGCCACGTGCTGCTGGCAAAAAAACGCAGCAGAGCGCAGCCGACGATGAAAAGTCGCTGAATCTGCCCGTAGTGCGCTTGATGTGGCTGTCGGGTATGTTGCTGATTTTCGCCAATATGTCGATTGAACCGATTATCACGCTGTACATCGGTCAGTTTGTCAGCGGCGATCACGCGGTAACGGTCACTGCCGGATTGGTGATGGCGGCAGCGGCGCTCGGCAGCATTCTTTCTGCGCCACGTTTAGGAAAGCTGGCCGACCGGGTTGGACATGGCCGCGTGCTGGTGTATGGATTAATAGCGTGCGCGCTGTTGCTGATCCCGCAGGCATTTATCAGTGAAGCCTGGCAACTGGTGGTGCTGCGTTTTCTGATGGGCATGGCGCTGGGTGGCTTGATGCCGTGCGTCACGGCGTTGATTCGTCACAGCGTACCGCAGTCGCAGGTGGGGAAGATGCTGGGCTATGCCACTTCGGCGCAGTATGTCGGCCAGGTTTCAGGTCCGCTGTTCGGCGGTTTTATCGGTGGTGCATTTGGCATGCGCCCGGTGTTCCTGGCGACCTGCGTAATCATGGCGCTGTGTGCGCTGTTAAACGCACGGGTGCTGCGTAAACGTTAACCGTAGGGTCGCCATTTATGGCGATCGTTATGATGGGTGCACCGCAAGTTTGTGCGGTTTTTGCAAAGGTCACCATCAATGGCGACCCTACAAAAAAGGCGGACTTCACAGTCCGCCTTTCTCATTACTTCAATGCGAAAACTTACTTCGCATCTGGCAGTGCATAGGCAATCACATAATCACCCAGCTTGGTGCCAAACGAACCGTGACCGCCGGCAGCGATAACAACGTACTGCTTGCCATCTACTTCATAGGTCATCGGCGTTGCCTGGCCGCCCGCTGGCAGACGCGCCTGCCACAGCATTTCACCGGTGTTGGTATCGAACGCACGCAGGTAGTTATCTGCGGTAGCACCGATGAAGAACACGTTACCGGCGGTGGTGATTGGGCCGCCCAGCATTGGCATACCCATTTTGAACGGTACTGGCACTGGCGCGCTATCGCGTACCGTACCAATGCGTTTTTTCCACACGGTTTCGTTAGTTTTCAGGTCAACCGCTGAGACATAGCCCCACGCCGGTTGCTTACACGGCAGACCAAACGGTGACAGGAACGGATTCAGCTCCACGCCGTACGGAACGCCGTACTGTGGCTGGATGCCGGTTTCAGTACCTGAACCGCCTTTGTCGTCAGCCGGCGGCTCGATCGGGTTGCCCGGACCGCGCGGAACCAGCTTAGAGACAAACGGCAGCGCCATTGGGTTAGCAATCGCAATCTGACGATGTGGATCAACCGCGATACCGCCCCATTCGAACATGCCCAGGTTACCCGGGAACACCAGCGTACCCTGCTCAGATGGCGGAGTGAACGGACCTTCATAGCGCAGACGCTTGAAGATCACGCGGCACACCAGCTGGTCATACATCGTCGCGCCCCACATGTCCTTGTCCGTCAGATTATTTTTCGGACGGAAGGTCAGTTCGGAGTACGGCTGCGTAGGCGCTACGTGGTCACCTTTAGCGGCGCCCTGTGGAACCGGGGTTTCCGGTGCAGGGACAACCGGCTCACCGGTACGGCGATCCAGCACAAAGATGTTACCGGTTTTCGCCGGTGCATAAATGACCGGGACGGTTTTGCCATCTTTATCGGTGATATCGGCCAGCGTCGGTTGAGACGGCAGGTCCATATCCCACAGATCGTGATGCACGGTCTGGTACGACCACACCAGCTTACCGGTGGTGGCATTCAGTGCCAGCACGCTGCTCGCATAACGCTCCTGCTCTGGAGTACGGTTGCCGCCCCAGATATCTGGCGTTGACACACCCATTGGCAGGTAAACGATATCCAGTTTCGGATCGTATACCGCCGGCGCCCACGAGTTCGGTGAGTTCATGGTGAAGGTGTGTTCATCGGCTGGAATCGCGTTAGGATCTTTCGCGCCTGGATCGAATACCCACAGCAGTTTACCGGTGTTAACGTCAAAACCACGAATGGCGCCAGACGGCTCACGGGTTGAGTAGTTATCGGTCACCGCACCGGCCACCACGATGGTGGTATCGGTAATCACTGGCGGAGAGGTCGGCTCATATTGACCTGGGGTCAATACTGGCTGCTTGTGCTGCAGATCCAGTTCACCGTTGTTGCCAAAGGCGGCACAACGTTCACCGGTTTCCGCATCCAGCGCAAACATACGACCGTCGTTTACCGGCAGGTAAATGCGGCGTGAGCACAGCGCAGGTTGGGTGCTAGACGCATCGGCCGCAGCAGGCACTTCGTGGTAAGAAACGCCACGGCAGGTAACGTGCTGGAAGGTTGGATTTGGCTTCAGGCCCGGATCAAATTTCCACTTCTGCTTACCGCTTTTCGCATCCAGCGCAAACAGAATCTGGTGTGGCGAGCACAGGTAAAGCGTGTCGCGGATTTTAATCGGCGTGACTTCGTCGGTAATCTCACCCGGGTCGTTCGGGGTTTTCATATCGCCGGTCTGGAACTGCCAGGCAACCTGCAGTTCTTTCACGTTGCCGCTATTAATCTGCTTCAGCGGTGAGAAACGCGTGCCTTGCTGATCGCGTGCATAAGCAGGCCAGTCAGCATCATCGATTTTGCTTAACGGCTGCGCCTGCGGGGCATTGGCTGCCGCTGCTGGGATTTCACCATTCAGCTCTTGCGGATCGTGGAATACCGCCCACGCCAGCACCAGTGCGCTGGCAATCAGTGCGACGGCCATCAGACCCAATGCACCTTTGCTCGGCTGGTTCAAACCGCGATAAACAAACGGCAGAATCAGCCAGATGCCGAAGATCACCAGCACATCGGTACGCGGCGCCAGCGCCCAGAAGTCGAAGCCGACTTCCCATACGCCCCACACCAGCGTTGCCAACAACAGCAATGCGTACAGCAGAAGTGCTGAGCCACTACGGCGCCACAGCAGAACAGCGGTGATCAACATGATCACACCGCCAATAACGTAGTACCAGGAACCTCCAATGGCGGCTAACCAAACGCCACCAACCAGCATAAACGCGCCTGTCAGCAGTGCAAAAAGCACTGTGAGAAAACGGATTACGCCAAAAGATGAGGAAGCTTTCCCCATAATATTGACCTCTTTCTTTGCCATAAAAAACTAAAAAGGAAACAACGCGTTGGGCTGCTTCCCGACATAGAGTACGAAATAACGAAACCTGTTCGATCGGCGCTTTCCGTGCGGCGATATGATCCCTTTGCGTTAAATTTTATCTTAAAAACGTTAATGGGTTTGATATTTTTAGTGCTTTGCACTCGTAGAGGGCGAGTAGTACGACATTTTATGAGGGAATTGAGACGCTATGTCCGGGGAAGTAGGGCCATAACGCCTCAGGGCAAAATTTTGTGTAAACGTTTACCCTTCAAACAGTGTGCTGCTGGTACGTTGTTCCTGCCAGCCGCTCACATTCAGCTCTCTATAGCGCACCGCAGGCAGCATGAGTTGCGGCGCGCGTAATATCACTTCTGCTTCTCTTTCACGAAACGATTCCAGCAGAAATGGGAAGCTGAACTTGAGATAATTATCGTTAAAAAATTCCTCAGTGAGTACAACGCCGCTAAAAGGAAAGGCGGCGATATTCTTCCAGCAGGTGCCGGGTGGCGCCAAATCATAAAGCCAGAAAGAGAAACGTTCACTTACTTGCCGCAGTTCACTATCTCTTTGAACTAAATCAGCGTAATTGATTGCCAGTCGTACATTTTTAGCGTGCAGGCTGGAATCAATTTGTGGCGATTGTAAAAAACTCTGCAGGTTATTTCCGGTTAACGGGATAATTATTAATTCGGGCGTATCCGGCAACTGATTATGCAGCGAAATTATGTTATGTCCGTTAAGTGATGCTGTGCTTTCCTGTTCGCAATGCATAAAGGGTGCTGAATAACACACGCCAGTCAGCGCGCCGTCAAAACGACGGATACGCTCAGTAACATAAGGATTATAAGAACTGTTTTCCATTTATCTCTGTGAATAAATTAATTAGCTGGAACGTCTTATCTATTATAAGGACGGGAGTCGGTAGAAATCATAGCGCTGTCAATATAAACCGTTTAGTTTATAAAGTTCAGCTTTTTTAACTGTCACTGATAGAGAGATATACAGGTCGTGATAGCGCTAATAATAGCGTTATTGGAATATCTGGAATTTTTTGGATATTTTCAATTGAAAACCATCAGTGTACTAATATTGTGGCCTCTATACTTAGTTAATTTAGCGGTAACCTTCTGTTTTTAAACAGCACGGCTAGCCATTGCCTGGCTGAGGAAGATGCCGCACTCTGTGCCCTGAAAAATAAAGCGGAAGCCACTCTGTGGCTTTTCACCAGGTTGGTGCAACGACGCTAACCGACGTCATTATTTAGGATGGGATAATATCTATGAGTTCAGCAGAGGATTCGTTGCTGCGGCACAGGTCTTTTGTCGCCTTTTGGCTGGCACGCACCTGTTCATCTTTCGGTTTTCAAATGTTCTCGGTGGCGGTCAGCTGGCAAATCTATGCCTTAACCCACAGTGCAATGGCGCTGGGGATGATCGGCCTGATGCAGTTTCTTCCCTCTGTGCTACTGGCGTTGCCCGCGGGTCATCTGGCCGATCAGCACGATCGCCGCCGAATTGTGTTGCTCGGACAATTCATTGAGTGGCTGGCCCTGCTTGGGCTTGTTGCGTTAACCCTCATTAACTGGGCAGGGAAGTTTGAGATTTGGGGATTGGTGTTCCTGATCTCAGTGGCGAAGGCACTGGAGTGGCCGGCCATCACCTCAATGCTGCCCGCGCTGGTGCCGCCGCCGATCCTGGCGCGCGCAATGGCCGCCAGTTCGGTGGGTGGCCAGGCCGCGGTGATTATCGGCCCAACGCTCGGAGGCTTCCTTTATGTAGCTGGACCGGAAGTGGTCTATGGCGTCTCGGCGTTGTTCTATCTCTTCTCGATTGTGCTGGTGAGCCGACTGCGCTATGAACGTCCACCGCAGGCGCGTTTACCGATGAACCTGCCAAATCTGTTTGCCGGCGTGCGCTTTATCCGCGATCGCAAAGATGTGCTCGGCGTGATTTCACTCGATCTGTTTGCTGTGTTGCTGGGCGGTGCCACCGCGCTGTTGCCGATTTTCGCGCAGGACATTCTGCACACCGGGCCGTGGGGATTGGGCATCCTGCGCGGTGCGCCGTCAGTCGGCGCGCTGCTGGTGGGCGTTTGGCTCAGTCGTCACAAGCTCGAAAAGCATGTCGGCATGATTATGTTCGGCTCGGTGGCCGGTTTTGGCGTAGCCACGCTGGTATTTGCGCTCTCGACGCAGCTGTGGCTATCAGTGATCGCACTGGCGGCGCTGGGCGGCTTCGATATGGTGAGCATGGTGATTCGCGGTGCGCTGGTGCAGCTGGATACGCCAGATGAGATGCGCGGTCGCGTTAACGCGGTCAATGCCATTTTCATTAATACCTCGAACCAACTCGGCGAGTTTGAATCGGGTTTGCTGGCGGCCTTTTTTGGCGCGGTGCCTGCGGCCGCGATTGGCGGCATCGGCACGCTGGTGGTGGTAGGCGTATGGATGACGATTTTCCCGCACCTGCGCAAACGGCAGAAGCTGGAAAACGAAACTGCGATTTAATGGGATGTGTGCGGCCTGTCAAAGGGTGCGCAGTAATGTGCACCCTACGCAAAACGGATCGGTTTTTGTCAGGGGCGCATTGATGCGCCCCGGAAAAACGTTGGTCGCCGCTGTAACAGTTATTGCTTTTCCCTCACCTCAGCGCCTTACCCGCGCCGCAACCCAGCGACATCTACCTGCCAGTGATGCAGTTTGTTATACAGCGCGGTACGCGAAATCCCCAGCAGCTGGGCCGACTGGCGCAGGTTGCCCTTCTGCTCACGCACCACCTGCAGCACATGCTGGCGCTCATTCTCCTGAAGCGAGCTCAATTCACTTATCGGAGGCACGCCGTGCTGCATCATCTCTTCTGGCAGATCGCGGCGATCAATCTCCAGGCCCTCGCACAAGTTCACCATGCGTTCCACCAGATTCTCCAGCTCGCGCACGTTGCCGGGCCAATGCCATGCCTGTAAGCAGGCCATGGCTTCCGTAGAAAGCTGCGGCGCAATACGTTTCATGCGGGTACAAAGCGCCTGAATAAAGGTATTCACCAGCCCGGGAATGTCCTCCTGACGCTCACGCAGCGGCGGGATCTCCAGAGAGATCACGTTCAGGCGATAGTAGAGATCGCGGCGAAAGGCGCCTTTCTCCACCGCATCCAGCAGATTGCAGTGGGTGGCGGCGATTATGCGCACGTTGACTTTGAGCGGGTGCGCCGCACCGATGCGCACCACTTCACCCTCCTGCAATACGCGCAGCAGGCTGGTTTGCGCCTCCAGCGGCATCTCGCCAATCTCATCGAGAAACAAGGTGCCGCCATCCGCCAGCTCAAACTTGCCTGCGGATCCCCCGCGTCGCGAGCCGGTAAACGCCCCATCGACATAGCCAAACAGTTCACTCTGCACCAAATCTCGCGGCAGTGCGCCGCAGTTCAGCGCGATAAACGGTTCCTGCTGGCGCGGGCTGGCGTTATGGATCGCCTGGGCAAACAGCTCTTTGCCGGTGCCGCTTTCGCCGGTTAGCAGCACGGTGCTGTCGGTGCGGCTGCTGGCGCGCGCTTTGTGAATCGCTTGCTGCACGCGCGGCGCATGGCCGCGAATCATTTCAAATGTGTAGCTGGCGCTCACGCCCATCACGCGGCGCGTAATGGCGCGAATACGTTGATTTTCGCGCAGCGACAGCACGCGGCCGCCATCGGGGGCCGGCATCAGCGAAATCAGGCAGGAAATCGGGTTTGCGCCGTCCGGGATAAATTGTAGCTCGCGGTCATTGCAGAAGGGCATGGTAAGCAGCGATCCCCCTTGCGGCTGTAAAAGCGCATCGATGGTGCCCGCTTGCGGATCGAGGCCGCTGAAGATCTGCCGCGCATAGCGATTGAGGGTTTTAATGCGGCCATGACGATCGCAGACGATCACGCCTTCATTCAGCGTTTCGAGGATCGACTGCTGTTCAGCCAGCAAGCGCCGCAGTATCAATTGCTGACCTACCGCCTCCGCTGCGGCCTGCACGGTACCCAGCGTGTGCGCGTTGAAATTGTCGGGCGTGGCGGTGAGCGTTAATACGCCCAGCAGCTGGCCGCTGGCATCGCGCACCGGTGCGGCAGCACATTGGCGATGACGTTTGCGCAGGTCGAGCTTCCAGTTTTCACCGCCCAGTACATACACCAGACGCTGTTCGATCAGGCAGCGCGCGGTGCAGTTGGTGCCGAGCACCTCTTCTCGCAGGATGCTGCCGACCGGCGTAAGATCTGCGCCGCAAAAATGCAGCGTCACGCCCTGCGCATCGGTTAGGTTAATGTGCCCGTCTGGGTTATATGCCAGCAGGTTCTCCATAATGCTGCGTGCTGCGAGGATCAACTCGGCGTTGTGCTCAAGGATTGCCGCCAGCTCGTCAGCAGGCGGAGAGGTGTAGCTAAACGTGGCAGGATCGATGGCGCGCTGACGCGATCGTTGCCACGACTGCAAAATACTATGCCGCATCCAACCCGGCTGTTCACCGCGCTCAAAGCTATGCCAGCCCTGCCATAGCAAGGTATCCCACTCCCCAACCTCCGCGCTGTCCGGCAAGCTGAAGATCGGGTCGCTTTCATCTTTGAAAGGTAAACGCTCACTAGCACGCATGCGGCATCCTCCTCTATTTCGGAATGTCCATTTTATTGACATGTGAAGTTGACATGTAAATTTTGTTGCCAGTTTGTGAGCTCTATCTGTGTTACGTCTCACATAATCAGCCCTGTTCCAGTTGGCATTGCCTTTGCAGTACATAACGCACATCCCTGCGCTCGAATGAGCTCCTCCAAAATAAAAAGGAATAGGTTATGACATTTCATCTTAAACCCGTGCGCGTAGGCCTGATTGGCGCCGGACGCATGGGCAGCTTCCACGCAGAAAACCTTGCCTGGCGCGTGCCGGGGGCGATTCTGGCAGCGGTAGGCGATCCGCAACCTGGCGCGGCTGAAGCCCTGACTCACAAACTCGGCGTAGCGAAAGCGTATAGCGATCTCCATGCGCTATTACAGGACCCGGAGATTGATGCGGTCGCTATTGCCGCCCCGGCGCGCACCCACGCTGAATGGGTGATCGCGGCAGCTGAAGCGGGCAAGCATGTCTTTTGTGAGAAGCCGATGGCAGTAACGCTGGATGAGGCCGACCGCGCCATTGCTGCCGCGAAAAGTGCTGGCGTGGTGCTGCAAGTCGGTTTCAACCGTCGCTTTGATTCGGGCTTTGCCGCAGCGATCGCGGCCGTGAAAGCGGGTGAGAATGGCACCACGCATCTGAGCCGATCGCTAACGCGCGATCCGGGTCTGCACGATCCTTCTCGTATCCCGCGGTGGACGATCTTCCTCGAAACGTTGATCCATGATTTTGACACGCTGCTGCACTTTAATCCGGGGGCGAAACCGGTGGAAGTGTATGCGCTGGCCGATGCGTTGGTGCGTCCGGATTTTAAAGAGAAAGGCTTGCTGGATACTGCGGTGGTCACCATCCGCTTCGATAACGGCGCAATTGCCACCGCCGAAGCCAACTTCCAGGCGGTGTACGGCTACGACGTGCGCGGCGAAGTGTTTGGCAGCAAAGGCATGTTGCAGGCTGGGCATATCAACGCCAATCACTGTGTACGTTATCACCAGGATGGCATCGCCATCGAAACGTCTCGCATGGATTCAGATCTGTTGCGCGAGGCCTATGTTGCAGAGATGACGGAGTTTGCCCGCTGCATTCGCCATGGTGAAACACCCCGCGCCACCGGTGAAGATGCGCGTAACGCGCTGATTATTGCGCTGGCCTGTATCGAGTCAGTGCAACAGCAGCAGCCGATCATGCTGGGAGGTCGCTAATGGCAAGTTATCAATTGTCGGTGTGTGCCGAAATGGTGTTTCTCGATCTGCCGTTCATTGCGCGCGTGCAGCGTATTCATGAACTGGGCTTTGGCGTTGAAATCTGGGGCTGGGCTAATAAAGACATTGATGCGCTGGCGGCGACTGGCGCACGTTTCACCTCAATGACCGGCTATCTCAGCGGCAACCTGACCGATGACGATGAAATCCAGCAGCTGCTGCAAAGCGCTGAAGCATCGCTGGCGGTGGCCGAGC
>Ga0153979_1000194_pt1 | contig 11525 bp, 6 predicted proteins | sample TSGA063MetaG_FD_104690 | JGI IMG/M metagenome (GOLD analysis project Ga0153979, IMG submission 104690) | Attine ant fungus gardens microbial communities from Georgia, USA - TSGA063 MetaG | ecosystem: Host-associated > Fungi > Mycelium > Unclassified | place: USA: Georgia, Magnolia Springs State...
AAGAAAAAGAAGAAAAAGAAAAAGAAGACTTTTTTTTCCCACCTTTTCTTTTTGCAAAAAAAAAAAAAAGAGGGGGGACTTTCCAAATATATAAATGAGCAAAAACAGCTAATTACTATTACAACTCTTATTTATTAAAACAATCAAATTATTTTATTTAGCCTTTTAAAATACAATTACTGGTTTAACAGATTATTATTAAATAATAATAATAATAATAATAATTACCTTTTCTAGTAATAAGGAGCAGCAGCAAATTGAGCAGAAAGGGGGCAGACTTGCACCTATTTACACATATTATATGTGGGTATTTATATATTTATTGAGAATGGTAGGAATCGAACCCACATTAAATTGCTTAAAAGGCAATGGCTCTACCGTTAAGCTACATTCCCATTTATATCTATATAAAAAAAAAAAGAAGCAAAAAGGCGGTAGCAAAATTGTGTTATAAACTTACAGAGATTTTTGCGGGTCTGCCCATTTAGGCCCTTTTTGACTGCGCTGCGCTGCGCTGCGCTGCAGCTGCTGCAGCTGCTGCTGCTGCTGCTGCTGCTGCTAATATGAGTTGGAAAGGCTCGAACTTTCATAAACTGAATTCAAAAATCAGCGACTTACCCATTAGTCAACAACTCAAAAAGAGAGGAGAGCTGCCACCTCCTTTTTTATAGTAGTTCTATTAGCCCTTTTTTGGCAGCGGAATGCTGCTGCCCATTTGGCCAGCTGCCCGCTTTTCTTCTTACGATAATATGATAATTGATACATATACTTCTTATATATATTATATTATAATAATAGAAGTTGCAATCACAAATTTTCCGACTTAATTGTACAGTCCCCTTTTTTGGCTGCTGCTTCAGCTTTGACAAAATAACAGCAGCAGCCAAAATGAGCGGGAGTGCTGCAAAAAGGCGGGACTGACCCGCCCATTGCGCTGCTGCCACAAAATCTAGCCGGAAGAAGGAATTGAACCTACATAACCCACTTATGAGATGAGTGTTTTAACCAATTAAACTATACCGGCTCTTTGCTGCGCTGCAAATTTGCAGCAACAGAGAAAAAAGAGCAAACCCCTTTTTACTGTTGCAAGTCGAGCTAAATTAATTAAACAGAGAGGAAAGCCCTTTATTATTTTAATCCTTTTTACTCGCTTCATTCAAAAAGAACAGAAACTACAATACTAGATTTATACAAAAATTGAGCAGCTGCAGCAGCAAAAAAGCGTCTTCTTCAAAATATATTATATTTGCAGGTGGGTCCCCGCCCTTTTACAGCTGGGCTTACAGCCACTAATACTAATAGATTTATATAGGGTGAAAACCCGGGCTCGAACCGAGATAAGGTGCGCCACAAGCGCCTGTTCTACCATTAAACTATATTCACCTTGAATAGATTAAATGTAATCATACAGCGAACTGCTTCTTATTAATTTTGCACTGAGTCCTTTCAATTTGTCATATTAAATAAGGCTAAAAAAGAAAAAAGAGCAACAGCACCACTGATTCTTTTTGTTCTATTAACAAAAATGAGCAGAGCAGCTGCAAAATGAGCAAAATGGAGCAGCAAAAAAGAAAGAGCAAAAAGAAGCAAAAAGAATAACTTTGCAGCTGCACTGTATAAATATTGCTGCAGCAGTCTGCTGCCGGGCCCGTTGGCCATTTGCTCCATCTTTACAGCAAAATGGAGTAGAGTTAAACTCAGCTAGATTAAAGATCTTTTAATTTAATCGGTTAGCAATATCTTTAATTAACGTAGATTAATTCGAGATACTCGTTTATATATCTAATAGATTTAGATTATGCTGCAAAATGGGGTAATTTACTCGGACTCGGAAAATGAGCAAAAAGACAGGACTGACCCTCCAAAAAGGGCAGGGACCCGCCCAATTGCGCTGCTGCTCAAAATGAGCGGACTGATTCTTCTGTTGTATTAACAAGAAGAAGAAGAACTAGACAATAAATATTAGATATTTATCTTTGTTTTTGCAGCAGCAGCAAAAAGAGGATGCAAAAGAAATAACATCTATTAAACTATTAAATAGTATTAAATGGTAATAGATCAAATGAATAAATTATACAAGGAACTAGTATAATAATAGCAAAAACAAGAGGAAGTAATACCATCCAACAAACTTGTAATAATTGATCATATCTAATTCTAGGAAAACTAGCTCTAACCCAAATGAATAAAAAGACTACTGCAGTAGCTTTAAATCCTAATACTAAACCGTTTAAAGCCCCATTTACTAAAGGCATTGAAGTAAATCCAATAATGTTAGTTAAAGAAAATAGATCTAGATTTAGAACAGAAAATAAATAAGCTGTCGGTTGTATTGAAGGTAATAAATATCCACCTAAAAAAAGAATAGCAGTTAAAGTTGATATTAAAATAATATTAGAATACTCGGCTAGAAAGAAAAAAACGAAAATAACGGCAGAATGTTCTGTCATAAATCCAGCTACTAATTCTGATTCCATTTTTGCCAGTGCACCCAAAAGTTAAATTAATACATATACTATTTATAGTTTTGAATTTTGCTCCTTTTTTTATATTAAATTATTTGTTTGGGCGCGAGCTCGTTATTTATTATAATAACTTTTGGACTATATCATATTTAGTGCTGTGCAGCCACAGATATAGACCTGCGCAGCACTAAATTTTCGCGTTTAGTCTCTGAGGATCCTTTTACCTGCAAAAATTAAGGAGGACCAGACTGCTGCAGCAGCAAAAAAAAGGGGGGGCAGACTTGCCAAATGAGCAGACCTGCTGCAACAGTAAAAAGTTTCCTGCTGATAATCCATTGTAATATCTTCTAATCTCTTATAATAAGCTTATAGCTACTATATTATTATTAATATATCTCTTTGCTGTTGCTGGCCAAATAGGACAAAAAGAGCCGCAGACTGTGCAGCTGCAAAATGGCCAGGGGACTGCTCCAGCACAGTAAAATGGCAGGAGACCTTTTAGCTGCAGCAACAAAGCTAATTATATTACTATCAGAAGTTTTAGGAGTTTCCAGCATATAGCGAAATTTTACGAGGCCAAATCAGTTTAATATTAGTTAGCCTCAGGTAAATCAAATGGTGCTCTATTTGTTTCAGCTAAAGCTCCAATAAAAAATATTATAAATACGGGAAATAATGGTACAATAAACCACACAGCTTGTTGATATTCTATTATTGTAGTCATATTTAATGAACCTGTTATAAATAATACAATTAACATAGCTGAACTTAATACTAATTCATAACTTACTAATTGTGCAGCACTTCTTAAAGAACCTACAAAAGCATATTTTGAATTAGCTGCCCATCCAGCTATTAAAAGTCCATAAACTCCCAATGATGAAATAGCTATTGAATACAATAATCCTAGATTATAATCTGAAATAGCTAATCCAGGACCAAAAGGAATTACTGCCCAACCTAATAAAGCAAATATTAAAGTAATTATAGGTCCTAAAAAAAACAATACAGAATTAGCATGCGCTGGTATAATTGTTTCTTTAACAATTAATTTTAATGCATCAGCAAACGCCTGTAATGTTCCTAGATATCCTACTTTATTTGGACCTAACCGTCTTTGCATACTACCCATAGCTTTTCGTTCAGCTACGGTTACATATGCTACAGATAGTAATATTGGAAGTAAAACTATTAGAACTTCTAATAAACTAAATAAAATCATCATAACTTTATATTATAGTAACTCTTCTTTTAAGGCTTTGCCGGTTTAAGGGCGCTCTTTTTTAATAGCCGCTGTAAGCGCATTTTGTGGCAGCGTTTACATCCAAGCCCTCTTGAATAAAATAATTAAAAAAAAGTGCATCGTTGCCTAAAGATTTGAGTTTTAACAATTCTACAGATTTAGCATTAATAATTATTAATAAAGTTTGTTGTAAGCTAACACAAAATATGTTTAATAATTAATAATTATTTTGCGGCGCAATGGCCCGCTAAAAGACACAAACAACCCGCTTTTTGCAGAAACCTCAAATTAATTGTTGTAATAATCCGTTTATTAGATTTGGCTTTTTGCTGCTGCACAAGTCCCGTTGCTGCTGCGCGAAATTATGATTTATATTCTCTAAATATATATTATAATAACATCGAGCTTAGTCTTTAGTGTTTTTATATATTATATATTAATATAATATATAAAATAACTTGCCGTTGCCGTTGCTAAAAGGAGTGCACCACAAAAATTTTGCCTGTGCACAGTCCGTTGGCTGCAAAGCCAACTATTATTTATCGTAATAATATTATAATAATTAACGAGAATCAGACAGTGCAGCTGGTTTAAATGTTAAACTAATGGCAGCTACCATTGCTAATAAAAGAATTAAACTAGCAACAAAAAACCATAAAGTATAACCAGTATACATTACATTACCAATTGATGAAATTTGACTGAAAGCTGCGAAATTACCATCCCAAAGATCTGTAAAAACAGATTCCACTTCTAATTTTGCAAGAGCTGTATTATGTTGAGCCGAAGAAGAATCTGTTAAATTATTTACAGAAATTTCATTTTGATAAAATAATGGTGATAGGGCTGCTGCATTATTTGTGCCTGCTAATGTAATTAAAGAATTAAACCAGTTAAATACATAAAATGAAAATGATTTCATTTCAGTTATATTGCTAGGAATTATTGAATATAGTGGATATAAAAAAGCGACCCCTATAATTGCACCTAATGGTAAACTATTTTTAGCTGCACTGTTATCTTGATGTAATTCCGCTAATTTGATGTCAAGTAGGAAAATTACAAATAAGAAAAGAATAGCAATTGCACCTACATAAACTGTTATATAAGCAAGACCTATAAAACTAATTCCTAATAAAATTAAATAACTTGCGATATTTACAAATAAAGCAATTAAAAATAATACAGAAATAACTGGATTTCTTGCTGTTATAACTAATATTCCAGATAAAATTGCTCCAAAACTTAAAATATCTAATCCTAATGGCGAAAACCCTGATGTAACTGATTCACCAATTACCATTAAATTTGTCATTTGTTTATTGTAGATTATATCGAATTTTGCATCCTCTTTTTGACTGCGCTGCTGCTCCTTATGTTAAATGATACCTTTTTGCAGTTGCAAAGTTGCAACTGCAAAAAGGCGCTGCTTTGTTGACCTTTTTTTCTCTTTTCAATTTGCCAGAAAAAGCAGCAGGCCAGTCAAATTTTTGCCGGTCCCTGCGGCCCTTGCAGTTAAAGCACTTCTATTTACAAGACTGTAATTTTGCCAACAAATTTAATTAATAATTGATCTTTTTGCTGCTCTGTCAAAAATAAACTAACTTATTATTAGGGTTAAACCACTCTGCTGCTGCTGCTTTTTTATTGCGCTGTTTGCACAAAGCTGCTCCTTTTTGCTCTTAAGTTAAACTTGCCTTAAATTAGACGTCAATTTAGTAATAAATTCCTATTTTCAATCTACTAGGAGACCACTATACAGTCCGCTACTCGTTTTACAGATTGTTGATTGATAGAGATCAATCAATTAATAATCTTTTGAAGGGCGCTCTTTATTATTTTGAACAGTCCTGTCTTTTTGCTGCTAGGTTAAAATATTAAGCTTATCTTTAACTTAAATTTTAGAAGTCCCTCCAAAAGGGGGACTGTGCAGCTCCTAAAATGCTGCCATTGCAAATAAAAAAACAGCTTTAGGCAGCTGCAGCTCAAAATGGGGGCAGGGACTGCTAAAGAGCTGTAATTTTGTTAAATAATAAGTCACCAAGAGGAATCGAACCTCTATCTAGACATTAACAGTGTCCTGCTTTACCGTTAAGCCATAGCGACTAAAATAGTTAATATGTGTCCAAACCTTTAATATTTTTGCGGCAGTTTTTTTTTTTTTTTAGTAAGCGCTTATGAGAAGGCAGAGAATCGAACTCTGGACGGTTAAAACCAATGAATTTACAGCTCATCTCCTGACCAGCATAGGAATCCTTCCCACGATCATAACTTTTGGAAGTGCCAGGGGCAGCTTTGCTGCGCATGCAAAGAATCTTTTTTGCGGCGGTGCTGCGGCTGCTGCGAAATGGGCGGATATGCCCCTTATAACTAGTTTTATTAGACTGCAATCTTCAAAAGATAAAGAAGAGCTTTACTTTTGCAGAAAGCAAAAGGAGAGGAGCAGCGCAAGCTGCCCTGTGCAAAAGTAAAACTAACATTAAACCTTTTTAATGCCGCAGCAAAGTTATTTGCTGACGCACTATCTAAGAAAAATTGAGCGGACTGATTCTTCTGTTGTATTAACAAGAAGAAGAGGAACTAAACAATAAATTTTATGCTTTGGACAGCAGGCATAAATGGGCGGGCAGACTTGCCAGCAGATATTTATCTTTGTTGCAACGGGCAAGGACCCGGCAAAATGGGTTAAGTTTGATTATGCTGCAATTTTGTTTAAGTTTTATTAAAAAACTTTTAAAGAGACTCAATATGTTGCAACAGTAAAAAGGGGTAGTTGGATATTAATTTTTCAGGTACAGGTTCCCCTACACCTACCTTATTTCGACTTAACACGAATCAGCGCCGACCAGTCGAAACCATTCAAGTTTTCTTAATATTCCATTAAGAAAACTTAAACAACCTCTTCGGGGCCACGCACCTTTCCGCGCTTGACGAGTAGTTAGTACATCACAGATTTAATATTTCACCGTAACGTGTTGATTTACGATTACTAGCAATTCCTGCTTCATGTAGTCGAGTTGCAGACTACAATCCGAACATAGCTTTTTTTAAGGTTTAGCGCTGACTCACGTCTTAGCATCCCATTGTAAAAGCTCTTGTGGCACGTCTATAGCCCACTTCATAAAGGCCATGACGACTTGTCTTAATCCCCATTATATCCCCGTTTTCCCAGGATCATCTTAATAAATAAACAGCAAAAGTTGCTGTCTATGCAAAATTAAGAAAGAAGGGTTTCATTCGTTTAGTGGAATGAACCTGACATCTCACGACACGAACTGAAGACAGCCATGCAACGCCTGTTGTATTTTGCCAAATTTAATTAATTACTTTACAACAGCAAAGTTGTTTTAATTAAATAGGCCTTTTCTTTTTAAGGAAAAGGACATTCAAGAAGTGGTAAGGTTGTACGCGGATCATCGTATTAAATAACATGCTTCACTGCTGGTTTCCGTGACCGTCTAATGTTTTGGGTTTCAGCCTTGCGACAGTACTCCCCAGGTGAAGTGCTTAACATCTTCATTTCGAGACTAATAAGAAATTATTTTGCAGCAACTATAATAATTATAACTAATCTTAAGCACTCATCGTTTACAGCGTTGACTACAGGGGTATCTAATCCTTTTCGCTCCCAACGCCTACGTCCCTCAACGTCAGTCATTACCTGGAACGATGCCTTCGCCTTTGCCGGTCCTACAAGTATCAATAGATTTCATCCTTACTCTTGCAATTCCTCTGTTCCTCTATAAGACTCTAGTAAATCAGTTCGATTATAAGCTTTACCTTATCGCTTAATTTACCGTTTTACGGACCCTTTAGACCCATTTAAGATCAATAACGCTTGCCTCCCACGTTTTACCGCGACTGCTGGCACGTGATTTGGTCGAGACTTGTCAAAAAGATAACGTCATTATCCTCTCTTTTTTAGGGTTTTATCCTTATTTAGTTTACACCCTTCTAGATAGCTGGTTCAACCTTTCGGTCAGTGACCAATATTCCTCACTGCTGGTTTCCCTTATGGGTAGACTTGGCTGTTGTTTCAGAGCCAATGTGGTCGATCATCCTCTCAGATACGACTACGGATCTTAGGCTAGTTAAGCTATTACCTCTCCTACTACCTCCCCGAGTAGGCTCATCCAAAAGCGAAAAAAAGATAGCTCGCGCCTCCTTCTCTTTTATATAGGCTATTTTTTTTTATAGTTCCATCTTTATAAGAGATTTTATCTCTTACTTTTGGCTAGTCTTCCTACTTTATACTCACCTGTACACCACTTCTTTGGTTTTCGTTTTTACAAACTTAAAACAGAGACGTTCGATTAGCATGTGTTAAAGCTTCTAGACAGCGTTCATTCGGAGCCAACATCAAACTCATCTAATTTTTCGGCAGAAATCTTTGATTTCTTTTTATAATCTATATTATTATGTTAAATTTATCTTTTTGCTGTTTAGATAAATATGCGCGCACTATTTATTATTTAGTTATTCTTCTTCTTGTTAATCGGTCGGCTCATTTTACAGCGCACAGTGCTGCGCACAGAATAGCAATTAGCCAGTCCCTGCCCTTTTTTGATGCACAGTGCAACGGCAGTGCACAGCAGCAATAGTGTTGTTTATAGTACGGCACGTTAATGCATTTGCTAACGCTATTTAGAGGTTTAACCTTTTTGCCCATTCAGCAAAAGCATAATTTTGTTATACTGCTTTACTTCTTTTAAAGAAAATTGATAAAGTGCTCTGCACTGTAAAATACAGCTGAGCAAAAAAGAGCTTAAAAAAAAAGAGAAGCAAACCGTCTGTTCGTCTCCTAGTTAAAAGTTAACCATATAATTTGCTCAACATACTAGATATTATTAAGTAAAAAACTTGCGTCCTGTGAAACTTAAATCGCTGCACTGTGCGCTGTAAAATGAGCGAACTGATTCTTCTGTTATATTAGACATTTATCTTTACAGCCAAAATGAGCCAAAAAGGCTAAATTAATATTTGCAATATATACAAAAAGGAGCAGCTGCTGCAAAAAGGGGAATTAACGGGCCATTGTAAGGGGCTGCTGCTGCAAATGTGCAGCAGCAAAAAGATGAGCAGCACAGCAGAAAAAATGAGCGGCAGTGCTGCAAAAAGATTAGGATTAGTAATTTTTGCTGCTAAATTAAAGTTAAAACTTTTTGGCTTTCTTTCTTTTTTTTCTCCTTTTTGCTCTTTTTTTTTTTTTTTTTGTGCTAGCATAAACAACCCGCTTTTATATGTTAAGCAGCAAAGTTGTGCTTTATTGTGCAAAGGGATTTAATATAACCTGTAAAAGGTTATTGTTTAACATAATTCTATTAGGCTTGTGAATCTAACCAAGCTAAGTATTTTTCAACTGAAACAGCTTCTATGGCAATAGGCATAGCTGAATGTAATACTCCACAAATCTCAGAACATTGACCGTAGAATACTCCTTCTCTTTGAATTAATACAGAAGCTTGATTTAATCTACCTGGAGTTGCATCTATTTTTAAACCTAAAGCAGGTACAGCAAAATCATGAATAACATCTGCTCCTGTAACTATAAATCTAATATGAGTGTTAACAGGTACTATTACTCTAGAATCAACTTCTAATTGTCTTAATTGTCCATCAACTAAGTCTTCTTGTGGTATCATATAACTATCAAATTCTATCGATTCACCATCATCATTTACAAAATCAGAATATTCGTATGACCAATACCATTGGTGCGTTTTCGACTGTACATTAAGCAAGAAGAAAAAATGTGCTAAAATATATAATTAGAATAATATAAAGAAAAAAAAAAAAATGAACAAAATCTAAATAAAATAACGAGATTTTTGATTTTTAAGGGCGCTCATTTTTTCTTTCTTTATTTTTGCTCCATTTTTGCTCATTTTTTTCTTACCCACAAGTGACCCAGTCTGTTGCAATAAGCTCGAAAAAAAAAATAAAGGCTTACTGACAGTCTTGTATTATAATTTGGTATTGTTACGGAACCGTAGTACTGCCGCTCTTAAATTATTATAATATGTTAACTGTTTTCACTCATGTCGCCAAAGAATATAATATTTCTAATATATACTTAAAAAACCCTGTCGAGTTTTTAGAAACATAAAAATGTTTAAATTAGATTTTAAGTCGCTATTGTAGCTGCAAATGAATCTTTATGTTTCACGACTATTGTATTTAATTGGTGGAGTTAAAAGAACTTGGTTATTTTTATATCTTTATCTAAAGATATTTATTAAAAAAAAAGGAGCAAAAAGAAAGAGCGTTAGATTATTTAAATTCATTTGTTGCTTTAATACCTAATTTATAATACATAGAACTATTTAAATAAGGAAATATTATTTCTTTTAATTTAAATAATGAATTTTTTTTTATATAAATTGAATATTTATTTTCGATCGATATTTTTTGTATTGTTACATCTAATGCAAATTTAGATTTTAAAATATTTGCTAATAAAGATACTTCAGCTAATGTAAATTCATTTGTTGCTATTCGAACACCTCCGTTTGCCCATCCTCCATCGTCACTAATCCACACAGCTAGTGTTAATGGAGTTATTAAATATTCTATATTTAATGGGACTATCTTTTTTCCATTTTTATAAAATAATTTATGAATCCAATTCAAACTTCTAAATGTATAAGTATTAAACTCATAACCATAATAGATTTTTGTTATATCGTTATGTTTTAATTTTCTGCTATATCGTCTAGGTTCTAATTTACTACAATATCCTCTTACTAAAAAAAACTCATAGAGATGAAATAAATATTCTTTATGAATTTCTCCTTGACGTAAACATATTCTTGTTCCTTCACCTGTTCGAACATTACAGTATCCATCACCTAACATTAATCCTATTATTACTGATATTACATCACAATTATGTGGACCAATTCTATTTATAGATCTAACTCTTTGATGAAATGATCTATTAAAATTAGACTGCCTTAAATTATTAGATGAAGTTTTTATTATAGATAAGAAATTTTTATTGAACAATAAATTATTATTATTATTAAAAATAACATTTTTTTGACTTTTTTGCTTTTTTAAAGAACAAGAAAGGTCTTTTCTTTTGGCCCATTTTTTTAAACACAATTTGGGGCCACCGGTGTGAAAATATGATATATATATATCATATAAATTATATTTCTTAATTATTAATGTATTATTAATAATTATATAATTTAAACCAAACCCACAGCTTTAACTGTCATAGCTGGATCTAATACGTCATCCATTAAGTATAATAATTTAAAACTAGGGAATGCAATAGCTACTAAAACTAATGCAGGACTTATAGTCCAGATTAATTCTATTAAAGTACCATGGTTTGAATATTTATGTACAATTTGTGTTTGTTTACTTGAAAAAGTTCTCATGGCTGAACCCATAATCCAAGCTACACCAAACAGAATTACTACTAAGTAAAACATAATTTGGTCATGTAATTCTACGATTCCTTCAAATGAAGGACTAGCTCCGTCTTGAAAATATAATCCCCAAGGCAGAGGTGCATCTGTTAAAAGAGCCGCAGAAACGAATCCATTAAAAAAAAGATTTAATAACATTTTGTTTTTATTATTTGTTTTTTATAAAGCTTAATTTATATAAGCACCCACAGGTAAAAATATTTAATTTCTTTTGCTTAAAAACAACTTGCAATTTTGCTGCTGCCCTTAAAGGCAGCAGTGCGCTGCTGCTTTTTTTTTTTTTTTTTTTTTTTGCTGTTTCCCGTTCCCCGCCCCCCGCTTTTTTTTTTTTTTTGTTTGTTGTGTTTTGTTGGCTTTTGGTGTTTTTGTTAACCAAAA
>Ga0153979_1000198_pt1 | contig 11466 bp, 10 predicted proteins | sample TSGA063MetaG_FD_104690 | JGI IMG/M metagenome (GOLD analysis project Ga0153979, IMG submission 104690) | Attine ant fungus gardens microbial communities from Georgia, USA - TSGA063 MetaG | ecosystem: Host-associated > Fungi > Mycelium > Unclassified | place: USA: Georgia, Magnolia Springs State...
AGGCGGCAATCACGCTACCGAGGACAAATATTAGTAATCCACCGACGATTAACGGTTTGCGGCCGATGCGATCGGACAGCAGTCCGAAGGGGATTTGAAAAATGGCCTGAGCCAGACCGTAGATACCGATAGCGAGTCCAATCAGTGCCTCGCTTGCTCCCTGGAGTGCCATCCCGTACGTGGTCAGAACGGGTAACACCATAAACATTCCCAGCATTCGCAGGGAAAATACCGTGCCTAAACCCCATGTCGCACGCAGCTCGACTGGCGTCATTTTATTATCGTTCATTACTACCTCAGTTTATCTGGTCGACATATTTTAGGCGGCAGGGCAGGGCGGGTAAAACGATACTTCATGCGAAGTCGTAACAAAAAGAAAGGGCGCGCGATACCCTGGGTAGTCAGCGCTGTAGCAGATACAGCGCCAGTTACTTCAGGTATCGTCACGCCCCTGACGATCGGAGTAGTGTTACCAGACGTAAGTCAGCAGATCCTTTGAAGCCGGCGTCATGAAGTCGACTGACATCATCACGCTGAGTGCCGTTATTGCGACGATGGAGAAGACAAACAGCTTGCGAGCCCAGACGCGATCGTTCTGCGTCTTGTAGCCTGAAAGCGCCATCCCCAACCACCACACGCTGACGGCAGCAGCCACAATCAGATATTTGTAGCCGGCATAACCCACCAGCGTCAGCATTAGCGTAGCAACCATAAAGGCGATGATGTACACCGTAATATGATTTTTCGCTACTGAAATGCCTTTTACCACCGGCAAAACCGGGATATTCGCTGCCTGGTAATCTTTAAAGCGGAAGATGGCAATCGCATAGGAGTGCGGCATCTGCCACAGGCTAAAGATAGCCAGAAGGATCAGCGCACCTGCATCAAAATGGCTGGTTACCGCGCAGTAGCCAATGACCGGCGGCGCGGCGCCAGAGAGACTGCCAATTAAGGTGCCATAGACGGATTTGCGCTTCATATACAGGCTGTAAACGCCGACATAAACCACAAAGCCCATCACCGCCAGCCACATGGCCAGCGGGTTTGCTCCGAAATATAGCAACGCGAATCCAGCAATACCCAGAACGGTTGCATAAACCAGAGAGACTGTCGGAGAAATGAGGCCTTTCACCAGCACTCGATTTCTGGTTCTCTCCATTTTTACGTCGATGTCACGGTCGATAAAGTTGTTGTAAACACAACCCGATGCGACCACCAGCGAGACGCCGACTAAGGTGGAGAGAAACAGGGCATAGTCGATGCTGCCTTTAGAGGCCAGCAGGAATCCCCCGATCACAGAAATTAAATTTCCGAAAATAATTCCTGGTTTCGTTACTTGCAGGTATTGCTTAATCATCACAGGCAGCTCTTTAGTGGACCATCATGTTGTAATTGAGGTTCCACATAATCCATATAGAGCCCACTACAACAATTAGAATAATGACGGCGGAAAAGATAATCGCCACCAGATTCCAACGTTGATCGGTAGAGGTACTGAGGTGCAGGAAGTAATAGAGATGCACCAGCACCTGAATGACTGCGGTGACAATCACAACGGCGAGAATAGTGGTTTTAGCCGCGCCGCCGTGCATCACCATCCAAAAAGGAATGGCAGTCAGGATGATCGACAGAACAAAGCCGATCATGTAGGTCTTCACGCTACCGTGGGAGGTACCATGATCGGTTAATGTCTTGCTCATTACATGGCCCCCAGCAGATAAACGATGGTGAATACACAAATCCAGACCACGTCAAGGAAGTGCCAGAACATGCTCAGGCACATCACACGGGTATGGTTAGTGGATGTCAGGCCCTTAGTGGCAACCTGATACATCAGCACCAGCATCCAGATCAAACCAGACGTCACGTGCAGACCGTGCGTCCCTACCAGCGTAAAGAATGCTGACAGGAAGCCGCTGCGCTGCGGACCGAAGCCTTCGGTGATCAGATGATGGAACTCATAGATTTCCATTGAGATAAAGCCCGCACCCAGCAGAAAAGTCAGCGCCAGCCAACCTAAAACGGTGGCTTTGGTGCCTTTTTCCATGCTGATAACGGCAAACCCGTAGGTAATGGAGCTGAACAGCAGCAGTGCTGTTTCGCCCAGTACGAAGGGTAACTCAAAGATATCTTTCCCTGCCGGGCCACCAGCCGTGCTGTTGACCATAACTGCATAGGTCGCAAACAGCGTTGCGAAGATAATGCAGTCACTCATCAGGTAGATCCAGAAGCCAAAGAGTTTATTGGCTCCTGCATCGTGATGCCCATGCTCCGCATGGGCGTCGTGGTGTTTAGTCAGAGTTTCAGTCGACATTTTTCAGACCTGCTTTGCTAATTTCGTCAAAGTGCTGATTCTCGATTTTTTCGATCTCGGCAACGGGAACGTAGTAATCCACGTCTTCGTCAAAGCTTTTGATGATCCAGGTTAAGATCATACCGAGGAACGATAAACCTACCAGCCACCAGATGTGCCAGATAGCGGAGAAACCAAACACCAGGCTGAATGCACCGATTACCACGCCAGCGCCGCTGTTTTTCGGCATGTGGATTTCAGTGTAGTGAGCAGGCTGTTTATACGCTTCACCTTTTTCCTTCATTTCCCAGAACGCATCACGCTCATGGATAACAGGCACTTCGGCAAAGTTATAGAACGGTGGTGGTGAGGACGTTGACCATTCCAGCGTACGCGCGCCCCATGGATCGCCAGTCAGGTCACGGTTCTGTTCACGGTCACGAACCGATACCCAGAACTGAGTTACCTGGCAGATCACGCCACAGGCAATCAGGGCAGCACCGAAGGCAGCAACGACCAGCAGCGGATGGAAGCGTGGGTCGATGTCCTGAGACAGACGACGCGTCATACCCATGAAGCCCAGTGCGTACAGCGGCATAAAGGCAACGAAGAAACCGATGATCCAGAACCAGAATGCGCGGATACCCCATTTTTCGTTCAGGGTAAAGCCGAAGGCTTTCGGGAACCAGTAGGTCACACCTGCGAAGCAACCAAATACCACACCACCGATAATCACGTTATGGAAGTGAGCAATCAGGAACAGGCTGTTGTGCAGTACGAAGTCTGCGCCCGGCACCGCCAGCAGAACACCGGTCATACCGCCTACGGAGAAGGTGACCAGGAAGCCAACGGTCCACAACATAGCAGAGTGCATCTGAATGCGGCCCTGATACATGGTGAATAGCCAGTTAAAGATTTTAACACCGGTTGGAATGGCGATAATCATCGTCATAATACCGAAGAAGGCGTTAACGTTCGCACCGGCACCCATGGTGAAGAAGTGGTGCAGCCACACGACAAAAGAGAGAACGGTGATAACAATCGTCGCCCAAACCAGTGAGGTGTAACCAAACAGACGCTTTTTAGAGAAGGTTGCAACCACTTCGGAGAACACACCGAAGACCGGCAGAACCAGGATGTACACTTCCGGATGGCCCCAAACCCAAATCAGGTTGACGTACATCATCATGTTGCCGCCCATTTCATTAGTAAAGAAATGGAAGCCCAGGTAGCGATCCAGCGTCAGCAGCGCCAGCGTCACGGTAAGAACCGGGAAGGAGACGATGATCAGAACGTTAGTACAAAGCGACGCCCAGGTGAAAACCGGCATCTTGAACATGGTCATGCCAGGGGCACGCATTTTCAGGATAGTAACGAAGAAGTTAATCCCGGTTAATGTCGTACCAATCCCCGACAGCTGCAGACTCCATATCCAGTAGTCAACGCCGACCCCCGGACTGTATTCTGCGCCAGAGAGCGGCGGATAAGCCAGCCAGCCGGTCTGAGCAAATTCGCCCACACCCAGTGACAGGTTAACCAGCACCACGCCCACAGCCGTAAACCAGAAGCTCAGGTTGTTCAGGAAAGGGAAGGCCACGTCGCGTGCACCAATCTGAAGCGGAACAGCAATGTTCATCAGACCAATAACAAACGGCATCGCTACGAAGAAGATCATGATCACGCCGTGGGCGGTGAAGATCTGGTCGTAGTGATGAGGTGGCAGGAATCCGGCTTCACCTGCCGAGGCCAGCACCTGCTGGCTACGCATCATCACCGCATCGGCAAAGCCGCGCAGCAGCATAACGAATGCCACGATGATGTACATGATACCGAGTTTTTTATGGTCAACAGAGGTTAACCATTCGGACCACAGGTATTGCCACTTACCGAAGTAAGTGATTGCACCTGCAACGGCCAGACCACCAAGAATGATGGCGGCCACCGTAATCACGATAATCGGCTCGTGATACGGTACTGCATCAAGGGTTAATTTTCCCAACATCGTATTATTCCTCGGCTCCCGCGTGTGAGGCTTCGCTCATGTCCATACCTTCGTGTTCAGGCATGTCCATTTTCCCGTGGTTCATCTTGAATTTGCCAATAACCTGCTTGAACAATTCAGGATTCGCCGTCGAGAAGAACTCAACCGGATGATTTTCGCTTGGCGCAGCCAGTTTGTCGAAATCGTCCATCGTCATCAGGGTGTTTGGCGACTGTTTGGCTTTCGCTACCCACTGGTCAAATGTTGCATTGTCAGGGGTGGCGATCGCTTTGAACTTCATACCAGAGAAGCCGCGACCACTGAAGTTAGAGGAGATACCGTCAAACGTGCCGGGTTCATTCGCAATCAGATGTAATTTAGTCTGCATGCCCGCCATAGCGTAAATCTGGCTACCGAGGGTAGGAATGAAGAAGGAGTTCATAACGGAGTTAGATGTAATCTTAAAGCTCACAGGGGTGTTTGCCGGGAAGGCAATCTGGTTAACTGTTGCAATACCCTGTTCCGGGTAAATAAACAGCCATTTCCAGTCCAATGCAACCACATCGATCTCCACAGGCTTCACGTCAGAAACCAGCGGCTTACTTGGGTCCAGCGCATGGGTGGATTTCCATGTCAGCACGCCAAGGAAGACGATAATCAAAATGGGAATAGTCCAGACCACGGCTTCCACTTTGTTAGAGTGTGACCAGTTAGGGCTGTATTTTGCATTGGTATTGGATGCCCGATATTTCCAGGCGAACACCACGGCCATTAAGACTGCAGGGATAACGACGATCATCATCAAGCCGAAAGCTGTCAGAATCAGCGAACGCTGGTCCATTGCAATCTGTCCTTTGGGATTTAACAATGCACTATCACAGCCACTTAACAATAAAGTGCCTGCAAACAGTGACAAAATCCCCAAACTTTTATTGTATTTCCTGAGTCTCATTTAACGACCTCAATGACAAGGGCTCTATTGTCGTTTAAGTGTGGCGGCATTTTACGGGAAGGTTTCAGTACTGTAAACCAGCAACATGTTGTGTCAGCGCCGTGTTGACACCATTTGCAAAGACTGTCACATATGTTGCCAAGGGTGACAAAATATTAAGGATAGCAGGGGTTTGCCGCTAATATAACAAAAATAGGTGGAAAATTTGTAAGGAGAAAGCCCATTGCTATAAATGGCGAGTTTATGTCTCAAGTATTTAACATTTCGGTATCATTTTGTTGATATTGTCCGGGCAATAATAATTACGCACCGTTTTTTAATATCGGACAATAAAGGCGCTTATCGATGAGAATATTTTATGAAACTTATTAAAGCGTGCGCAAATCGTTGCAGCCGGGGGGATAAAAAAAGGAGGCTTCTGGCGAAGCCTTCAGGATATAACGGCATCACAAATTTCGGCAATTTTAACATTTTTCACCGCAAATCGCAGCGGTGATTTTTTGGCCAGTTTTTAGCACTGTGGATAGCTTTTACGCATAGCGATAAAGTCCAGCAGACTTCCGACAACGATGCCCAGCAGCGCGAAAGCCAGCCCGGTGTTAAACAGCGCACTGATAAGCGTCCCCGCATCAGCGAGGCCCGTCGATCTTAACGCCAGCAGCAGCAGCCAGACGGCCAGCATCGCTGATCCAACTATCAAACCTCTTAGCGCCCAGCGGTAACCGTCTCTGAACCGTACGCGAGGCAAAAACGTCTGACCGTTCTGCGCATGCTCCAGCGTTTTACGGCAGCCCGCCAGCAGCAGCAGCCCTGGCAAGCCGGCAACGACCGAAAAAGCGTAAAAGGCAGGCCATCCCCAGGCTTCAACAAACCAACCCGCAACCGGGCCGACGTACACCCGACCCACGGCAGACAGTGCGGAAAGCAGGGCAAACTGGGTAGCCGAAAAAGATTTATTGCACAGCGTCATCAGCAGCGCCACAAATGCAGCAGTGCCCATTCCCCCGCAGATGTTCTCAACAAAGACGGCGGCGGCCATGCTATAGAGGTGTTTATCGGTTACCGACAGCGCCCAGTAGGCGAGATTGGAAACGGCCTGAAGGATACCAAACAGCATCAGAGCACGGAAAAGGCTCAGACGCTGCATCAGAATGCCGCCATAGAGTGCGCCAATAATGGTGGCGAGCAAACCGAGCGTTTTATTGACCAGCCCAACGTCGCCTGCGTCGAACCCAACGCCGCGAATAAGGAAAATAGTGGTCAGGCTGGCGGCAAAGGCATCGCCAAGCTTATAAAGCACGATCAGCGAGAGGATAAGCCAGGCGTTGTTCCGGTTAAAAAAGTCGCGCAGCGGGGCCACTACCGCTTCCTCAAGCGTATGCGGCCTGGCAATGATATCCGTTGGCTCTTTTGCTAACAGCGTGGCGATAACGCCCGGGATCATCATCGCCGCCATCAGCCACCAGATTGCCTGCCATCCCAGAAATCTGTCTGCCAGCCATAGGGCCAGCCCGCCCGAAACCAACATTGCCAGCCGGTAACCCAGCACGCTAATGGCCGCGCCGCTGCCGCGCTCCGCGGGAGGCAGCACGTCCGTTTTCCACGCATCAAATACGATATCCTGGGACGCGGAGCAAAAAGCCACCACCACCGCCAGGGCGGCAAGCAGGGTGAGGTCGCGCGACGGCTGCATAAATCCCATTAGCGCAATGCCCAGGATCAACAGCAGCTGCGTGAGCAGCAGCCAGCCGCGACGGCGGCCTAAAAAAGAGGGGGTATAGCGGTCCATCAGCGGGGACCAGAGGAATTTAAAAACGTAAGCCTGTCCCACCAGCGAAAAGAAACCGATGGTTTTGATATCGACGTTCTCAACGGCCATCCAGGCCTGAAGCGTACCGGAGGTGAGCGCCAGCGGCAGGCCGGATGAAAAGCCCAGTAGCAGAAGAAGCGCCGCGTTACGCTGAGTGAAAATTTGCAGATATTGGCTGGACATACGAACCTTAAAACGACGCCCGCCGGTAACCGACGGGCTGAGGCAAATTAATGAGCGTTCTGCTTGATAAACTCGTGGATGCTGGTGTCCTGAGCCATATCGCTAATAACATCGCTTAGCGTTGCATTGACCGCTTTTGTAATTTTGTCATTGGTGGAGTTGAATGCGCCTTCAACGCTGTAGGTCTGGCGATAATTTTTCACCTGTTTGCTGCCATTTTTCGCGGTGGCGATAATAGAGATATCCGCTTTAGTGGTAATGCTGTAGCGCACGCTACCCTGCGTGACATCGGCATAAAGGTTGTTAACAACAATTTGCAGGTCAACCGCACCGTTTGGACCAATCATATAGCCGCGGGCGCCCATCTGTTTTTCCAGCACTTCCTGCAGCAGGAATCGCAGGTCGCGGGACGGTGTCAGCGTGACCAGCTGGCCATCGCGGTTAACCTTTGCCAGCGCCTGATCGGTCCGCTGGTCTGCACCATTTATGCTGAGGGTGATGCCGGTCAGGCTGGGATCCTGCTGCGGCAGTTGAATTTTTGGAGAAACGTCAAGCGTCGTACTGGTCGTCGCACAGCCAGCCAGAATCAGCACGGCCATGAGAGGTAAAATTAATTTTTTTAACATGCTTATTATCTCGTTAACGTGGGGGGTGTAGTGCCGACAAAAGTGCGCTCATCATAACATCGCCTGTGGCAAGAGGAAGTGCTGATAGCGCGTAAATTCATCGTGTTGCAGTTTTGTCGTCCTGACAGTCACTCTTATTTTTCCGCTTACCGATTATGACCTTTTTAGTTGCCCGCGGTTGCAGTCCCCCAGCAGAAAATGCAAAGTAGCCCCGGCAGGCGCCGTGATAATTTATTTCCCCTTATCGGCATGGAAAAAAACCAGCTAATATTTAAACAGATGGGGCGAACAGGCGGTCGAGGAGCGTGGTTATGATCCGTGAACAGATAGAAGCAAAATTAAGAGCGGCGTTTACACCCGTACATCTGGACGTTCATGACGAAAGCTATCGTCATAACGTGCCTGCCGGTGCAGAAAGCCACTTTAAAGTTGTGATCGTCAGCGACAGCTTTGTCAGTCAGCGCTTCCTGGCGCGTCATCGTGCCATCTACAGCGAGCTGGCTGATGAGCTGGCGGGTAGCGTTCATGCCCTGGCGCTACACACCTACACGATTAAAGAGTGGGAAGGGTTACAGGATGCCGTTCCGTCCTCCCCCAATTGTCGGGGGGCGGGTACGCTGGCCTGATTGTAACCTGTTTTATTTGAGCGGCCTGCGGGCCGCTTTATTGTTTATGGCGTAAAACAGTGAACCGGACGACGCTTTTGGCTAATTACTGGCAAAAAGGGCATAAGTTAAGGGGTTGGCAACGCGGTGTAGCCTCGACTCGCTTTAATGTTGCCGCTATAATGCTGCGTCTATTTTTCCTGAATGTCTTCGGGACGCTTCTGGCGAAAGGGAATGCGGTTCTGCCATCAGAGGCCGTCCCGGTTCTTAGAGCTCTCCTCGTTTCTTGCGGAGCGGGGTAGGTCTGAAGTTGACCGAGCACGTGATTTTTTGAGGTAACAAGATGCAAGTTTCAGTAGAAACAACTCAGGGCCTGGGCCGTCGCGTAACGATTACCGTAGATAAAGATGTGATCGAGAATGCGGTAAAAAGCGAACTGCTGAGCGTCGCTAAAAAAGTACGCATTGACGGTTTCCGCAAAGGGAAAGTGCCAATGACTGTGGTTGCACAGCGTTACGGTGCTTCCGTTCGCCAGGACGTTCTGGGCGATCTGATGCAGCGCAACTTTGTTGACGCCATCATCAAAGAGAAGATCAATCCGGCCGGCGCACCTGACTACGTGCCGGGCGAGTATAAAATGGGCGAAGACTTCACGTTCACCGTAGAGTTTGAAGTCTATCCGGAAGTTGAGCTGAAAGGACTGGACGCAATCGAAGTTGAAAAACCGGTTGTTGAAGTCACTGACGCAGACGTTGATACCATGCTGGATACCCTGCGCAAGCAGCAGGCAACATGGAAAGAGACTGACCGCGCTGCTGAAGCTAACGACCGCGCCACGATCGACTTTAGCGGCTCCGTTGACGGTGAAGAGTTTGAAGGCGGCAAAGCCTCTGACTTCGTTCTGGCCATGGGTCAGGGCCGGATGATCCCAGGCTTTGAAGAGGGCGTTGTAGGCCACAAAGCGGGTGAAACCTTCACTATCGACGTAAACTTCCCGGAAGATTACCACGCTGAAACCCTGAAAGGGAAAGCCGCGAAGTTTGAAATCGTGTTGAAGAAAGTGGAAGAGAGCGAACTGCCAGAATTCACTGAAGAATTCATCAAACGCTTTGGCGTGGAAGATGGCAGCGTAGACGGCCTGCGGGCTGAAGTGCGTAAAAACATGGAGCGTGAGCTGAAAGGCGCAGTGCGTAACCGTGTGAAAACTCAGGCTATTGATGGCCTGGTGAGCGCTAACGACATCGATGTACCGGCTGCACTGGTCGACGGTGAAATTGATGTGCTTAAGCGTCAGGCTGCACAGCGTTTTGGCGGTGATGAGAAGCAAGCGCTTGAACTGCCTCGCGAACTGTTTGAAGAGCAGGCAAAACGTCGCGTTGTCGTCGGACTGCTGCTGGGTGAAGTCATCCGTACTCATGAGCTGAAAGCAGACGAAGACCGCGTTAAAGCCCTGATTGAAGAGATGGCTTCTGCCTACGAAGATCCCTCCGAAGTCGTTGAGTTCTACAGCAAAAACAACGAGCTGATGAACAACATGCGTAACGTTGCACTGGAAGAGCAGGCGGTGGAAGCCGTGCTGGAAAAAGCCAAAGTGACCGAGAAAGCCACTAACTTCCAGGAACTGATGAACCAGACCCAACCGGCCTGATTGATCTGATTCTGCAGAGTTATCAAAGCCCGCGGTCACTGTGACCGCGGGCTTTTTGCTTTTTTATCCCCCGGGCCGATGTGCCTTAATGGGTTTATTCAGCCGTTGAAGCGGTAAATTATCGACTAAGCTATTTTTCCAGGTTAGCAGTTGATAAAAACGTTGTTATGCTTGAATCAGCGGGGCATGATCCCCAAATAGAAAGTTATAGCAATATTTGCGCGTGGCAGGGTGAGTCCCGAGGGATAGCGGGAGAAGGGTTGGAGACGTAGTGTTCCGAACCACTCTCAAGTAGAATTGGTACAAAGTATTGCCAAATGAAATTTATCAGGAGACGGTAATGTCCTACAGTGGCGAACGTGAACAAACGGCACCTCATATGGCTTTGGTGCCGATGGTGGTCGAACAAACCTCTCGCGGAGAGCGTTCTTACGACATTTTTTCTCGTCTGCTCAAGGAACGTATTATCTTCCTGACGGGGCAGGTTGAGGACCATATGGCGAACCTGATCGTCGCACAAATGCTTTTCCTGGAGGCTGAAAATCCGGAAAAAGACATTCATCTTTATATCAACTCTCCAGGTGGCGTGATTACCGCAGGGATGTCCATTTACGACACAATGAAATTCATCAAGCCTGACGTCAGTACTATCTGTATGGGGCAGGCATGCTCGATGGGGGCTTTCCTGCTTACCGCGGGTGCGAAAGGCAAACGTTACTGTCTGCCTAATTCACGGGTAATGATCCACCAGCCTCTGGGCGGTTACCAGGGACAGGCGTCGGACATTGAGATACACGCGCGTGAAATTCTTAAGGTGAAGCAGCGTATGAATGAGCTGATGGCCGAACATACGGGTAAAACTCTTGAAGAAATAGAGAGAGACACCGAGCGCGATCGTTTCCTCTCCGCGAGTGAAGCTGTAGAGTATGGCCTTGTTGATTCCATCCTGACGCATCGTACTTAAGCTCAGCGCCCGCGTCGTCTATAGTTAGAGAAGGGTATGAGTGATATATCAGGGCGCCGCCGGGCGGCGCCTTTACCGCAACAGAGTGCGGGCGAAGATAATAGAAGAGGTAACTGATGACAGATAAGCGCAAAGACGGTTCAGGAAAGCTGCTGTACTGCTCTTTCTGTGGCAAAAGCCAGCATGAAGTGCGTAAGCTGATTGCCGGCCCGTCAGTGTATGTCTGCGATGAGTGTGTCGATTTATGCAACGACATCATCCGCGAAGAGATTAAAGAAGTATCACCGCATCGCGAGCGCAGCGCGCTCCCCACGCCACATGAAATTCGCCATCACCTTGACGATTACGTTATCGGTCAGGAACGGGCGAAAAAAGTGTTGGCCGTCGCGGTCTACAACCACTAC
>Ga0153979_1000200_pt1 | contig 11422 bp, 14 predicted proteins | sample TSGA063MetaG_FD_104690 | JGI IMG/M metagenome (GOLD analysis project Ga0153979, IMG submission 104690) | Attine ant fungus gardens microbial communities from Georgia, USA - TSGA063 MetaG | ecosystem: Host-associated > Fungi > Mycelium > Unclassified | place: USA: Georgia, Magnolia Springs State...
CAGGAAGTGCGTTCGGTGCTGGAAACCAACCAATCCTTCGTGTTTTTCAAGCCAGAAGAGTACGTGCCGGTTCGCGGTGCCAGCGCGGTGCCGCTAATCGCTAAGGCTTCGGTTGCATCCGATCGGTCGCTGATCCCTGCCGGGACCGTGCTATTAGCGGAAGTGCCGCAGCTGAACGAGAAGGGTAAATTCAACGGAAAATATGAGATGCGCTTGATGGTGGCGCTAGATGTGGGCGGCGCGATTAAAGGCCAGCACTTCGATATCTATCAGGGCGTGGGCCCGGATGCCGCGCATCTGGCCGGATTTTACAACCATTATGGTCGCGTTTGGGTGTTGAAAGCCGCGCCGGGCACCGGTCAGCCGGTGTTTAGCAACCCACAAAATGGCAACAATGGTTCACTGCTATTGGGGTCTAATTGATGTTCTGTCTTGTTGAGAAAGGTTTGTTATGGCTGTGGTAAGCGATGCCTGGCGTCAACGTTTTGGCGGCACGGCGCGTCTGTATGGGCAGGATGCGTTACAGCGTTTTGCCGACGCCCATTTTTGTGTGATTGGTATTGGCGGCGTGGGCTCGTGGGCGGCGGAAGCGCTAGCGCGCACCGGCATCGGTAAAATCACCCTGATCGATATGGACGATGTCTGCATCACCAATACCAACCGGCAAATTCATGCGCTGCAGGGTAAAGTCGGCCAGGCGAAAACCGAGGTCATGGCGGAGCGGATGCGTGCTATCAACCCTGAATGCGAAGTGATTTGCATTGATGATTTCATCACGCCGGAGAATACCGCTGAACTGTTGTCCGCAGGATTTGACTATGTGATTGATGCGATTGATAGCGTGCGTCCGAAAGCGGCGTTGATTGCCTGGTGTCGGCGTAACAAGATCCCGCTGATCACCACTGGCGGCGCAGGCGGCCAGATCGATCCCACGCAGATTCAGGTTAGCGATCTGGCGAAAACCATTCAGGACCCGCTGGCGGCCAAGCTGCGCGAACGATTGAAAGGCGATTTTGGCGTGGTGAAGAACAGTAAAGGAAAGCTCGGCATCGACTGCGTGTTTTCGACAGAAGCGCTGATGTATCCGCAGCCCGATGGCAGCGTGTGTACCTCACGGAGTACCGCCGAAGGGCCAAAACGCATGGATTGTGCCGCCGGGTTTGGGGCTGCCACCATGGTAACCGCCACCTTTGGCTTTGTGGCGGTTGCTCATGCGCTGAAGAAGTTTCTTGCTAAGGCGGCGCGTCAAACGGCCTGAGTGTGCTCGCGTGCGGCGCGTTGCACCGCATCCGCCAGCGCCTGTAAACCGCTGCTGCGCGATGCACTCAGCTGCGCGCGCAAACCTAACGTATCAAACAGCGCCAGCGGATCTTGCTCAAGCAAGTCGGCTGGCGTTTTGCCTTCTACCGCCGTCAATAACACCGCCAGTAAACCACGCACGATACGTCCTTCACTGTCGCCGTAAAAGTGCAGCGTGCCGTTGTTCAGCAGCTGGCTACTGAGCCAGACGCGGTTCTCACAGCCACTTAGCTCGATTTCCGCTGTCTTTAATTCTTCCGATAATGCAGGCAGCTGGCGGCTGAGCTGGATCAGCTGACGATAGCGATCTTCCCACTGATGAAAATGGGTAAATTTCTCTGTCAGGCTGGCTTCAGTAATCAAATCGCCAAACGGATGCGGAGCGAGCAGGGATGATGTCATGGGATTATTCACTCAGTAGGTCAATGGCGTGGTGCATGGCGCGCACCAGCGCATCCACGTCCTGCAGATTATTATAGGGGGCGAATGAGACGCGCAATGTGCCAGTGACGCCCAGCGCCGCCATTAAGGGTTGCGCACAGTGCTGCCCGGCGCGTAACGCAATACCTTGCTCGGCGAGTAGCGTAACGATATCGCTGTGGTGAATACCTTCTATATCAAACGCCAGCAGGCTGGCATTGCCACAGCGAAAGCTACGGAAGCCGGGGATCTCGCTCAATTGCTCTTCAGCCAGACTTGCCAGTTGCTGGCTCCACATTTCGGCCTTTTCGGCATGATGCTGCGCCAGCCACTCCAATGCAGCGCTTAATCCCACCACGCCCGCCACATTCGGCGTGCCAGCTTCAAAGCGCCACGGCACCGGCTGCGGTGTGAACCCGTTGAAATCAACCTGCGTCAGCATCTTGCCGCCACCCTGCCATGGCTGCATCGCCTCCAGCAATTCAGCCTTGCCATACAGCACGCCAATGCCCATTGGCCCATAAAGCTTGTGACCTGAGAACGCATAGAAGTCGATATCCTGCGCCTGTACATCGGGTGGGCAATGCACCACGCCCTGCGCGCCATCGACCATCACTTTCGCGCCCACGTCATGGGCTAAACGAATCGCCTGCGCCAGATCGGGGCAGCCACCGGTGACGTTCGACATCTGACCCACGGCGAGTAATCGGGTGCGGGCGTTGAGCAAAGCGGGCAGTTGAGCGATATCCGGCAGGCGATCGGCACCCAGCGGCCATTTCACCACTTTTGCGCCGCAGGCCTGCGCCACCATCAGCCACGGCACCAGATTGGCATGGTGCTCGGCTTCGCTCACCACAATCTCATCACCTGCCTGCAGGCGCGGTGCCAGCCAGCCATTGGCGACCAGATTAATCGCCTCAGTGGTGCCGCGCGTCCAGACAATCTGACGATCGTCAGCCGCGTTAAGCCAGCCAGCAACCAGACCGCGCGCCTGCTCATACTTTTCCGTCAGTGCGCGGGCAGCGGCGAATTGGCTGCGATGTACGGTGCCGGCGCTTAAGCTATAAAACTGCGTGGTAGCGTCAATCACGGCCTGCGGTTTTAATGCAGTGGCAGCGCTATCAAGATAGATACCGGCATCGCTCAGCGCGGGAAACTGCTGGCGAAAGGCGCCAGGGGAAAAAATGGTCATACTCAGCCCACTCTTAATCATGTTAGGACCAGGACGAAAGCTGGCCGGTTGCCTGGCAAAGCTGGAAAAGCGCGTTATGCTAATTATTGCAAGGTTTGAACCGAAACCCGCATATCGAGTCGTGATTCTTGGTCGATTTCACTAGTGCCACCGCTGGTTGGCGCATGCGGGTGGTTTAATGCAATCAATCTGCAAGGAGATAGAAGATGAATAAACTCACCGCAGTGCTGGCCGTGTGCACCATGGCCTTTACCCTGACCGCTTGTTCCAGCAATTATGTCATGCACACTAACGATGGTCGCACTATCGTAGCGGATGGCAAACCCAAAGTTGATGATGAAACCGGTATGATCAGCTATAAGGATGCCAATGGCAACAAGCAGCAGATTAACCGCTCTGATGTCAAAGAGATGGTAGAGATGGGTCAGTAAAGACGTAAAAAAAAGCACCGCAATTTGCGGTGCTATTTAAAATCACTATGGACAGACAGGGTAAATCTACAGGAATTAAAAGCTTGATCTGCAAGCGTCAGATCAAAATGCAAACACAACATCACGACCACAAGCCAAAAGCTCTCCAAAAGTCTGCGATCTCTTGCACGTTTCTAGAAATCTTTTCGTTCCGGCTTAGGAAGTGCGGCAACTATAGGTATTTGCTGGAGCTTCCTCAACGGACAAATTATAATGTCTCGGATTAAAAAAACTAATACGTAGCGACTTTGTATAAGTTGAAGTATTACCTTATCAATCCGGATACGGAAAACCATGTCTAAACGCCTTCCGCCGCTCAATGCCCTACGCGTCTTTGATGCTGCTGCCCGTCATTTAAGCTTTACCAAAGCCGCTGAAGAGCTGTTTGTTACCCAGGCTGCTGTCAGCCATCAGATTAAATCTCTGGAGGATTTCCTTGGTCTAAAGCTGTTTCGCCGGAGGAATCGTTCGCTTTTACTGACGGAAGAAGGGCAAAGCTACTATTTGGATATCAAGGAGATTTTCTCCGCACTGAATGATGCAACGCGCAAGTTACAAGCGCGTAGCGCTAAGGGCGCGCTGACCGTCAGTTTGCTACCAAGCTTCGCCATTCAGTGGCTGGTGCCTCGCCTTTCCAGCTTTAATATGGCTTATCCGGGCATCGACGTACGCATCCAGGCGGTGGACCGCGACGAAGAGAAATTAGCCGACGATGTCGACGTGGCAATTTTCTATGGTCGCGGTAACTGGCCGGGCCTGCGCGTGGAAAAATTGTACGCCGAATATTTGCTGCCGGTTTGTTCTCCGATGTTGCTCACTGGCGATCATCCCCTCAAATCGCCTGCGGATTTGGCGCACTGCACGTTGCTGCATGATGCGTCGCGCCGTGATTGGCAATCGTATATTCGCCAGCTCGGCCTGCAGCATATTAATGTGCAGCAGGGGCCGATTTTTAGTCACAGTGCAATGGTGCTACAGGCGGCCATTCATGGCCAGGGCGTGGCGCTGGCCAACAATGTGATGGCGCAGAGTGAAATCGAAGCCGGGCGTCTGGTCTGTCCTTTTAACGATGTATTGGTCAGTAAAAATGCTTTTTATCTGGTTTGTCATGACAGCCAGGCAGAACTGGGTAAAATAGCCGCCTTTCGCCAGTGGATCCTGGAAAAAGCGGCCAATGAACAAGAAAAATTCCGTTTTCGCTACGATCATTAACGCGTTAATGGCTGCACGATAACGTGCGCAATACCTTGAGGATTCTTTGATGTCCAGTCGTGCCATGTTTGTTTTTGCTGCCATTAGCGGGTTTCTGCTGGTGGCATTTGGTGCTTTCGGGGCGCATGTGCTGAGCAAATCGCTCGGTCCTGCTGAAATGGCGTGGATACATACCGGCCTCGAATATCAGGCTTATCACACGCTTGCGGTCATTGGCTTGGGAGCCGCTATGCTGCGCCGCGCCAATATCTGGTTTTACTGGAGTAGCGCCGCTATGGCGTTGGGTACCGTGTTGTTCAGTGGCAGTCTCTATTGTCTGGCGCTGTCGCATATGAAGTTTTGGGTTTTTGTTACGCCAGTGGGCGGCTTGTGCTTCCTGATTGGCTGGTTCTTGATGTTGATTGGCGCACTGCGTCTGAAACGAAAGGCAGATCGCCATGAATAAAGTTTTACTCTATTGCCGTCCGGGATTTGAGAAAGAGTGTGCGGCAGAAATCAGCGCGAAAGCGGCTGAACGCGAAGTTTACGGTTTCCCACGCGTAAAAGATGACTCTGGTTATGTGCTGTATGAATGCTATCAACCGGAAGACGCGGAGAAGCTGATCCAAACGTTGCCGTTTGCTGAGCTGATTTTTGCGCGTCAGATGTTAGTGGTTGGCGAATTGCTGCGTGATTTACCCCAGGAAGATCGCATCACCCCGATTGTCGGTATGCTGACCGGCGTGGTGGAGAAAGGCGGGGAACTGCGGGTTGAAGTGCCAGACACCAATGAAGCGAAGGAACTCACCAAGTTCTGCCGTAAATTAACCGTACCGCTGCGCGCCAGCCTGCGTGAAAGCAAAATCCTGCTTAACTATGAAACGGCGAAACGCCCGGTAGTGCACGTCTTCTTTATTGCGCCAGGTACCTGTTATGTCGGCTATTCGCTGCCAGAAAACAACTCGCCGTTCTACATGGGCATTCCGCGTCTGAAGTTTCCTTCGGATGCACCGAGCCGTTCGACGCTGAAGCTCGAAGAAGCTTTTCACGTGTTCGTGCCCGCCGATGAGTGGGATGAGCGTTTAGCCAGCGGCATGTACGCCGTCGATCTCGGCGCTTGCCCGGGCGGTTGGACCTATCAATTGGTGAAACGCAGCATGTGGGTTTTTGCGGTCGATAACGGTCCAATGGCGCCAAGCCTGATGGATACCGGACAGGTCACTCACTGCCGTGAAGACGGATTTAAATTTCGTCCGCCGCGTACCAACATCAGTTGGCTGGTGTGCGACATGGTGGAAAAACCGGTGCGCGTGGCCAGTCTGATGACCGAATGGCTGGTGAATGGCTGGTGTCGTGAAGCCATCTTCAATCTCAAGTTGCCGATGAAGAAGCGCTACGAAGAGGTTACGCAGAACCTGGCAATGATTGATGACGCGCTGAAAGCGCAGGGCATCAATGCGCAAATCCAGGCACGCCAGCTGTATCACGATCGCGAAGAAGTCACCGTTCATGTACGTCGTCTTTGGGCGGCAGTTGGCGGCCGTCGCGACGAGCGCTAATCCTGCTTCATACTTTGCGCTACAGCCGCGTTGGCTGCGTTTGCTCGCCCCGGTCACATACTGATGTATGCTCCCGGGGACTCGCGCACTTGCCGCCTTGCTGTAGCGCAAATTATTTCGCAGGATGCGTTTGATAACGAAACGCAGGATGCGCTTGATAACGAACTGTTTCGTAGGGTCGCCATTTATGGCGACCGCTATTTAGCTTGATATCTCAACGTGTTGAGATTGCCCTGCAACACCAAATCCCGCTTTAACGTTGATACTTGCCGACAAATTTCTGCCATTTCCCGCTGTTCCTGCAATTTTCCCTGCCACTTGCTCGGTACTTTTTCCCATTGCTGATAGATCGCATCCAGCGAGCCAAACTGCATTAACAACTCGCGCGCGCTTTTTGGGCCAATCCCTGGAACGCCCGGGATTTTACTGCTGCTGATGCCGCATAATCCCCAGTAATCCGGTAACTGCACCGGTGAGACACCAAACTCCTGCTCGATAAAAGGCACATCCAGCCAGCGCTTCTGGAAGTAGTCGCGAATGCGAATATTGGGTGCCAGCAGCTGGCAGTAGCCTTTATCGGTGGACACAATCGTCGCCTGATGACCGGCATCCGCCATTTTTACCGCCAGCGTAGCGGCGAGATCGTCGGCTTCATCGGTATCGGCTACCCAGCAGCTGACGCCCGCGGCGCGAAAGGCTTCCTGTAAGGCCGGCATTTCATGATGTAAATCGTCTGGCATTGGCGGGCGGCCCGCTTTGTAATCCGGCAGAAGTTGATGACGCCAACCCGGTTGACGCTCAACGCCATCAAAAACCGCCACCACGTGCGTGGGCTGTGTGTGACCTAATAGCTGATGCAAAGCCGCAACACAGCTATCACGGCACGGCGAGCCTTGAACGGCATGCAGGCGACGAATCAGGTTTAATGCATCAATGATAAGAAGATGAAACGACATAGCGATAGCGGCAGCCCGCAGGCTGCCTTCCTGAGAGGTTATTTGATGATTTCATAGCAGGGCGTGTAAGCACTGCCCGGCAGCTTCATACGCTGCTGCGCAACAAAGCCCTGCAGCAGTTCGTCCATGCGGTGCATAAGATCCGCATCGCCATGCAGCTTGTACGGCCCTTTTTCACGAATTTCGCGGATACCCACCTCTTTAACGTTACCGGCCACAATCCCGGAGAAGGCACGACGTAAGTCTGCCGCTAACTGCTCGGCAGGTTGATTCGGGAACAGCTTCAGGTTAGCCATGTTCTCGTGCGTTGGCAGGAAGGGCACCTGTAGATCGGGTGCGATACGAATTGACCAGTTGAAGCTGTATGCATCGCCGGTTTCGCGACGATACTCTTTCACCTGCGGCATGGCCTTCTTCATCAAACGCGCCACTTCAGCTGCGTCATCAATGATGATTTTGTAATGCTTACGCGCGTCTTCGCCCAGCGTGTTAACAATGAAGTCATCCAGCACGCGGAAGTAATCGGCGCTCTCTTTTGGTCCGGTTAGAATCAGCGGCAATACCTGATCGCGATTGTGCGGATTCATCAGAATACCCAGCAGATACAGCAGCTCCTCGGCCGTCCCTACGCCGCCGGGGAAAATCACGATGCCGTGGGCGATACGCACGAAGGCTTCGAGGCGCTTTTCGATATCCGGCATAATGATCAATTCATTAACCAGCGGATTCGGTGGCTCAGCGGCGATGATTGAAGGTTCAGTCAGGCCGATAAAGCGGCTGTCATGATAGCGCTGCTGTGCATGGCCAACCGCGGCACCTTTCATTGGCGCTTCCATCACACCCGGCCCGCAGCCGGTACAGATGTTGAGTTCGCGCAGGCCCATTTGGGTGCCGACATTACGGCAATATTGATACTCCACCGCATTAATGGAGTGGCCACCCCAACACACCACTGTGTTCGGGTATTCGCCGATATGAAGTGCGCGTGCGTTACGCAAAATCGAGAATACCTGGTTGGTGATGTGCGCGGAATCTTCGGTATCTTCTGGCTGGAAACGCTCGATCGCGGAGAGATGACCATTTACAAACAGAATGTCACGCAGCACGGCGAAGAGGTTGGCCTGCAGCGAACGGATGATACGGCCATCAACAAAGGCTTCTTCCGGCGGGTTGATGAGCTCTAACTTCACACCGCGTTCACGGCGCAACACATTGATATCAAAGTTTTCGAAGCGTGAAAGCAATTCGTGGCTGCTATCGGTCTGGCTACCAGAATTAAGTACCGCAAGAGAACAGTTGCGGAAAAGCTGATACAGGTCGCTGCTCGCCGTGCGCTTCAGCATATCGACTTCAAGTTGTGAAAGCAGATCCATCGAGCCAAGGGGGCTGATATGTGTAATCAAGAGAACTCCTTTACACGCAAATGCGTGACTGATGACGCTACGCTTAACGTATTGAGCGCAGTGACGAAAATCCCTGGTCGCGCCTGCTGTAACGATCGCGCCTTCACCAGAGTAACGTTGTCCGCCGTGAATGCTCAAGAGGAACCGCGCATCCGTGCAGCGGCCTGCGAGGCGTCTCGCAATCTGTTACTGGCGAACCAGGCGGGAAAATCCCGGAGAGAAGGGCACGTTGCTGCGCCATGGGTTGATATCCAGGCCACCACGACGGGTATAGCGCGCATAAACGGTTAAAGCTTCTGGCTGACAAAAGCGCTGAATATCATTGAAAATGCGCTCAACACACTGTTCATGGAACTCATTGTGCTGGCGGAAGGAGATCAGGTAACGCAGCAGTGCTTCGCGATCGATACGTGGACCTTTATAGCGAATCATCACCGATCCCCAATCGGGTTGATTGGTGATTAAACAGTTGGATTTCAGCAAATGGCTGACCAGCGTTTCTTCGACACTCTCGCGTCCTGTTGCCTGCGCCAGATAATCCGCATTGAAAGCGTAGTCGTGAATTTCGATATCTTGTTCGTCAATCACTTCACCGCTGAAGTGACCAATAGGCTGGCCTTCCACTTCGTTCAGACGAAACAGCGCCACGCTGACGTCGCCGTTGGCACAGGCGCTGAGATCGCGCTCTAACGTCTGGCGTACTTCGCCCCAGTCAGCGAAAACTGTCTGGTTAAAACTGTTAAGATAAAGCTTGAAGCTCTTGGACTCGATCAGGTTCTGGCTATCGGCGCGCAGTACCACTTCACCCACGGCCACTTGCGGTACGCCTTTGCTATTCAACCAGGAGAGTTCATAAAGCGTCCAGATATCTGCGCCCGTAAAAGGCAGACTATCAGGGTAAAGTCCTAGCGGTTCACGGTTCAGGCTGCGCGGTACGGATTGCAGCAGCGTGTTATCGTAGCGATCGACATAAGCCGTGGGCTTGCCTAAGGTCAGGCCGCTTAGTGCCGGATCGCGGTTTTCAGAAGACATAACGGTTACCACTAAATTTCATCAAAGTGGATAAGTGTAACCCAACACCGACGAGAATATGAATGATGCAGCAAACCGCAGAGGCTCTGCGTGAGTTTACCGCCCGCTACGTAAGCCATTGGCAGCAACACACAGGGCATTTACCTGCCAGCACAGATCTACTTGGCGTTCCTTCCGAATGTATTATCAGCACGCTGAACGATCGCGTGCTGTGGCAGCCGCAGCCCTTTACTCTGCCCGCTACGCTTGAAGCAGTAGAGCGTGCGCTGGATATTCAGCTGCAGCCCGAAATCACGGCGTTCTATACCACGCAATTTGCCGGCGATATGACGGCCACATTTGAGCAGCAGCCGGTGACGCTGCTGCAGGTGTGGAGCGAGGCTGATTTCACTCGCTTGCAGGAGAATCTGATTGGGCACCTGGTTATGAAGCGCCGCTTAAGACAAGCGCCAACCCTATTTGTCGCCACAACCGAGTCAGAGAGTGAGGTGATTGCCCTGTGTAATCTTACCGGGGAGGTCATTCTAGAAGAGCCTGGTACTAAAAAGCGTGAGGTGTTGTCACAAAGCATTAAGACATTTCTTAATGATTTACAACCGGTTAGTGGATGAGCTACAGATTTTTCGCGTGGCTGCTGTGAGAGATCTCTCACGTGAGGTGTAAGAGATCGCTTGATCATTCTGCAGACTTCCGGAAACCGGAGATGTAAAAAGATTGTGAATCATGAACTTATGGTATCAATCTGAAAAACAAGACAGGACTTGATCCATTAACACCTCTTACCTGGTTGTTATTGTGATGGTTTCTGGGAGAATAGTCACCACTGGCAGGATGCTAAGGATTAAGAGACGTTCAGGAGAAAGTCAGCCAGGAGGCGGGAACGTAACGGAGTTTACGGCACATGGAAGGCTTCAGGATGAAGCAGGACACTCAGGATTGAGTCAGGGACACCTCCAGGACGGAGAATGAGAGCCACGCGGATTGTGGCGGGCCAGGATGCTAAGGATTCATGTCATGATGACAAGCGATGGATAGCGCAGGAAAAGTTGTCATGGATGAGCAGGGAGCACTGCGGTGGCTGGAATGCTGCGAACGAAAACCGGGAGCACTGTAACAACAGTGCTCCCTTTTTTTATGCGTTTTTTGCGCATCGCGCGACTGATGATATGCTTGCCGCCCAATTTTTCTCTGGAGGTGGCGCATGTCGTCGCAAATGATTATTCAGCGCCTGCAGCAGGTTGAAACGGTGATGCGCGAGCACGACCATTGGCAGACGCAATCGCCTGAGGCGAATGCCTTCGCCAGTACCGAGCCTTTCTGTCTCGACACCATGGAGCCGCTGCAGTGGCTGCAATGGGTATTGATGCCGCGTTTTTATGCGCTACTCGAGAGCGGTGCTCCACTGCCGCAAAACTTCGCTATCGCACCCTATTATGAAGTGGCACTGCCGAACGATACGCCCGGTTATGCTGCGTTATTATTGGTTCTCAATGAGTTTGACGCGCTCTTCCAGGACGCTGCTGTCTGATGCTCGAAATCCTCTATCAAGATGAATGGCTGGTCGCGGTGAATAAACCGGCTGGTTGGCTGGTGCATCGCAGCTGGCTCGACCGCAACGAAAAAGTGGTGGTGATGCAAACGGTGCGCGATCAGATTGGTCAGCACGTTTTCACTGTGCATCGTCTCGATCGCCCAACGTCCGGCGTGCTGCTGATGGCCTTATCAAGCGAGGTTGCCCATTTACTGGCGCAACAGTTTGAGCAGCATCACATGCAGAAAACCTATCATGCGGTGCTGCGCGGCTGGCTTGAAGGTGGTGCGACGCTGGATTATCCGCTGGTGGAAGAGCTGGATAAGATTGCCGACAAATTCGCCACGCAGGAACCCGTAGCACAACCAG
>Ga0153979_1000201_pt1 | contig 11404 bp, 8 predicted proteins | sample TSGA063MetaG_FD_104690 | JGI IMG/M metagenome (GOLD analysis project Ga0153979, IMG submission 104690) | Attine ant fungus gardens microbial communities from Georgia, USA - TSGA063 MetaG | ecosystem: Host-associated > Fungi > Mycelium > Unclassified | place: USA: Georgia, Magnolia Springs State...
ATCGAAGGAGATTATGAGCGTGAGACAGGACGGGTAATCGTCGAAAGTTTCGCAATAAGTTCACCTGAGACTATCCCCGCCGTGCTGGTGCAAAGCCACGGGCCGTTTGTCTGGGGCGGAAACGCTGCTCAAGCTGTGCATAACGCTGCGGTGCTGGAAGAGCTGGCCTTTATGGCGTGGCACAACCTGGCCGCGTGTCCCCGGCTTCAGCGCATACAAAAGGCCTTGCTGGACCGGCATTACCTGCGTAAACACGGCTTGGACGCCTATTACGGGCAGGGCAAGAGATAAAAGAAGATGGGATACCGGCTCGGCTTATATGAAAAAGCGCTGCCGCCGCTGCCTTGGGAAGAAAAACTCCGAAATGCCAAAAATGCTGGTTTTGACTGGCTTGAAATAAGCATTGACGAGACAGATGAAAAGCTTGGACGGCTGGGATGGAGGCACGAAAAGTTAGTAGAGCTGAAACGGGCGTCTGAAAGTACGGGGTGTCCGATTTTGACTATGTGCCTAAGCGGACACCGGCGTTTTCCTTTGGGGTCGCGCGACGCCGAAATACGCAGGAAGGCGCTTGATATAATGCGCCGAGCGGTGTTTTTTTCCGCTGAAACTGGTATTCGCATTATTCAGCTGGCAGGCTATGACGTATATTATGAAGACAGCGGTGACGATACTTGCGAATGGTTTGATGAAAATCTTGCCAGGTGCGTGGAGATAGCTGCCGAATACGGAGTGCTGCTGGGTTTTGAAACTATGGAGACGCCGTTTATGGATACCGTGCAAAAAGCGATGCGGCACTTGCAGGCAAACTGTTCCCCATATCTTGGAATATATCCTGACGTTGGCAATCTCACTAACGCGTCGCTGCTTTATGGTTTTAACGTGTGTGATGATATCGCGGCCGGTAGAGGACATATCTTCGCCGCGCACCTGAAGGAAACCATGCCAGGCGTTTATCGCAATCTCTCTTTCGGGCAGGGACATACCGACTGCGTCTCCGCTGTGAAGTCGCTTTATGAAATGGGCGTACGAATGTATACCGGAGAATTTTGGTATCAGGAGGGACTGGACTGGCGGCAAAATCTATCCGCCGCCGCCGCTTTTCTGCGCGGACAAATTGAATGCGCAATAACGCAATGTGGAGGTACGTTATGAAGCTAAAGGGAAATGCTGTTTCAGAGGGCTTGGCACTCGGACCGATTTTCATCTACAGTCCGTTCAGCGTCACGGTAAGCGAGAATTTTTGTGAAAAGGCGCTGGTTAACGAGAACCTTAGCAAATATGAAGAAACAAAAAAACGCGCCGGACAGGAATTAAAAGATGTCTGCCAAAAAATGCAGAAGGAAGACCCTGAAAAGGCAAAAATCTTTGTCGCGCACCAGGATATACTTAATGACGAGGCGGTAAACGAGGAAATAATCGAGAGTATCCGCGATGATTATTTAAGTCCCGACTGGGCGATACAAAAAACCTACGATAAGTTTGCCAAAATGTTGAAAAAGGCGCCGGATCCGCTGATTCGGGAGCGCGCGGCGGATTTGGAGGACGTGCGCGGGCGTCTGCTGCGGATTTGGTACGGCGCTCCAGAGAGTAATCTTTCTATACTGACGGAACCTGTCGTCATAGCTGCGCATGATCTTTTGCCTTCCGATACTGCCACTTTGGATCGCGGAAATGTATTGGCTATCCTGACAGAAATAGGCGGCTCTACATCTCACTCGGCAATTATTGCGCGTGGTTACGAAATCCCTGCCATCCTGGGAGTGCCTGATTTGCTAAAATGCGTACGGGATGGGCAAGCGGCGATTATTGACGCACAAAACGGAATCATTGAATTAGATCCGGACACTGAAGAAATTAAGAAATTTAAGGAACGAAAGAAGATTTATATTGAGCAGCTGGCGGAAATCAAGGCATATCTTGGCGTCGAACCGCTTACTGCTGATGGCGAGCGTATTGATATAGGCCTCAACATAGCTTCCGCTGACGAGGAAGAAATGCGGGGCGAAAATTATACTGACTTTGTCGGACTGTTTCGTACGGAATTTCTGTATATGGGGAGAAGCGATCTCCCTGCTGAAGAAGAGCAGTTTGAAATCTACAAGCGGGTTTTGCGGGCGTATGGCTCACGTCCCGTAACCCTGCGCACGCTTGACGTTGGCGGCGATAAAACCTTGTTCTGCCTTAATCTTCCGAAAGAGGATAATCCTTTTTTAGGGAATCGTGCGCTGCGCCTCTGCTTCAGCCATTCGGATATTTTTAAAACGCAGCTGCGGGCTGCGCTCAGGGCCTCTGTATACGGCAATCTATGGCTGATGCTTCCGATGGTTGGAAGCATAGACGATATAAGACGCGCAAAAAGCTTATTGGAGGAAGTAAGGGCTGATTTGAGCGCCGGGGGTATCCCTTACAGCGACTGCTTAAAATTAGGCATAATGGTTGAGATTCCGTCGATTGCCGTCATAGCTGATTTAGCGGCACGGGAAGTGGACTTTGCCAGTATAGGCACTAATGACCTCTGTCAGTACCTGACGGCAGCGGATCGCATGAATCCGGAAGTGGCTCCTTATTATCAAATCTATCATCCTGCGCTGTTTCGCCTGGTCGGACAGGTTGTAAGCGCTTTCAACTCGGCCGGCAAGCCTATCTGCGTGTGCGGCGAGATGGGAGGAGACCGCCTTGCCGCCGCAGCGTTGGTTGGACTTGGAATGCGTAAGCTAAGCATGGGCTTTGCTTCTGTTGCAAAAATCAAAAAACTTCTGGCAGGACTTACTATACGTAAAGCCGAAGAAATTGCTGAAACCGTGGTCAGCTTGCAAACAGCCGGAGAGGTTGAGGCGTACCTGAGAAAGAATCTCACATAAATAAAATATTAATCAGGAGGAGTTACTGTGTACAAAAGAACTGCTACTATATTGAATAAATCCGGTTTGCACGCGCGTCCGGCTTCTGATTTTGTAAAAGAGGCTGCGAAATTTAATTCTAAAATAACTATAAAGCGTCTTGACGAAGATGAAGAGGCGAACGCGAAATCTATAGTATTCCTGCTCAGCTTGGGTATAAGTCAGGGAACCGAAGTAGAAATTTCAGCCCTCGGCGACGACGAACAGCAGGCCGCCGATGCTCTGGCGGCTATGATTGAATCAGGATTTGGAGAGTTGTAACCGTTTAATCTTTAAATTCGGACATTGACTATAAAATCGTCTATCAAACATATCGCGCGAACATCGCGCATTGTCCGTATGTTTTTGCATATGGCGCGGTGTTTATACATGTTTTGCTGCCAGCCGCTCATATCCTGTATCAATGTAATATATGAAAAATTATAAGAAAAGTAAGCGCGGCATATAGTGTCAACAAGCGGCAAGACGTCTTTCCAAATATTATCCGCGCTTTATAAGGTCAATATGATTATCAAAAGATGCGGAAGAAGGAGATAAGGGCTATAATATCCGCACGAAGCAACGAGCCGGACTTTGTCGGACGGCCCCTGGCGGCACTCGCGTATTGCGGACGTGCAGCTATTTTTTGATTGATATATTCTATGTATTTCGTTCTGTACCGGGAGGAATTATCATGGACGAAGTGTCCGAAGGTAAAAAAAATAATTTTATTCAGGAAATTATTACCAAAGACCTAGAATCCGGCGCGGTAAAAAGGGTAATAACGCGTTTCCCGCCGGAGCCGAACGGCTATCTGCACATCGGACACGCTAAATCAATCTGTCTCAACTTTGGGCTGGCAGAGGAGTTTGGCGGTGCGTGCAACCTGCGTTTTGACGACACTAACCCGTCGAAGGAAGAGACGGAATATGTCGAATCGATAGTGAACGACGTAAAATGGCTGGGTTTTAAATGGGAGAACCTTTGTCACGCCTCGGACTATTTCAGGCAGTTTTTCGAATGGGCCATAGTTCTTATCAAAGCTGGCAAGGCCTACGTAGATGACCAGTCGCCTGAAGAGATTCGACTGACGCGCGGCACGCTGACAAAGCCGGGAGTTGAATCCCCCTGCCGCAGCCGCACACCTGGGGAAAACCTGGATCTCTTTATGAGGATGGCGGCTGGCGAGTTTAATGAGGGCGCTAAGGTTTTGCGCGCTAAAATAGATATGTCAAGCAGCAACATAAATATGCGCGACCCCGTCATATACCGCATTTTAAAAAAGAGTCACTATCGCTCAGGTGAAGAATGGTGCGTATATCCGATGTACGATTACGCCCACGGTTATGAGGACGCTATTGAAGGGGTTACGCACTCCATCTGTACGCTGGAGTTTCAGGATCACCGTCCTCTGTATGACTGGTTTATTGACAATGCTCCGGTGCCGCACAGGCCTCGTCAATATGAATTCGCGCGTCTCAATTTGACCTATACTGTGATGAGCAAGCGGAAACTCCTCGAACTCGTTAATATGAAAGTTGTCTCAGGATGGGACGACCCGCGGATGCCGACAATTTGCGGTTTTCGCAGGCGCGGTTATACGCCGTCGGCAATCCGCAGATTTTGCAAGGAAATAGGCGTTGCCAAAGCCGACAATCTTGTTGAAATAGAGCTTTTGCAGCACTTTTTGCGCGAAGAGCTCAATAAAAAGGCTTACCGCGGCATGGCTGTTCTGCGTCCGGTTAAAGTAGTGCTTACCAATTGGCCTGAGGATTTTGTCGACGAGTTGACGGCGGAGAACAATCCGGAGGACATGGGCGCAGGGGGCAGAAAGATAAGAATAGGCCGGTATATATATATAGAACGCGAGGATTTTATGGAAAATCCAGTAAAAGGCTTTTTTCGCCTGAGTCCAGGAGCAGAGGTTCGCCTTAAGCATGCTTACATAATTAAGTGTGACGAAACGATAAAGGATGAAAAGGGTGAAATAACTGAGTTGCGCTGCTCCGTTGACATGGCGAGCCGTGGCGGAGAGGCGCCTGACGGGCGAAAAATTAAAGGAACGCTTCACTGGGTTTGGGCTGGCGATGCAGTAGCGGCGCGTATCAATATCTATGGTAATCTGTTTACGCTGCGTGATATGAACGGTATAGATGAGAACAAATGCTATATGGACTACCTCAACCCAAATTCCCTGGTTACCCTGGAAAACTCTCTTGTAGAACCTTTTCTTGCCGCAGCGAAACCGATGGACAGATTCCAATTCCTGCGGCAGGGGTATTTTTGCGCAGACGCCGATTCAACTTCAAAGACGCCTGTATTTAACCTCACCGTTGCGCTAAAAGACTCCTGGGGCAAAGAAATAAAGAAGCGCTAAGTTATATTATTTGTGTTGCCAAGTACCGCTAAGATGATATTATAATCATTGCCATGTATTAGCGACGCAGCGGGAGGAATGGCTTTTATGACAAACAAGGATATAGAGATTATTTCGCCGGTCCTTTTAACTACGGTTGTGGATAGGGGAGAGGGCGAGGGTGTTTCGGAGATTTTTTCAGCAAACAACGTTTTTTTTAACATGTTGACGCTCGGCTACGGTACGGCGCAAAAAAAATTTCTCACATATTTTGGCTTCGGCGAAATTGAAAAAGATGTAATCTTCAGTTATATGCCCTTTGAAGCATCCCGGGCAGTTTTAAAAGAGCTTGCGGGCTTTTTTAAGGTAAAAAAATCTGGTTATGGCATTGCCTTTTGCGTGCCTATGAACGGTGCGGCCGATGCGGTTTGCCGTATGGGCTGCGATGAGGACGCAGAGGGTCAGGGAGGTTTGATTATGGAAAAGCATGAGCATGACTTAATCATTGCTATAACTGCGCAGGGATATGTAAATGATGTGATGGAAGGTGCGCGGGCTCACGGCGCAGTGGGCGGCACTGTGCTTCGCGCGCGCGGGGTGGGCGCAAAGGAAGCGGAGAAGTTCTTCGGTATAACCATTCAGGCGGAAAAGGACATGATTTTCATTGTGGTTAAGCGTGAAACGCGTTTTGAGATGATGAACGCAATAATCAAGGAAAAAGGGCCAGACAGTGAAGCCAGGACAGTGGTCTTTTCTTTGCCAGTAAATGGCGTGGCAGGTATGAACTTTATACCCTGGAACGAAAGAAAATAACATCAGGCCGGTTGAATTCATTGACCGAACTATCGCCGGCCTGTTTTTTTGCACACTCACACTTATTTCAGAATTAATTGGGCTGTGATTCTTTCCACGTTTTGTACAAAATATCCGAATAATCGTTTTCACTGATGTCGCGGCAATTGTCAGGCGTTGAGCCGTTAATGTATGATGATTTCGCCAGCTGCTCAAAGTCAGATTCCCTGACGCCCGGAATGTTCCTTAAGAGAGGAATGTCTATGTCTTTCGACAGCGTACGCAACTCAGATACCAGCATATCGGCTGCGACGTTTACTGAGCAGCCCTCTGCCGGCAGCCCGCAAATACGCGCTGCTTCGGCATGGCGCTCTGGGTTTGCCACTGCATTAAACTCTGTCACAGCCGGCAGGAAAATGGAATTAGCTACGCCGTGGGGCGTGTCGTATAGGCCTCCCAACGCCTCCGCCAAACAGTGTACCGCGGCTACGTCCGCGTGAGAAAACGCGATTCCAGCCATCATCGAGCCAAGCATCATTTTGTCACGTGATTTCTTTGATCCCTCCCGCACCGCTTCTCGTAAGCTGGTGAAAATCAGCTTCATAGCCTCCTTTGCCCAAACATCTGAAAATGGAGTCGCAACCTTGCAGGTATATGCCTCAAGGGCGTGGACAAAGGCATCCATCCCTGTCGAGGCAGTGAGAGCTTTTGGCAGCTTGTAAGTGAGTTCAGGATCGATGACCGCCAGCTTCGGCGCCATTTCAACGTCTCTCATGGAAAACTTGAAGTTGCGTTTTGTATCCGTTATAACTGACGAGCGCGTAACTTCGGAGCCCGTTCCTGCGGTTGTAGGAACCGCAACTATTGGGGTAACTTTCTTCCGCGCGCAGCTTCGTCCTTCGTATTGGACAATTTTACCTCCATGAGTGTGCAGCAGCGCTATTGCCTTGGCGCTGTCAATCACCGAACCGCCGCCTATCGCCAGCACGATGTCAGCCCCGAACTCGCGTATAGCCTCTCCGCCGATGTCGCAGTCGGTGTCTTTAGGATTGGGCCTTACCTGATCGAAAATTTCTACAAGATAGCCGCTCTTCTTCAGATCGTCCGTTATTGGCTCAATCAAGCCTGCGTTTATCAGTCCGTTGTCGGTAATCAGAAAAACCCTTTTGCCCGCGACGGTATCATTCAACAAGACTGCCAGATCCTTTACGCAGCCTGGCTTAAACTCAACGCGCGTTGGAAGATAAAAACCGTACACAATAACACCTCCATATTGGTATTGACTATTTAATTACTATGGTACATCTTGTCGCACCTATTACAGGTGAAGCGCTGCCAACTAATGATATGTCCATTTCTAAAGCAGCATTGTTATCAGCTCTTGCTTGCTGGCTTTTTCACTTGTTTGCCGCTTCTTCAACTGCCTTTACTATCAAATTTAGGCCTTCATTAAGCTTTTTCTCGCTTATAGCTCCAAAACCGAGGCGGAAAAAGCGGTCGTCGACCTCAAACCATCTGCCTGGTCCAACAAAAACGCCGTATTTGTTGTTCAAAATTTCGTAAAATGTATCCGTATCCAAAGCTATATCATTTTTTATATGCGGCAGGCAAACGGCTCCGCCCTTCGGCTCTATCCACTCAATATACGATTGTTTCGCCATAAAGTTCTTTACAATATTGAACCTATTAATTACGTCCTGCCTGGTTGCCGGTATCAAATCAGGTTTATTCTTTAAAACCTGCAAAGCAAAATCCTCATCAATCATAGAGCCGCAAATACAAATCTGTTCTTTTGCGGCTAAGAATTTCTTTACTAAGTTTGTGTCTGAGCTGACAGCCCAGCCAATACGGATGCCCGGGATTCCCAAACCCTTAGAGAGTGTTTCTGTGCTTATCACATGTTGACCAAGCGTAGCGCCATGAGGCAGCGCACTGCCATATGTCAAATCACGATAAGCTTCATCGAGCAGTAAGTAGCTTCCGTTCTCCCTGCACAATTCAACTATTTCCATAAGAGTGACCTGGTCAATTGCGGCTCCGGTCGGATTATGCGGATAGGTAATAGAAACCAGCTTTGTTTGTGGCTTGATCAGTTCTCTTAATCTCGTAATATCTATTTGAAAATTATTTTCAAAAGAAAGTGAGTAAAGGTCTAAATCGCATCCCAAGGAACGGCCAATTTCAATGTTTGCCATATAATTTGGATGCATAATTACGGCATGCTTACCGGGCCCTAGTAAAGTGGCGTAGATAATAAATAACACCATACAAGAGCCTGCGCCAATAATTACGTTATTAGCTTCTAAACCATATTCAGATGCTATTAATGTACGCAATTCCTTATTGCCCATATGATCAGTGTAATTCAAAAGCATGTCAAGCTTGAACTGAATACCTGCCTCCGTAAACGTTTTAACCATTGCCGAGCTTTCACAGAAATTATACTTGATACGTTCATAACCATATTGCGCTGGCGCCTCTTTTTCCATCAACATACGGTTAAAATACATATAAAATCCCTCCCAATTTTATAAGCTTGAATTTGATCTTTCAAAGTTATGCTTCGCGTCAGATTTTTGCCGCTAGTTCAGGTATTTCAGCTACAGTTTCTTCCGAGGTTGTTTTCCATATACCTGTTTTACGCCTGGTAAGATAATCACGTATAAGAGCTCCGATCTGATCGCGCATCAGGAAGCAGACTACCAGGTTGCATATGGCGCAAACGCCGAAAAAGAAATCAAATAAGTTCCATAATGTGCTTAGCGCCCCCACCGCTCCTACGATGGCAAATATGCAGCCTAAAATTCTATAGGGAGGAATAAATTTTTTACCGCCCAATATACCAATGCAGATTTCACCATAATATACATTAACCAGCGCTGTGGTGAATGCAAAGAAACTAATGATGACGGTTACGAAAACGGTGCCTGCAAAATCACTGCCGAAGGCCACGCTGAATGCTTGAGCAGTCAGGGCCGCTCCGCTTGCGCCGCTGTTCCAAACTCCTGTACACAGGACAACCAGTGCAGTCATACTGCAAACGATGATGGTGTCCACGAATACCTCAACAATACCCCATAACCCTTGTACTACGGGGTGGTTGACAGTGGACGATGAATGAGCGAGAGGCGCCATTCCTGTTCCAGCCTCATTAGAGTAAACCCCTCTGGCTAGTCCCCAGCGGATAGCCAATATCACTGTTGAGCCCATAAAACCCCCACTGGCAGCGGCAGGAGTAAACGCATATCTGAAAATTAGCCTGAATGCCGTCGGAATATTTTCAGAATATGTAATCAATATTCCAATACTAACTACTGTGTAGACAATCGCCATGGCCGGTACCACCATTACGGCAAACTTACTGATGCTTTTAATTCCACCTAGCAGAACCATTGCCATGATCATCGCGGACGTGACGCCAATCAACCAAGGGCTGATATTAAAAGAGCCATTCATAGCTCCGACGACAGAATTGATCTGGACGGCCGGTGCAAATACCATAGCGCAGCATAAAATAACGGTCCAAACAATGCCGATCCATCTACATTCCTTACCGAGCGCACTTCTTACATACCAATAGAATCCGCCGTGCCACAGTCCGGTTTCTGGATCCTTTTCCCTATACGCCATGCCAAGGGTAATCTCAGCAAATTTAACTATGAAACCCAACAATGCGACAAACCACATCCAGAATACAGAGCCAGGACCGCCAGTGGCTATCGCCACCGATACTCCGGCAATGTTGCCCACGCCTAAAGTAGACGCGAGCGCTGTGCAACAGGCACGAAAAGGTGTTATATCTCCCTTGCCCTCAGATTCCGCGAAAATTTTTCCAAAAGTTATTTTCATTGCGTGAACAAATATAGTAAATTGAAAAAAGCGATATTTAATGGAGAGAATTAACGCAACGGCAAAACTAAGAATAAGCAGGGGCCATCCCCAAATAAAATTGGAAATTGCCATTAACATATTAATTATGAGCACAACGAGCCCACCTTTCTATTACGATTAACAATTTCGTATCATTGTACGTGCGGATGTAATATATATAGTAACAATAAAGAATATGGTTTGTATACTATACTAATTGGTTAAAATAATCAATCATTAACTTTATCTAATAATAATAAACTTAATTTTATTTTTTTGAACTATTGTGTATGAATTTTGCTGCCGCTCATTATGAATTACATGGTAAGATAATGGGTCAGTTCTTAAATGCTCATGATTCATTGTGGTCTTCATACTTTACTTTATGTCGTTGCCGGATAAGGTTTAAAAATATTAGGAATAGCCGTGATGGCATCCGCGGGACTAAATCTGTTTGTCAATACATATAAATGACGAATATGTTGGTAGGTTTTATAGGTAAGGATAGGTAAGGAGGTTGAAATATTTATTCCAAACTGAAAACGCTTTATTGAGAACGCCTTGTATGGTTATGACAGATATATTTAAGAAGCAGACGCGGTTGTGGCATAACATGTAAGACAGATACGCTCATGACTGGAAATATTCTGTGCTGACAGCTTGGCGCAATTACATTGTAAAATACTATGGCATAGACAGAGGGAGGCCTGGGCCTCCCTCTGTCTATGCCTATAAAAAGTATGTCCAAACGGATTCTTTATTTCTATATCGCATATAAATCCTACCGTATTCAAGCACTAAAGCTTTTAGTCAGTATTACAATAACATATCAAAGTTGATACCAATTTATAAACCGCCCGGTAATTATAGCTTACAAAACCCTGCGCGCTGTGGGTTTATCTTCAAGCGACATAAGCGTCTGCTGCGGATTATGAACCTTGCTCAGGAAGATCATAGCGGCGATTATGTAGGGTTTGTAGCTCGCCTCTTTATAGAGAGGCACGCGATATCTGGCAAAGACGGAATTGGCTACCTCGCCCTCTTTGCAGCTAAGACCGGTGATGTCAGCGGGCAAACAGTGCATATAGAGCGCTTTCCCGTCTTTGGTTAGCTCCATCATCTCTTCTGTGCATTCCCAGTTTTTATGCGCGGCGTTCTGGGAGAGCAGTTCCTTTTCCAGCGCTTTGATGCCGTCTAAGTCACCCCTGCCGTAGAGGTCTGTGCGGACTTCCATGGCCCCGAAGGGAGCCCAGCTCTTGGGATAGACTATATCAGCGTCTTTGAAAGCCTCTTTCATGCAGTTTGTTTTGACAAACTTGCCGCCGAACTGTTCAGCGTTTTTGCGCGCGATTTCTTCAACGCCGGACATTATTTCATAACCTTCAGGGTGTGCAAGCGTTACATCCATGCCCATACGCGTCATTAAACCGACGATGCCCTGAGGAACTGACAGAGGCTTGCCGTAGGAGGGGGAGTACGCCCAGGTCATGGCTATCTTTTTGCC
>Ga0153979_1000202_pt1 | contig 11379 bp, 12 predicted proteins | sample TSGA063MetaG_FD_104690 | JGI IMG/M metagenome (GOLD analysis project Ga0153979, IMG submission 104690) | Attine ant fungus gardens microbial communities from Georgia, USA - TSGA063 MetaG | ecosystem: Host-associated > Fungi > Mycelium > Unclassified | place: USA: Georgia, Magnolia Springs State...
CTTCTTCGCGTACAAATGCACAATCAATATCCTCAATTAGAAGGATTGAACCTTTGGGAACAGAAGATACAGCTTGCTCGAGGAATGTATCATCCACGCTTTGTAGTTCCAAGTGATCAGAATAAATGTAACCTCAAAAGTAAATCAATGACTCTCACAAATGAGCTGCCAGAGAGATGGAATAGACTTCCATTCTTAATTCACCAGCAATGGCATGAATAGTCGAGCCTTTCAAAACAAATGAAATGTGGACTTATGAGACGACAAGAAGTTGGACGACTCACTTTTCCCAGTTCCAGGAGGACCGTAAAGAAGGTATCCACGTCGATGGGGGATACCAGCGCTCATGTACCAATTTTCCATTTCCAAGAAATCCTTAATGTCCGCAATCAATTCATTCAACGTCGTACCCGGGAGGATAATTGAGTCTAATGGACGACGTTGTTTTTGTTTGACGTTGCTCCAGCAGAATTTAGGACCATAGTTATGCTGTTGTTTTTTTATTTAGAAAAAAAAGTATTTATCTGAGCGCACGACAAGACACTGACCGCGCTGACACTGTGTACAATAACATGAGGCCTACTAGCCTCAAGGTACCCTTTCCTAGCCGCCTCAATGAGCCTTGAAAGAACAGACATATCAAGGGTGTAAATCCTATCTCAGCCGAAAAAACGCGTCCCGGTCAACACATTAGAACCAACAAATATACCCATTCATTCACCCACGTCAAAAAGATCGAAGCGCCACCAGGTCCACCAAGACCACCACCAAGACCACCAAGACCAGGACCGAGGGGCGATATGATAGACGTTTGAGATTTTGTTCGCCGAATTTCAATCCAATACCGATTCCATCGAAACAGTTGTGGGAGGTCGTATGTAGGAACGTATTCAGCGTTCTCAATCACATGTGCGTCGTTCGTGGTGGGGGTGCTGTTGATACCCCAACGACGTTGAGAAGACTTGGCAATAACGCGGAAATCGCGTGAGCGGCGCCAGACTTTCTCTTGCGTCTTTAATCAAAAGCCAGAGTCAGTATTAATTGTGTGCGTAGAGAATCAACACAAAAGGAATTGCGATCCCCCCCACCCCCAAGAACGCACGATGAAATTGATGATCCAGTCGTATGCAGGATCACCTTCACTGAATTCAGCTGTAATCGAATATTCTATCAATGAAAAGAGGGTCGTCGTCACGCGCACATTGATTCAAACTTGGCACAAAAAAAAGTTGGATTGGGTGACATACGAAGTCTGAACCGCTCAAAAACCCATTTCACAAATCGCCTGCCCAACTCGAACAATATCCCCAACACAACCAATCTTACACTATCTCTCCCACCACCACTAGCAGTAGTAGCATCCCTTCCTGTAGGGAGAAGCATGGAAGCAAACATCGAAAGACTGAAAATCCGAGTCATCGTTGACCAAAGGCCATCACCACCACCACCAAAACTTGAGGACGCATCGAATGTAGGGTTCATTTATGATTTTTCTTTCTCTCTTTGACGTATTTTCTTTAATTGTTTAGTCGTGATTTAGGGTTTGAGTGCACCAGACGAGGCAACTTTCTAATATGCGTATGTGCGTGTAAGGGAGAGGAAGCTTATGCCAAAAACAGAGAGAAGTATACAAGGCACGTGCTTCCGCAGTTTTTCCCGCAAGAAACGTGTTGTCGGGCTCAACGCGAATCTGTTTGTCTGAAATCAACGCGCGCCAAGAATTGACTCTCCCAGTAAATATCTCTTTCTCTCTCTCTCTCTCTCAAACACACATACACTCTCACAATCTCACACTCTAGCTGGAAACAGAAATTGGGGGGGAGAAACAAGGAATGAAGGAGGGCACACACGATCACACAAGACCACACAAGCACAGCCTAATCGGAGTTTTTCTAACTGATTGTTTGATTACGATCAATAGCCTCCACCACAAGCGCAAGCGGAGATCCGCAAACTCTCCTGATGGCTCGCTATTTGCGGAATCCTCGACTATAGCTTATTCCAAAACATAAAATTTGTCTGTGTCGTCGACTAGGCAAGGTCTTTGATGCTACCACCCACATGAGCGATGTCATATACCTCAATCTTGTTCTGGATAAAATGATCGCAATGCGTTGTACTATTTTAATTCATTTTATTGAAATATTACTGACAAAAAAGATACATGACAAAAAAAGTTGACTTGGGAACTTGATAGTGAACCGAACACTGAACAAGGAATTCTTTGAACCAAAGTGATCGGTGATATAATTTCATTCTAGCAAAGTGCGAACCCAGGTGTGACGACAGATGGGCATGTTTCAAACCTTGATTGATTCACGACTCCATCAACATATCTGATGTGTTCCTAATCCAGCCTCCCCCCAGTTTCTAAAAACATCATACAGACAAAAAGTTTATACCTAAAAACGTTTTTGAGAAGAAAAATCATCTCTACATCAACAATTGAGTTTCAGCTGCAGTCCAGGGACAGATGTTGTCAATGCAAGAAAACTTTTCAGATCCTCAGGTGCGATCATTTGTCTACATGGTATTCAGAGATTGGACTGGATTTAACACAGAAGACATGCTCAAGTTTGATGGTAGTGGAGGAGAAGAATCTGCTCGAATTGCAAATCAGCAACGGTTTGGAGTCACTTGAGGTCTCGCGCGTCGATGGATCGAGTATTTGTAAATTAGGCGCGAAGAATTCAATATCCCTGGTTTTCGACGTTGATGTCACGTTTGTCATGCGTCCACAAACTGAGTAGGTTATCTACTGTCAGAGATATTTTACCTATCCAAGATCGTTCTCCAGAGATCGCGAGTAGGTTGGCTTCATCAAACTTATTAGACATTGTGTACGATTTCAAAGATGAGAAGAAACATACCAGCAAGCCCTTCTTTTAACTTGCCTTGTATTCATGAAGGACCAGGCTCTTGACGTCAACTCACCCCCTTGCGCGATCTTGTAAGGGGATCAGTTGGCGTCAAGATATCTGACCTTCTTGAAGTGGCAAGAGGGACTAGTGTACATCAACCAGGCAGTGGTTCTAGGTAGTAGGCAAAGAATATGGAGGCTTGCCAGAACAAGAGGAAAAGGCCTGTCCATACAAGGGTCTTCTCTTTCGAAACGCGGGTTAAATGCGATCCTGAACAAAGAGAGCGTTGTCTTTAATCAGAATCAAATGCCGGAACTCAGCCGAAAAAGGAAGTCAAGACGTGTATAAAGCCAATTTTCATTTAACTCAGAATGGGAACCCTACTTCAGTAGAGTAAATGATCCATTCCTATTCAACTTGAAGATTGATAAGATCACTTTTACTGAGTTCCCCCTTCTGTGACAGATTTGTATCCTCATGGAGGCATTGTTGATGATCCCTACAGTTTATAAATGGATTAACCCTCCCTTTTAGAAGCCGGAAAAAATGTAACGATATAACAGCCGAACAAAGACATGTCAAGGAAGCCACTGTCCTTGTTAGTCACTTCGAAGGGGCCCGGATTTTTCATCATGATTGTTTCTTCCCCTGTTGAAAATGGCCATTAGATACCTTCTTATGGAGTGATCGTATGCCATGAGTGACATTGAAAGATCATCTATGTTCTCAGCCGACTGACATCACCCAAGTCCTGACTGAGTTCTTGTTTGCGCGTCGAGGGTACTGGCTTGAAATGCTCCACCTCGAGGAATGTTTTTAGGTCATGGAGAATAATGTTTGCATATTAAGGTATCTGTAGATTCATCATGTCCTGATAGCTCTACAGGATATGTGGCTAGCTGGCAGTGACCAACTATGCTTTGCAGCAGATCTGTAACCCATAAGGACCCCATCAGCAAGCATCAGTTTTCGTCAAGGCATACACGTGGAACTTCCATCCATCATCTTACAAATCTTGGAAAAGTGTTCAATATTTTAGCCACTCATGATCTCCGGAAAGAAGAATGATGTCAAACTTAAGACTGAACGAATCACGAGAAAAGGACTTCAATTACAATTGCTACTGAAATGCATCAATTTACATGATTTGTGGACGTATTACAAGCATGACATTGGCATTGAAAACCTAGGGGTCCCGAAGTTGTTGGCTTGGCTGGCGTATAATCATCCCGACGATGCTTAATTCGTAAATTGTCCATCCTTCTAAAGAAATCTATGGTATCCAAACCAGTCCAAGCGCGGAACAATGCGACGACAAAGGATCTTGTCTGAGGTGATAAGAAACCTTCTTGTGTCATCTCGGTCCCTGCCTGCATTATTGTTATTTTGCGTAGCATGAGTTCTAGGATGACATCATCCTCAGAGCAGCCACAGTCAAGCTTCCCAGATCCCCTTGGAGACCTGTAGACCTGAGTTCCATGTGAATCTGGGACTCCTCCAATATTGGGACTTTTGATGATGTCGATATGGTAGGGACACCCAGTCCAGCCGCCAGGACCTGTAAGTATGTGAAGTGCTACATCTCGGCTGTGGAACACTGCCCTGCCGAGAACAGCTGCTTCAGTACGAATTAAAAACCTAGTGAATGGTTGCATTGGTTTTCTGAACAAGCAGTATTCATCAAACTCGTTGGCCATACAATCTATATCATGAATGAGTTAAAATAAATGGAGGCAAGAAGAGACATACCAGCAAGCTCTCGTTGAACTTCCCTCGTACACATGATGGGCCTGGTAGGTTCTGAGCTTGGCATCCTATCAAGGGATGGGTAGATGTCAAGATAATTAACCCCCTCCAAACGTTTCAAAAAGGCAAGAGGATCTCCATTCAATAGCGAGGCTGTCAGCTGAGGGACGTTCACTGGCGGCGGTGCCAGAGCAGTCCTACCCGAAGGATGACGCAAAATATACCTAGGCACTGCAGTCTGGAGCCGAGGTCGATGAAGAGCCTCATTCATATTGCCTTCTGTACCCTTTCTTATATTATCTCCTTCGCGCCCATGGGTACGCTGCGAACCTACGAATGATTGCCTTGACAGCTCAACATTTGAGGTGCTCATATCTCGTTTCGCTCCAGGGACCGCTGACGATCTCCTAGAGTAGGGTCGATAACGGGACTCTGGAGTCAAATGGGACGTTGGAAAACCAGGAGCAGGGTGCGAAACAATTTGATGACTTTTATTGGAGTATTCAATGGTAGGAACGATCGGTCTTTGGGAGCCGCGTTCGGAGAGAGGTGAATAATTCCATGAATAACTAGAGACAATTTGTCGACTTGAGTTATTTTTTATTTGATTTCTTGTTTTTTCAAACACATGTGACGGAGTCGAGAAGGAATACTGGCGGTCATATCTTCTGTGCTGGATATCACTGTCGTCCACTGCATTAGAGGGATAGGCTGCACGATGAAATGCATTCCTCGTATGTTGTGGTGTCATTGCTCAAAATAATGAACGCGACAGGAGCAAGAATCAGAGCAGTCAGAGCGGCAGAGAGCAAGAGTCTGGAGAAGGTGGGGAATCTGAAGACGGAAAACAAAGTGGGGTGAGACCAATTTAAACATCCATGTGGATCGCTGACTATATGGATAAATTTTCAAGAGGGGCGACAGTTTCATTTCTCCCGGATGATTTTTTTTGATTTTTTTTTTTTTGGTAAACTTCCTCCCAGTATGGATATTACTGACGAAAACCAGATTAGATTAGTGTGTCTTTTAGATTGTTGCTTATACTGACCTAAGACATGCACTGAACCATGTGCAGCCTTGAAGTCGCAAATGAACTACAGCTAGGTTGATCTTGGATCGGAAATTCCAACTTCCAACTCCCACACCGATAACCACATTATTCACCCTGTGTGACAGTGATGTTATGTTATTATTAGATCACTGAAATGATCGGACATCTGTCGCAGCAATGAAGAATGACTTCTCAAGGCAATCTGGAAAAGTCTAAGGATTAAATATTTCCCCAGAATAGATGTTGAAATCCCAGGCATGGATTTAGTTGTGGTGGGTCGTCCTGGGCTCCTAGATGTTATGATCCGGAAAACCTCCAGACCCCAGAATATTTCAGATGTTCATTTTTCTGACAATCTTCTCTTCTATGAGGAATTTTGAATGAGTCTTTGAATAAAATGTCTCATCGAAGAACATATCGATGATTCCTTATTTTTTAGTGATTCGAGAAAGAAGGTGGATACATGTCCCATTACAGCACAAAACAGGCATATGACATGGTAATGGTTCCTGATTCAGAGAACAATGCCAAACTGGCCTCGGTATCATAAATTATCAACACAAACATTTCTCATGTGTCAAATTTGTTAGCATGCGCCTCGCTACAGTTGCTGAAGTTTACTATTCGAGGTACGAGTTTTCGATATAAGTGCACCATCCTGAATCTCAAAATTGCTGCCGCTATGCTCTCCAGACCACGTAGGGGATGGGACCTCGGTGCAAAAGGGCTGTCCACCTTGACCATCTCCGGTCCACTCGTGGTCTCAATATCCGAGCTAGAAGTGCATAAGTCCATAGGCAGCAATTGGACCTTAATGGATAGCTGATCTCCGGAAGATTTTTCTCACTAGTTCACTTATGGGTAGATTCCTGCAGGTAGCTGGACCGATAACACGATGCCAAAGAAATTGGGTTCGTTACCACTTGAGCTGGGGGTCTGTAGATGGGCATTGGGCTGTGCCTGGGGGTCTGTCTATGGACATAGCTCGCCGTGTCTTGGTAGTGACGCCTGCTGCGGTTAATAAATGCAGATCACATCTCATGTAGGACCTTGTCTCGTGTCGATTCCCTGCCAAATGATGATTGCGCTCAAGAATGGCTGACTGGGCTAAAAGCACGGCTTTGAACAATCCAGTTTTTTCCATCAAAGACTCATGAGGGTCGGTAAAAGACCTTACAAGCAACACATTGATCTATTCATCTTGCTACTGAGTTAGAGGCCTGAAGATATTGGCAGCCCTCATCGGCTCCACCTTCAATCACTATCGTGATGGGTTACCCCGCAGAATATCAAACGTCATCTTTCAGGGAATAAGAGATCTCCGGATATACTACCACAGCTAATGAATAAATATATCTTCACCTTCGTCCACTGGATGACTTCCCATTCGGAGAAAAATACGAGGGTTCACCTGTTTCCGAGATGCCTACCATGGTATGGCGTCTTCTATAAATGGATCAAAGTTACTTACCATGTTTAGACTTTATCATGACGGTGCCTATCAACCTGACTCATTCTATGTAATGAGGACAACTCAGACCAGAAGCTTTAGCAAATTAGTTTTGGAGCATAAATATTGCACAGACTATAACCGATGTCTCATTCTTAAGTACTTGATCAAAATTGTCTCAACATGTCGCACACGTTGCAGAGTGATTTTATTTCTATGGGAATTCTGTTTTTACATCATACAATACCATATACTGCATCGATGAATCAATAATGCACTGGCAGAGTGTGTAGATCCTAGATTCCCTACAGGAAATCGTCCTCTTACTCAACACTAAATACAGCAGCCAACCATCATAAGATTACAGATAAACCATTCAATTCAATTTATTTTACAAGTCAAATGGCTTATATTCACAAATTACTTGGATTCATCTTGGTATCCAGAAGTCCGTTCCAAGATGCATAATAAGCAAGTGTTGCAAATTTGTGGATCAATATGAAAAGCCATTAAAGTGTGGATCAAGTTGATAACAGCAATGAATTAATATCTCACATCAAGAATTGTGGAACAATAAATGTAGGTTTGGACACTTAGGATCATTTATACATACAACATCTCCTCATCAGAGGAAGCAGCCTTTTCAACACCAAGTACATGAAACAACTATACTCGAGGGTAAGTATGAGTGAGTAGTATCTTTCCAGCCGAATATTTGTAACATCATTAAACACCATGAACAGAATCCCAGATCCAGAAACAATGACAAAGAAATAACATAAGGATTACGGAGGAAGAGGTTCGACGGGGGGATAGACACAGTCTGGCGGGTTGGGGGGACAATGAGTGAAAGTGAGGACTCCAAGGAAATGACGGAAGAAAAAAGCAACCCATCTTGATCGGTCGATCTATATACTCCCAACGCTGGCAATGCTCTCTCTCATTTTACCCTTCACATCAAGGTGGGGATGATGTACGTCTATTGAGGTGGAATCCGTCACCATTAATTCTGCCACTCCCATTTCAATAAGGGGAAGCTCCTCTTCGTCCTCGTTGGGTAGTGGAACGCTACCAGAAGACGCAGGCCTTGATATCAAAGGTGAAGCTGTGTTTGCTGTTGAAGGGTGTCGGCCCGGCATAGCGATGAGTACCGCTACTCGTACGTGCGCTGGTCCCCTTGAGCCATCCAGATCCGTCATTTGTTGTTGCTCTGTTCCCATGTAATTGGTAGTAGGAGCGGATTGACCGAATTGAGGTCTTGATGGAGTTGGGTTCAGTGCTGTCCCGATGCTTCTGACAACACGACGGATGAATGCTGTGTTTTGGCCAGTATCAATTCCTCCAGCCGCTCCACCGCCGCTTGTTGCTCCTGCCGCGCCAAGACCAGCACCAGCACCGTCAATCTGGTCGGATGCATGATTGATCTTTCCGATTGGATCGTAGACATACGTTGCCATTAAGGGTTTCATGCTTTCCCAGTCCCGCTCATCTACGGGCACTGACTGTTGTGGAAGCAGTTGGTCATTGAGATCGAGATACAAATCCCACATCCTCGGCTTCTTTGACAGATCAACCCTAGGTGCTGTCCGTCCATGTCCAGGAGGAGGAGGCATCCATGTACCATTGCGGATTGCCTCTTCGACCATGCGTCGATGTCGTCTGCGCAGCAAGAAGGAACGCACGACGATGGCCGCGGACACACTGAGCAATAAGACGAGAGTGGCAAGGAAAGTGTACACTGTGATTTCATCGAGAGAGGTGAGTTTAGTCGTTCAGCTCAGGGAGACAAGAGGAAATTGATGGCTGTGGAGAGGAGTGACGTACGATAAAGAGAGGCAGAGGAGGTGATTGACCCGCCACTGCCTATGCTGCTAGAGGTGCTTGATGGTGGTCCAGTCACCGACGGGATGTCTGAGGTCGCCATGGCTGACGTGGGAGAGGTGCCGTGGACGAAAATCAATTTGCTTATACTTGCCGAAAATGATGCCGTCACTCCGCGTACTGGCACTATTTGATTTCAGCTCTTTCGAAGATGTTGTGGCATCACAGCGCCTGATAACTATCACATTCATTCCCAGCTGCCATTTGTACGACACATACTGCCATTTGTTTCAAACCTTGATCAATTTCAAAGTGCCGTCATGTTCGGCTCAGTCACGACCACTGTTGTCATAGTAACGCTACATTGGGTTTCAGAGAACTATCTGCTGGATTTCAGACTTTAATAAGCCATCCATTGAATGTCTTGTCGGGAATGGGAATATTTCAGGGTAGTGGTGGCACCAGGTCACCCCAATGATCAGAATCTGGTCTACAATGATATTTTTTTTCATAGTGTCGGCGGTATGTCAAGTTCATATCTTGACTTTGGTGGCTCATCTAATTGATGGATACACACTTCTCGCAAAATACTGTGATAGTCATGAAGCTTCTTGCTCATGAAGTTTTAACTTTTTTGACCTCATACTCCCCTCGAATTGACCTCTCATCATGTACTATGAGCAGTCTGGTAGACATAATACAGTCGTCAACAAAATTTAGAAGCTGCCTAGTCCATCAAACTAGTGTTACAAATCAAAGATTCGGCATTCTCTGAGCGCGGTGTGATCCTACATGCAAATGGTACGGGGTATCTGTTGCAATTATAAGAGACGTATCGGAAGGAGAGGTAAAACCCACGAGAGCAGCCCACTCGTCATTTCGGGTTTAATCTCAAGTTCTTTTCCATCATCACCTAGACCAGGTTGGACGTTGTAGACAGCCAGAATATGGCATATGAAAATAAACAGGGAGTTCTCGGCCATGAATCTCCCGGGGCAGATTCTCCTTCCATAACCAAATGCTGCAACCGTGGGATCCTGCACGGTACGGTCAATCTCCCCATCTTTCAAGAATCGGTCAGGGTTATACACAAAAGGATCTTTATAGGTCTCTGCATCATGCAGAATTGACCTAAGAGGAACTTGAATGAAGGAACGTACTGGAAGGTGAAGGCGAACCCACCAAGAATTCCCGATAATGATAGTCCCTTTGGGGATGTAGTACCCATTATATTCATCTGCTTCTGTTGCCATATGAGGTACAGCCAGAGGAGTGACAAGTTGCCATCTCAGCGACTCTTTCACCATCGCATTTATATATGGAAGGTTCGGTCGATCATTAAATTCGGGCAAACGATTGCCAATAACTTTGTCAAGTTCCTCTTGTGCTTTCTTCTGAACATCAGGGTAGAGGGCCATGGCCATGAAGAATGACTGAATCAGTGAAACCGTCTAATATTACAATATTTGTGCAAGTCCGGCAACATATATTACGACTCACTGTATCTGACCCGCCTATAGAAGGACACTCTAAAATCTGATTCGGGTTTAATGACAAGGAACAAACTCACCAATCACAGCAATTGCACATATATTGCGAGCTCTAGTCTCCTCTTCAGTGCGATCAGGGGAAGTTTCATCCGGTAGTTTCTCGATGAGACTGACTGCAATGGAAGGCTCAGCTGTACCTTCCCTCTGTTCTGAATATGAGAATTTGGCCCAGGATCAGTGTAATTTATCCCACCAATTGCTCTTTAACTCTATTCCAAGGCCAGTGTACAAACTGTTCACTGATTTCCCGCCAGTACTCCGCCTTTTTCTTCCACCCGGCACCCGGGAACCATGCAGGGATGAATTTCATTATAGGAAGCACATCAACAAGGAATGACCCTGGATTCCCAACCTCTGCGCCAGCAGCGGCCACAATTTCAGCAATTTTGATATAGTAAGAGCAGTCGTCTTCGACTATGTCCATCCCATAAGTCAGCTTTAGTATGGTTGAAGCGAAAGCACTGGTGACCATAAACTAAAAGACATTTGACTGATTGCTGGGTGATGCATACTTACTGTCGGATATGGAATATAAAACGGTCTGGTGACTTGAGCAAGTGACGAAGAAAAACCCGGGTCATGGCGACTTGAACTGAATGATACTTTTGGACGATGTTCGGATGGAAATAATCATGAAAGGTGCGACGGTGGCTCCTCCACTGTGGTCCGTATCGAAGTAAGGCCATGTTCCATTTGAAATCCATCCTGTTCTCTAGTAAGCATGCCGGACATAAGATGGAGAAGAGGTTACTAACAATTCAATGAACATGGGAAAACGTGCGCGGTCAGAATAGTTTTGTGACTGTTTCTCGAATAGATCATAGGTCCTTTCAGCGCTCCCAAGAACAAGAAATGGTTGCCCAAGTATCTTGAAAAATATCATATCTCCTATGAATTCCC
>Ga0153979_1000205_pt1 | contig 11270 bp, 9 predicted proteins | sample TSGA063MetaG_FD_104690 | JGI IMG/M metagenome (GOLD analysis project Ga0153979, IMG submission 104690) | Attine ant fungus gardens microbial communities from Georgia, USA - TSGA063 MetaG | ecosystem: Host-associated > Fungi > Mycelium > Unclassified | place: USA: Georgia, Magnolia Springs State...
CAGCTGATCGAGGGCTGCGCGGTTACGGCCGGTGGCAATAATTTTTCCGGCTCCCAGATGCTGCGCAATACGCACCGCTAAACCGCCCGAAGTACCGGTGGCGCCATTGATCAATACGGTCTCGCCGGCACGCAGCTGTGCGCGGCGGGTGAGTGCCGCCCAGGATGACATGCCCGGATTAGCCAGCGCTGCGGCCAGCACCGGATCAAGCGTTGCGGGCAGCGCAACGATGCTGTCAGCGGGTACTAAGGTTCTTTCCGCCATGCTGCCCCACGGCGAATTGAAAGCGAGGAAATAAACCGGATCACCATTGCTCAGCGTGCCGGTGCCATCAATGCCGGTAATAAAGGGGTACTGTGTTGTTGCGCTGTAATGGGTGCCAGCGGCGCGTGCTTTTGCCAGTTGGCTGACCGCGGCGGCTTTCACCGTGACGACCACATGGCTGTCATCGGCCTGCGGTTCAGGGAAATCACCGTACACCGGCTGTTCACCGGCTGCGGAAACAAATGCTGCTTTCATGCTTTCACCTTCAGTTAACTGGATAATATGTGTAATATGCACACATTAGGCTTGCCTCGGGATAACGTCAATGGAAAGTGTGCAAAATACACATAATAGTGCAGCATTTGATGATCTGCATAATGCGCTGCTAATGATTGTCGGCACCTTCAACCGGCCGCAACGTGATGAATTATTGATAAAAGAATCCAATATTCAGCTCGATCGCGCACTGTTTCCGCTGCTCATCCAGATTGGGCGTTTTGGGCCGATTGGCGTGGTAGAACTGGCGGAGCGTGTCGGGCGGGATTACACCACCGTCAGTCGTCAGGTGGCAAAGCTGGAAGAGTCAGGACTGGCGCAGCGGCAGAAAAATGCCAAAGATAAGCGGGTAAACGAAGCGATTATTACCGCAGCGGGAAAGGCAATGACAGATAAAATCGATGCGGCGCGTGCGCAGATTTATCAGAACCTGTTTGCCAACTGGCAGGATGAAGAACGCGCCGAGCTGGCGCGTTTGCTGCAAAAATTTGTTGGGGATTTCATCGCCATCGATAACCGCAAAACCACGGATTAAGCGTTGCTGTAGCGTTCGGTTTCCGGCAGCCAGCGCTCAATCAGCGCCTGCGCCTGCTCAGGATAATGCTGGTGGATATGGCGCGCCACGCGCTGAACTTCAGGGATCATCCCCTGATCGCGCAGCAAATCGGCCACTTTAAACTCGGCGTTTCCGGTTTGCCGCGTACCAAGCATCTCACCCGGACCGCGAATCTCTAAATCGTGCTGGGCAATTACAAAGCCGTCATTGCTATCGCGCAGCACCTGCAAGCGCTTTTGGGCGGTTTTGCTTAGCGGTGCTTTGTACAGCAGCACGCAATGCGAGGCGACCGCGCCACGGCCCACGCGACCGCGCAGCTGGTGCAGCTGTGCAAGACCGAGACGTTCCGGGTTTTCGATAATCATCAGGCTGGCATTCGGCACATCCACGCCCACTTCAATCACGGTGGTGGCGATTAACAGCTGGATTTCATTGGCTTTAAACGCTGCCATCACCGCCTGCTTTTCGGCTGGCTTCATGCGGCCGTGCACCAGACCAACCTGCAAATCGGGCAGCGCCACTTTGAGCTCTTCCCAGGTTGCTTCCGCCGCCTGCGCTTCCAGCACTTCCGACTCTTCAATCAGCGTACAGACCCAATAAGCCTGGCGCCCTTCGTGGCAGGCGCTCTGCACGCGCGTGATGATCTCGCTACGACGGCTGTCGGGAATGGCCACCGTGGTGACCGGCGTACGTCCAGGCGGTAATTCATCGATGGTCGAGGTATCGAGATCGGCGTAAGCGGTCATTGCCAGCGTGCGGGGGATCGGCGTCGCGGTCATGATCAGCTGATGCGGATGGAAGCCCTGTTCCTCGCCCTTTTCCCACAGCGCTAAACGCTGATGCACGCCAAAGCGGTGCTGCTCATCAATGATCACCAGCGCCATGCCGTTGAATTTCACCTGTTCCTGGAACAGGGCATGGGTGCCAACCACCATCGCAACCTGGCCGCTGGCAATCGCTTCCTGCTGCGCTTCGCGCGCTTTGCCTTTCTGCTTGCCCGCTAGCCAGCCGACTTCGATGCCCAGCGGCGCAAACCACTGGCGGAAATTGTTGGCGTGCTGTTCGGCCAGCAGTTCGGTCGGTGCCATCAACGCCACCTGTTTGCCGTGCGCGATGACATTTAGCGCCGCCAGCGCGGCCACCAGCGTTTTGCCGGAACCCACATCGCCCTGCACCAAACGCATCATCGGAAAATCGTTGGCCAGATCCTTTTCGATTTCTGCCACCACGCGGTTTTGCGCACCGGTTGGTGAGAAGGGCAGCGCCGCGAGCAGCTGATTAACCAGTTCATGGCGCGCCGTCATCGGCAGCGCATGATGGCGCTGCGCACCCGCGCGCACCGCCAGCATGCTGAGGTTATGTGCCAGCAGCTCTTCCAGAATTAAACGCTTCTGGGCCGGATGGCGGCCAGTTTCCAGCTCGCTCAGACGTAAATCCGGCGGTGGGCGGTGCAGCGTGCGCAGTGCATCCGGCAGGCTAATCAACCCGCCGCTCAGTTCAGCGGGCAGCAGCTCGGCAATCGGACAACTCTCCAGCAGCGTCAACGCCTGGTCGGTAAGATTGCGCAGCGTGGCCTGGCGAATGCCTTCGGTGGTGGGATAAACCGGCGTCAGCGTTTCCTGCAGCTCAACGCCGCCTTGTTCTCCCTGTACGCGATACTCGGGATGAATGATTTCCGCACCGCGCTGGCCGCGCTTAATCTCGCCATAGGCGGTAACGCGGCGGCCCGGTGACAGGCTATTTTTCATTCCGGCATTGAAATTAAAGAAGCGCATGGTGAGCATGCCGCTGCCATCGCTGATATTGCAAACCAGCATGCGGCGGCGACCAAAGCTGATTTCGCTGCTCAGTACTTCGCCTTCCACCGTGGCATAAACGCCCGGCAGCAGATCATTAATTTTATAAAGTTGGGTGCGATCTTCGTAGCGAAGTGGCAGGTGCAGCAGCAAATCCTGAATGGTGAACAGGCCAAGTTTGGCCAGTTTGCTCGACTGACTGGCGCCGACGCCGGTCAGGGTACTGAGCGGGATGGCATCCAGCAGACGGCCTTTCATTTTTTACCCGTCGATTGCATGGTAGCCCACCAATTAGCGTCGGCTTCCACCTCGCCCTGGGCATTGATGCGGGGATAAGGCAGGCCTTTCTGCTTTGCCACGCGCGCCAGCACCGGATAGCCGCCTTCAAACAGCAAACGCTGCTGCTCGTCTTCATCCAGCAGGCTGTAGGTGCGCTGATACATCCCCGCGTTCTGTCGTTGACGCTGCGCTTCATACAGAATCAACGCAGACGCAACCGAGACGTTGAGCGACTGCACCATGCCCACCATCGGCACAATGATGTCCTGATCGGCCAATGCCAACGCTTCTGCGGTAATCCCGGTTTTTTCCTGACCCATGAGAATGCAGGTCGGCAAGGTGTAATCGATCTCGCGAAAATCCACCGCTTTGGCCGACAGATTGGTCGCCAGCACCTGCATGCCGCTCTCTTTTAGATGACGCACCGCTTCGGCAATATGACGATGGGTTTTCACCTTCACCCAGCTGTTGCTGCCAGCCGAAGCGGACACCATAGTGCGCATACGCACGCTGGGCCACACGGCGTGCACTTCGTGGATGCCGACCGCATCGGCGGTACGGATTACCGCTGAAACGTTATGCGGCTTATGCACCTGTTCCATGCAGACGGTGAGATCGTGCTGGCGCAGGGCCAGCATCTCCTGAATACGAGCAAAGCGTTGAGCGTTCATGGACTAGTTACGATTTCGGTGAACTTTAATCACGTCCGGCATTACGCGGATTTTGCGCATAATATTCGCCAGATGGACGCGATCGTTCGCGGTGAGGCGGATAAAGGCGCTGTATACGCGACCATCACGCTCTTCGGTATTCAGGCTCTGAATATTGGAACCGGCAGTATTGATTGCCGCCGTCAGGTTGGCCAGCGCGCCCTGATGGTTGAACATGTCGACTTTAATTTCGGCGACAAATTCCTGATCGGTCACTTTATCCCACTCTACCGGCATGAACTTTTCAGGCTCTTTTTGGTAGCCGCGAATGTTACGGCAGGATTCGTGATGCACCACCAATCCCTTGCCGGGACTGACGTGCGCGACAATCGGGTCGCCGGGAATGGGACGGCAGCACTTGGCAAAGGTAATCAGCACGCCATCCGCGCCTTTGATCGGCAGCTTTTTGCGTTTGCTGTTTTTTTGTGGCTCTTCACTGCCAGACTGCAACAGATTCTTCGCTACCACCACGCTCATGGCGTTACCCAGACCAATTTCCGCCAGCAAATCATCAATGGCGGTCAGCTTCATGCGCTCCAGCTCATGCTGAATGTTCTCGGCCGGAATCTCCGCCAGTTTCTTGCTGCCGCCGAGCGCGTGGCTCAACAGGCGACGACCAAGGTTTACGGAGTCTTCACGCTTGAGGTTTTTCAACAGCTGACGAATTTTGGCGCGCGCTTTAGAACTCACGACAAAATTAAGCCAGGCGGCGTTCGGTCGTGCGCCTGGAGCCGTTATAATTTCAATGGTTTGGCCGCTGGCCAGCGATTGTGACAGCGGATAAGGCTGGCGATCGACGCGTGCGCCGACGCAGGCATGACCAATATCGGTATGCACCGCATAGGCGAAATCAACCGGCGTAGCGCCAGCCGGTAATTCGACAATGCGGCCTTCCGGCGTGAACACGTAGATCTCATCCGGGAAGAGATCGGACTTCACGCTTTCAATAAATTCAAACGAGCTACCGGCGCTTTGCTGCAGCTCAAGCAGGCTTTGCAGCCAGCGCTGAGCGCGAATTTGCGCGGTGGTGCCGCTGATTTCACCGGTCTCTTTATAAGCCCAGTGTGCTGCCACCCCCATTTCAGCCATCTGATCCATATCTTCGGTACGGATCTGCACTTCAACCGGCACGCCGTGCGGGCCAATCATTGACGTGTGCAGCGATTGATAGCCGTTGGCCTTGGGAATAGCGATGTAATCTTTCACGCGTCCGGGACGCGGTTTATATAAGCTGTGCATCTGGCCGAGCACGCGATAACAGGTATCCAAATCTTTCACGATGACGCGGAAGGCATAGATATCCATGATCGAGTGAAAACGCTGCTCTTTCAGGTGCATTTTGCGGTAGATCGAGTAGAGATGCTTCTCACGCCCACTTACGCGACAGGGAATGCCTGCTTCCTGTAAGCGACCATCGATTTCAGCGAGAATCTTCTGAATCATCTCTTTACGGTTACCGCGCGCCGCTTTCACCACCTCTTTGATCACGCGGAAACGGTTCGGGTAGAGCGCTTCAAAGCCGAGCTCTTCTAGTTCTGTTTTCAGGTGATGAATACCCAGGCGGTGCGCCAGAGGACTGTAAATCTCCAGCGTTTCCAGCGCGATACGACGTTTTTTATCCGGGCGTAACGCGCCGAGCGTGCGCATGTTGTGCGTGCGGTCAGCCAGTTTGATCAGGATGACGCGAATATCCTGCACCATCGCCATGATCATTTTGCGGAAGTTTTCAGCCTGCGCTTCTTTCTTATCGCGGAACTTCAGCTTATCGAGCTTGGATACGCCTTCCACCAGTTCGGCAACGCTTTTACCAAACAGCTGTTCCATATCCTGGTAGGTGGCGGGCGTATCTTCAATCACATCATGCAGCAGCGCTGCCATTAGCGTTTCATGGTCGAGTTTCATCTCGGCCAGAATGCAGGCAACCGCAACAGGATGGGTGATGTAAGGCTCACCGCTGGAGCGTGTTTGTCCCTCGTGGGCATCACGCGCGACGAGATAAGCTTGCTTGAGGCGCTTGATTTGCTCCTCAGGCAAGTATTTTTCAATCAGTTGATTGAGGCTTTCAAACAGATACAAGGGCGACCTGCCGCGTGCTGTTAACGACGACCTTCAGCGATAGCGGTAACGGCTTGTAACTCAGCGGCTTCCTGCTCATGCTGTTCCTGACGATCACGCACATCCAGAATCTGGGTCGTGATCAGACCTTCTTCAATTTCGCGCAGGGCGATAACGGTCGGCTTATCGTTCTCTTCTGGAACCAGCGCATCTTTACCGCCTACCTGCATCTGACGTGCACGACGTGCAGCGACCAACACCAGGTCAAAACGGTTACCAACTTTCTCTACTGCGTCCTGAACGGTTACGCGTGCCATAGGTGTGCTACTCCACAGATGATGAAGAAATGACTGGGCATAATACTGAAAGTGAATTCAGACTGCCAATAGTTTGCTGATTAAAGCATCATGTCGCGATTTTTGGCGACCCATACGCAGACGTTCTGCGCGGATAATGGTTTTGAGATCTGACAGCGCCAGATCAAAATCATCATTAACAATTAAATAGTCATACTCGGCGTAGTGGCTCATTTCCGCCACGGCCTGTTGCATACGACGGGCAATCACCTCTTCGCTGTCCTGACCGCGACCACGCAGGCGGCGATCCAACTCTTCGGTAGAAGGCGGCAGCACAAAGATGCTGCGTGCGGCCGGCATTTTTTTGCGAATTTGCTGCGCGCCCTGCCAGTCGATATCCAGGAAGACGTCAACGCCGGTCGCCAGCACCTGCTCAATCGCAGCGCGTGACGTACCGTAATAATTGCCAAACACTTCCGCATGTTCGAGGAAGTCGTCTGCTGCAATCATGGTTTCGAATTCGCCCTTAGAGACGAAAAAGTAGTGCTCACCATGAGCTTCACCGGGACGCACGCCACGGGTGGTATGCGAAATAGACACCTGCGTATCGTACAGCGGTTGTGTCTTTAACAGCGCCTGAATCAGGCTGGATTTACCCGCGCCGCTAGGGGCGGAAACAATATAAAGCGTGCCTTGAGCCATGGTTATCTTGAATTGAGTAAAGAGCGGAGTCGATTTCCTGCACAGTATACACGGCTTGGGGAGGTGGCGCAGCGTTTGCCGCTTGGCTGAGGCAATTCTTTTTTCTGTGAAGCCGCGCCAGAGGCTGATGTAGCAAGCTGCAATCCGGATGAAAAGCCTGGAATCTGTCTCCAGCGCATCGCTTTTGCCGCTGGTAAAGGATCGTCCAGCGCTCTCCAATAACGAAAAAGGAGAGCGAAGATGAAAGGATGTCTGAGTCTACTAGGTTGCTTATTCAGTATCGGTTGCTGGGCCGAAGCGCTGTGTCCGAACTGGTCGCCGGTGCGTGCCAGCCAGGAGATAACGCAGCTGCAAACCCAGCTACGCCAATGGGATGATGCCTACTATCGGCAAGGCATCAATCAGATAACTGATGCGGATTACGACAGCCTGCAGCAGCGATTACAGCAGTGGCAGCGCTGCTTCATCCCCGCTCAGCCCGCTTACGATGCGCAGCTCAGCACCGATGGCAGCACGCATCATCCTGTGGCGCACACTGGTGTGCGCAAACTGCGCGACAAGCTCGCGGTGGCGTACTGGATGCAGGACAAATCAGCACTGTGGTTGCAGCCTAAAGTTGATGGCGTTGCCGTCACGCTGGTGTATCGGCAAGGTAAGTTGGTGTCATTAATCAGCCGCGGCGATGGCTTACGTGGAGAAGAGTGGCGCGCCAAAGCCGAGCACATTCCTGCCATTCCCAAGAGCATCGCGACCTTGCTCGAAGAAGTGGTGCTGCAAGGTGAGCTGTTTCTGCAAATGACCGATCATCAACAGGCGCGCGACGGAGGGAAAAATGCCCGTGCTCAGGTTGCTGGCGCCATGATGCGACATGACAACAGCCCGCTGCTGGCACAGCTGGGCATTTTTATCTGGGCGTGGCCAGACGGCCCGGCGTTGATGCCTGAGCGGCTAACACAGCTGGCGCAGTGGGGATTTGGTCTGGCGCAGAGCTGGAGTCGTCAGGTGAGTAATGAAGAGGAAGTAGCAGTATGGCGCGATCGCTGGTTCCGTGAATCGCTGCCGTTTGTCACCGATGGCGTCGTGATCCATCAATCCCCTGTCAGCGCAGGTCGCGATTGGCAACCCGGGCAGGGGAGCTGGTCAGCGGCGTGGAAATACCAGCCGGCGGAAGTCAGCAGCGAGGTGCTGTCAGTAGATTTTAATGTCGGGCGTACCGGCAAAGTGGCCGTTGTGCTTAACCTGATTCCGGTGCAGTTAGAAGATAAAACCGTACGCCGGGTCAATCTTGGCTCACTGCGACGCTGGCGGGAGCTGGACGTTATTGCGGGCGATCAGGTAACCCTTACGCTGGCAGGTTTAGGTATTCCCCGGCTGGAGCGCGTGATCTGGCGAGTGGCGCAGCGCGACTATCCGGCATCGCCGCAGAAAGGCGAATTCGATCATTTAAGCTGCCTGCAAATTAGCGCAACCTGCCGGGCACAGTTTCTTTCACGGCTCAGTTGGCTGAGCCAGAAATCGGTGCTGGATATTGCGGGCGTGCAGCGCAGTACCTGGCAGCGCTTGCTGGATAACGGTGCAATTACGCATCTCTTCTCCTGGCTGATGTTAACGCCCGATCAAATCGCGCAGGCCAACGGCATTACGACCGCTCGTGCCCAGCTTATCTGGCATCGCTTTAACCTTACGCGCCAACAGCCGCTGCGGCGCTGGGTGAATGCGTTGGGAATACCGCTGCCGCGCACGGCGCTACAGGCATTGCCGGATTCCCAATGGTCGCAGCTATTGTCGAGAACGGCAGAGAGCTGGCAGCAGTTGCCAGGCGTCGGCACGATTTTGGCACAGCGCATCGTGACGATGCTGCAGGATGCAGACCTGCAGCAGTTGATTCACTTTTTGCAGCAGCAGGATATTCCTGCTGCGAACTCAGTGTTCAGGGTGGGGATAGTTGAAAATCGGCAAACCGAGGCGGAAACGCAGCGCCAGCAAACGGGCAAAGAAGCCGAACAGTAGCGTGATGATCACTACCGCCTCGTGGGGCAGCGGTGTTTTCAATAGCAGAATGTAGATCCAGCCAGAGGCGAACGCGATGCCGGCATACAGCTCTTTCTGGAACACCAGTGGAATGCGATTACAAAACATATCGCGTAGCACGCCGCCAAAGACGCCAGTGATGACCGCGGCGATGGCGGCAATAATCGATGCGTGGCCTGAATCGAGCGCCACCTGTGCCCCAATAATTGAAAACACCACCAGACCTAGCGCATCGAGTACCAGAAAGACTTTGCGCAGGTGCGTCATTAGCGGGGCAACAAAGGTCGTCACTACAGCGGCGGCAGCCACAATCATGATGTATTCCGGATGCTTCACCCAGCCCAGTGGATAGTGGCCCAGCAGGATATCGCGCACCGATCCGCCACCTATGGCGGTGACCGAGGCAATGATGATCACGCCAAACAGATCCATTTTACGACGTCCCGCCGCCAGTGCGCCGGTCATGGCTTCGGCAGTAATACCAATAATATAGAGAACGGTTAATAACATAGAGCACTCCAACAGATTGGCGGCAAGGCTAAAGATTTCCCAGAGTGTAAACCACTGAGATTTTCTAAAGAAAGTGTCGTCGGATTAGCCATTTTGATGGCATGCATGCTAACAGGCCTAGCTGGCGTGATAAATCGGGATTTTGTGCGAATCAGGCATGAGTAAAAATGATGCGAAGAGGGCTAAAACTCGCCTTCTTAAGTTCCATTCTGTTTGTGTCGTACCTGATTATTGCCTGCTAACCAGGCTTTTCTCTCTCCGGCCCGTTTAGGGTGCGCATTAATATGCACTGGGCAGAAGCACGCACGATGCGGCTTAACTTATCAGCATTAAGCAACTATTGGACAGGCATGAAAAAGCGTAACGAAGACATTCTCCTTTTCTCTTCTGACAAACTGGCAGCATTAGGGCTGGAGAGTCTTTTGACCTCGTTACCGGTTGCCAGCAAGATTCATCAAGTGTGGTCGCTCAGCACGATAATCGCCCAGTGCGAGACGCTCAGGCCGCGGCTGCTGGTGTGCATCTTTCATGAAAACATGCCGCTGGCCGGTACGTTAAAGTTATTTTATGGCCTGCAGCAGCAGTTCCCCGACATGCAAATACTGGTGCTAACCCAGCGTCTATTACCGCTGATGCATGGACTCAGTCGTTATCTGCCTACGCTCAGCGTGCTGGATTTAAAATCATCGCGGCAAAAGCTTATCCGAAGCCTTAAGGCGTGCATGAACAGGCAGAGCCCGGTTCATTTAGTGGAAGGTGTTGACGTTCTGCTGCCGGATCGACAACTGCGCGTGCTGCTGATGATTGCCTGGGGTTACAGTACAGAGCACATTGGCACGTGCTTAGGGCTCAGCCATAAAACGGTCAATGCACATAAGCTCATTGCGCTGTCACGACTGCAAATCAAAAGTAAGAACGATATGGTCGATCTCTTCATGGTGATTGATGAATTACGCATGCTGACGAGTTGGTTACACTTGCAGCACAGCGACAACGCAGGCGAAGCCATCGTTCAGTTAGAGGATGTGTTGCTGGAAGCGTAAAAAGAAAAAAGCGTGCTGGTTACCAGCACGCGAACGCATCTTCTCAGATGCCCAGAGCCCACCATACAGACTTGTTTTTATTATCCGTTTCTTGCTCGCACATTGGCGAAACTTTTCAGGCTAAAACGGTATTCTGGCTGGAACCAGGAACGACCGTAATAGCAGTAGATCAGCATTCTGATGGATACCATGGCGAGGTAGCCCCAGATTGCGCATAACACCGAAGGTGTCAGCCACACGGTAAACAGTGTGATACCCAGCCCTGCTAACACAGAAGCGGTTTCCGTGAAGGCAATGCGCGAAAATTGATTTTCCCGTTGCAATATGGCGCGATAATGCTGTCCTTGCGGAATAATAATGAATATCACCGAAATCATCTCGAGCATAATCGCCATTTCGGGTTGATTCATAATACGACTGGAAATATCGCTACCAATAAACAGTGCGGCAAAAATGGCCATTCCGCATAATACATTCCCCCAATATAAAATCGAGAGATCGCTATTATTCAGGCTTTTATTTCTGATAATGGCATTGCCAAAACCTCGATCCGCCAACGTATCAATAACCAATAGCATCACAATCGCGATGGCGAGCAAATTCAACTCATTTGCCTGAAGTATTTGTGCCAAAAGTGAAAGCTGCAAAACACCAATACCAACGATTTTAATCGATGACAAAACTGACCACTTAGCATTGGTCAGATTTCTTTCTCTTATCGCCATACCCTGCTCTTTATGGTACATGTACCA
>Ga0153979_1000207_pt1 | contig 11202 bp, 8 predicted proteins | sample TSGA063MetaG_FD_104690 | JGI IMG/M metagenome (GOLD analysis project Ga0153979, IMG submission 104690) | Attine ant fungus gardens microbial communities from Georgia, USA - TSGA063 MetaG | ecosystem: Host-associated > Fungi > Mycelium > Unclassified | place: USA: Georgia, Magnolia Springs State...
CCCGGCGGTGGCATCATTTGAGGCCACAACGGCATCAATATGGTTACCGTTAGCGGTTAACGCATTTTCCATAATTTTCAGGGCATTTTCCGGCAGCCAGGCATCAACCCACTGATCGCCCACCACTTTAATACTGCCATTATCAATATAAGGTTTTAACACTTTCATCTGACCTGCGCGGAACAGGCGAGCATTATTATCAACGGGCGAACCCCCCATTAGAAAATAATTCCCTTTTGGTATCTGTTTCACAATGCTTTCAGCCTGCAATTCGCCAACCTTTTCATTATCAAAAGAGATATAAAAATCAATGTCAGCGTTATTAATCATGCGGTCATAGGCCAGAACTTTAATACCTTCACGTTTCGCTTCTGCCACGACATTACTTAAAACCTGGCCGTTATAAGGGATGATGACTAACACATCGACGCCGCGATTTATCATATTCTCAATTTGCGACATCTGGGTTTCTTCATTGCCGTTTGCCGATTGCACAAACACTTTGGCACCCATAGATTCAGCTTGTTTAACAAAGATATCGCGGTCTTTCTGCCAACGTTCCAGGCGTAAATCATCAATGGCCATACCGATTTTTACTTCTTTAGCAATACCAGCATGACTAAACAGAGCCAGTGCTGCGCAGGCGGCTAACAGTGAATGTTTTATCTTCATGGTGTTCATCCTGTAGGTTGAGGCTATTGTCGTTGTAAGGCAAAACCAGGCCGATGAATTGTTGCGCTGAGTTTCTGACAACATCAATTACTGATTTTTATCTGGCCATTACGTTTTTTGGTTTATTTGCGATTTTATGAGCGCGATCGGGATTTAATTGTTTTCAGAAAAAGGAATGGTGTGGAGAAGATGAAAGGGGATAATGAAAATAACAACATTGTTTTGCGAGCTGGCGCACAAATAATAATTATCTCACTGCGAGTGTTAAATATCGTAATTGAGAAGCAGTAAATTACATTATCACAATGAAGGCTCAAAGCTGACCATTCGGGTCCTCATGCTAAGGAGCTTTATATGCACGCCTATTTCGACCAGCTTGACCGCGTTCGTTATGAAGGGACCGCAACGCATAATCCGCTGGCGTTCCGCCATTACAACCCAGAAGAAGTGATCCTGGGGAAAACCATGGCTGAGCATCTGCGTTTTGCGGCCTGTTACTGGCACACTTTCTGCTGGAATGGCGCGGATATGTTTGGCGTTGGCGCATTTGATCGCCCCTGGCAGAAGCAGGGCGATGCGCTCACGCTGGCGCAGCAAAAGGCGGATGTCGCTTTTGAATTTTTCCAGAAGCTGAACGTACCCTATTACTGCTTCCATGATGTAGATGTCTCTCCGGAAGGCGACTCGCTGCAACGCTATCGAGAGAACTTTGCCGTCATGACGGATAAGTTGCTGCAAAAGCAGCAGGAAACCGGCGTGAAGTTGCTGTGGGGAACCGCAAACTGCTTTACTCATCCGCGCTACGGCGCCGGGGCGGCCACCAATCCGGATCCGGAAATTTTTGCCTGGGCGGCGACTCAGGTGTGCAGTGCGATGCAGGCGACACAAACCCTTGGCGGCGAAAATTATGTGTTATGGGGCGGCCGCGAAGGTTATGAAACCTTGCTGAATACCGACCTGCGCCAGGAGCGCGAGCAGATTGGCCGGTTTATGCAGATGGTGGTGGAACATAAGCACAAAATCGGTTTCAACGGCATGTTGCTGATTGAGCCGAAGCCACAGGAGCCTACAAAACATCAGTATGATTATGATGTGGCGACGGTTTATGGCTTCCTGAAGCAGTTTGGGCTGGAGAAAGAGATTAAGGTGAATGTGGAGGCTAACCACGCCACGCTGGCGGGCCACTCGTTCCACCACGAAATTGCTACCGCTATCGCGCTCGGTATTTTTGGTTCGGTAGATGCAAACCGCGGTGATGCTCAGTGCGGCTGGGACACCGACCAATTCCCCATCAGCGTCGAAGAGAACGCTCTGGTGCTGTACGAAATTATCAAAGCGGGCGGATTTACCACCGGCGGCTTAAACTTTGATGCCAAAGTGCGGCGTCAGAGCACGGATAAATATGATCTGTTCTATGGCCATATCGGGGCGATGGATACGATGGCGCTGGCATTAAAAGTTGCGGCACGCATGGTAGCGGATGGCGAGCTGGATAAGCGCGTAGCACAGCGTTATAGCGGCTGGAACGGGGAGTTTGGTCAGCAGATTCTGAAAGGAGAGTTCTCACTTGCAGCGCTGGCAGAGCAAGCAGAACAACAGCAGTTCAATCCACAACATCGCAGTGGCCGTCAGGAACAGCTGGAAAACCTGGTGAATCACTATCTGTTTGATTTTTAAATTTTCAGGAGCGCAGCATGGTTATCGGCATCGATTTGGGCACCTCCGGCGTGAAAGTGGTGTTGCTGGATGCAGTCGGCAAGGTGATTGCCGTGGCGAGTGCGCCGCTGGAGATCTCACGCCCGCAGCCGCTGTGGAGCGAACAGGACCCGGAAAGCTGGTGGCAGGCGACAGATAAAGCCATGCAGGCGCTGGGGCAGCAGCACGATCTCAGCGGCGTTAAGGCGATAGGTCTAAGCGGCCAGATGCATGGTGCTACCTTGCTGGATAGCGATAATCAGGTGCTGCGCCCAGCGATTTTATGGAATGACGGGCGCAGCGGCGAGCAGTGCCGCGAGCTGGAGCAGCGCGTGCCGGATGCGCGTCACATCACCGGCAATCTGATGATGCCCGGCTTTACCGCGCCCAAGCTGCTGTGGGTGAAACAGCATGAGCCGCAGCTGTTTGCGCAGGTGGCTAAGGTGCTGCTGCCGAAAGATTATCTGCGCTGGCGTATGAGCGGTGACTTCGCCAGCGATATGTCAGATGCGGCGGGAACCCTGTGGCTGGATGTGGCACAGCGTGACTGGAGCGATGTGATGCTTAACGCCTGTGATTTGCAGCGCAGCCAGATGCCGCAGCTGTTTGAGGGCAATCAGATCACCGGCAGCTTATTGCCGGATGTTGCCACGCGCTGGGGTATGCAAGCCGTACCGCTGGTGGCGGGCGGTGGCGATAATGCGGCGGGCGCCGTGGGTGTTGGTATGGTCGAACCGGGACAAGGCATGCTTTCACTTGGCACGTCCGGTGTTTATTTCGTAGTGAGCGACGGCTATCTCAGCAATCCAGCGCGTGCCGTGCACAGCTTCTGCCATGCGCTGCCACAGCGCTGGCATTTGATGTCAGTAATGTTAAGCGCTGCGTCCTGCCTCGATTGGGCAGCGGCGCTGACCGGCTGCGAGAGTGTGCCGCAGCTGCTGGCCGAAGCAGAAAACGCGCGCAGCGATGCCTCGCCGCTGTGGTTCCTGCCGTATCTCTCTGGTGAGCGGACGCCGCACAACAATCCGCAGGCGCAGGGCGCATTCTTTGGTTTAACGCATCAACATGGCCGACCGGAGCTGGCGCGCGCGGTGCTGGAAGGCGTGGGTTTCGCATTGGCTGAAGGCATGGATGCGGTGCACGAGTGTGGTGTGCAGCCAAAAACCGTGATGCTGATTGGCGGCGGCGCGCGCAGTGCATACTGGCGGCAGATGTTGGCCGATATTAGCGGGCTGACGCTGGATTATTGTCACGGCGGCGAAGTCGGCCCGGCGCTGGGTGCGGCGAGATTAGCGCAGCTGGCGATTGATGCAGATAGCGAATGGCCGTCGCTGGCGTTGGCGCAGCGGCATCAGCCCGATGCGGCGCGTCATCAGGCCTATCAGCCGCAGCGCGACAAGTTTGCGCGCTTGTATCAGCAGTTAAAGCCGTTGATGTCTTAATGATGGCTGGATTTGGCAGGTGCTGGGGATTTTTATTAGATATGATAAGTGAGTAATGTCAGATGGTGTGGCCTGATTTGGTCGCCATGAATGGCGACCCTACGCTGTAGGGGCGGCATTTATGCCGCCCTGGCTGAAGACCTCACCCCTAACCCGGAGCCCATCATGCCACAACACGTCTTCTTCCTTGTCCTTCCTGGCGTGATGGCGCTGGATCTCACCGGCCCGGCGGAAACCCTGCAGCTGGCCGACGGTCACTTCGCGCTGCACTACGTCGGCCCGCAGCCCAGCGTGCTGTGCTCCACCGGCATGACCATCGCAGACGTTGCGCCGCTACCGGCACAGCTTCCTGAAAACAGCCTGCTGGTGGTGCCAGGCGTCTATGATTCACGCGTATGGTTTGATACCGCACCGGCGGCGCTGGCGCGTGACTGGCTGCGTCAGCAGCAAGCGGACATTGATGCTAAGCGCATCACATTGATCTGTATCTGTTCCGGTGCTTTGCTCTCGGCTCAGGCGGGATTGCTGGATGGCGTGCAATGCACCACCCATCATGATGTTCTGCCACGTTTGAAAGCCGCCGCACCCGCTGCATTGGTGAAAGATAACCGCGTGTTCGTGGAAGATGGCGGCATCTGGACCAGCGCTGGCATTACCGCTGGTATCGACCTGGCGCTCCATCTGATCAATCGCTTATGTGGTGCGCAACAGGCGCTGAAGGTGGCGCGCGAAATGGTGGTGTGGTTCCGCCGTTCGGGCGATGATCCGCAACTCTCGCCGTGGCTGCGCTATCGCAACCATCTGCATCCGGCGATTCATCGCGCGCAGGACCTGATGATTGCCCATCCCGAGCACGACTGGTCGCTTACCGCACTCGCCGAGCGGGCGCACGTCAGCGAGCGTCATCTTACGCGGCTGTTCCGTCAGCATCTGGGGATCAGCGTACGTGAGTATCATGAGCAGCTGCGTTTGGTGATTGCACGTCAACGTCAGCAGCAGGGCGAAGCGGCGGAAAAAGCGGCGCTGGCGGCCGGATTCTCCTCGGCACGCCAGCTGAAGCGAGCGTATCAGCGTTGGGACGATCAGCTCACCAGATGACGTTTATCGATGCGTTTTAACAGCATCGCTAGCAGCAAACTGCCAAGGAGCGTAACGCCCATCACCCAAGGTAAATCGAGCCACGGCCGCGACATGTCGTCGTAATGATGGGTGCGCAGATAATGGATAAACAGCGCGTGGAAACCATAAATCGGCAGTGAAAAGCGCGAGATCGTCGCCAGCCCCGGCAGGGCGCGCTGATTCAACCTATTTTTGAACACTATCAGTAGGCTAATTGCAGCAATAAACACCAGCGGTCCGCAGTAGAGATACCATGTATCATTGAACGCGCCGTTGATTTTCAGCATCTGTTTAGTGCCGAGTGCAATGCCAATCACGCAGGCGATAAAGCCTAATCCAGCCAGCCAGCTAATGCCGCGCTTATCCGTCTCCATACAGCCAATCGCGCGACCGAGCAGCGCATACAGCAGGTAATAAATGCTGTCGCCGCTGACATAAAGATTCACCGGCAGCCAGTGGAATGGCCCCAGCGACTGGCTCACGGTATTGGGATTCGCCAGTACCGCCAACACGATGACCAACATGGCCACGTAGCGCGGCGCCACACTTTTCACCTGAATCAACGGCGAAAGCAGATAGATGCCGATAATGGCGAAGAAGAACCACAGGTGATAGAAGACCGGTTTTTGCAGCAGTTTGAGCAGCGATCGTCCTTCACTGATCGGCGTTAGCCAGGTGATATATGCCAGCGCCACCGCGCTGTAAAATAGCAGGCACAGCACGATGCGCAGCAGATGCCGCCCCTGCGCGCTGCGTTCGCCGAAGAACAGATAGCCTGAGATCATAAAGAATAGCGGAACGCAGACGCGCGACGCCGAGTTAAGCAGGTTCGCCACATCCCAGCTGGTGCCGGTTACCGCCATGGGCCCGGTGATGTACCAGGTGGTGGTGTGAATGACGATCACCATCAGGCAGGCAACCGCGCGTAAGTTATCGATCCAGTAGATTTTTTGCTGCATGGCGTCCTCTTGCATTCACTGCGAAGAAGGGTAGCCAGTGGGTGGCACGCCAACAACCCTTCTGGCTGCAATTCAGATCACTCTGTATCAATAACCTGCGCGCTATAGCGACGAAATTGGCGCTGGATTTCCGGCTGCACAATCTGCGGTCAAAGGGTATACTGGCGCACTCTTTTTTTAACCGATCCGTATCGCGTGCGAATTCAACATGCAAAAGTTTGATACCAAGACCTTTCAGGGCCTGATCCTGACCTTGCAGGATTACTGGGCGCGTCAAGGCTGCACCATCGTCCAACCGTTGGACATGGAAGTGGGCGCCGGCACCTCACACCCGATGACTTGCCTGCGTGCCTTAGGCCCAGAGCCGATGGCCACCGCCTACGTACAGCCATCGCGTCGTCCAACTGACGGACGCTACGGTGAAAACCCGAACCGTTTGCAGCACTATTACCAGTTCCAGGTGGTGATTAAGCCCAACCCGGACAATCTTCAGGAGCTGTACCTTGGGTCGCTGAAAGAGCTGGGTATGGATCCGACCATTCACGATATTCGCTTTGTCGAAGATAACTGGGAAAACCCAACGCTCGGTGCGTGGGGACTCGGTTGGGAAGTGTGGCTGAACGGCATGGAAGTGACGCAGTTTACGTACTTCCAGCAGGTGGGCGGCCTTGAGTGTAAGCCGGTAACCGGCGAGATCACTTACGGCTTAGAGCGTCTGGCGATGTACATCCAGGGCGTAGACAGCGTTTACGATCTGGTGTGGAGCGATGGTCCGTTCGGCAAAACCACTTACGGCGAAGTGTTCCATCAGAACGAAGTGGAGCAGTCGACCTACAACTTCGAATACGCTGACGTCGACTTCCTTTTCACCTGCTTCGAGCAGTATGAGAAAGAAGCGCAGCAGCTGCTGGCGCTGGAAAAACCGCTGCCGCTGCCTGCCTACGAGCGCATTCTGAAAGCGGCACACAGCTTTAACCTGCTGGACGCCCGCAAGGCGATTTCAGTCACCGAACGCCAGCGCTATATCCTGCGTATCCGCACCCTGACGAAAGCCGTGGCGGAAGCCTATTACGCGTCCCGCGAGGCGCTTGGCTTCCCAATGTGCAATAAAAACAAGTAAGAGGCAGCCATGACCGATAAAACTTTCCTGGTGGAAATTGGCACCGAAGAGTTGCCTCCGAAAGCGCTGCGCAGCCTGGCAGAAGCCTTTGCTGCGCACTTCACCGCTGAACTTGATAGCGCCGGTCTGGCGCATGGCGAAGTGAGCTGGTTTGCCGCGCCGCGCCGTCTGGCGCTGAAAGTGGCTACCCTTGCCGCCGCGCAGCCGGATCGCGAAGTTGAAAAACGTGGCCCGGCTATCGCCGCTGCGTTTGATGCCGACGGCAAGGCGACCAAAGCGGCCGAAGGCTGGGCGCGTGGCAACGGCATCACCGTTGATCAGGCTGAGCGCCTGAGCACCGATAAAGGCGAATGGCTGGTGCATCGCGCAGCGATCACTGGCGAAAGCGCGCAGGCGCTGCTGCCCGCGATGGTCGCGACTGCGCTGAGCAAGCTGCCGATTCCTAAGCTAATGCGCTGGGGTGCGAGCGACGTGCAGTTTGTGCGCCCGGTACACACCGTTACGCTGCTGCTCGGCGATGAGTTGATTCCCGCGAAGATTCTCGGTATTGAGTCCGATCGCGTGATTCGCGGTCATCGCTTTATGGGCGAGCCAGAGTTCACTATCGATAATGCCGATCAATATCCGCAGCTGCTGCTGGAGCGTGGCAACGTTGTCGCTGATTACGCCGCGCGTAAAGCCAAAATCAAAGCGGATGCTGAAGCGGCAGCGCAGAAAATTGGCGGCATCGCCGATCTGAGCGAAAGCCTGCTGGAAGAAGTGACCTCGCTGGTGGAATGGCCGGTGGTGCTGACGGCGAAGTTCGAAGAGAAGTTCCTCGCGGTACCGGCTGAAGCGCTGGTGTACACCATGAAAGGTGACCAGAAGTACTTCCCGGTGTATGACGCGGCGGGCAAACTGCTGCCGAATTTCATCTTCGTAACCAACATCGAATCCAAAGATCCGCAGCAGATCATCTCCGGTAACGAGAAGGTGGTGCGCCCGCGTTTGGCGGATGCGGAATTCTTCTTCAATACTGACCGCAAACAGCGTTTGGAAGATAACCTGCCGCGTCTGGAAACGGTCCTGTTCCAGAAAGAGCTGGGTACGTTGCGCGATAAAACTGACCGCATTCAGGCGCTGGCTGGCTGGATTGCGGCGCAGATTGGCGCCGATGTCAATCACGCGACCCGCGCCGGCTTGCTGTCGAAATGTGACCTGATGACCAACATGGTCTTCGAGTTCACCGATACGCAGGGCGTGATGGGCATGCACTACGCGCGCCACGATGGCGAAGCGGAAGATGTGGCCGTGGCCCTGAACGAGCAGTATCAGCCGCGCTTTGCCGGTGACGATCTGCCGTCGAATCCTGTCGCCTGTGCCGTAGCGATTGCTGACAAGATGGATACCCTCGCGGGCATCTTCGGTATTGGTCAGCATCCTAAAGGCGATAAAGACCCGTTCGCACTGCGTCGCGCGGCGCTGGGCGTGCTGCGCATCATCGTTGAGAAAAACCTGCCGCTCGATCTGCAAACGCTAACCGAAGAAGCGGTGCGTCTGTACGGTAGCAAGCTGAGCAACGCGAAAGTGGTCGATGAAGTGATCGACTTTATGCTGGGTCGCTTCCGTACCTGGTATCAGGAAGAGGGCCACAGCGTTGACACCATTCAGGCGGTGCTGGCGCGTCGTCCAACTCGTCCGGCAGACTTCGATGCGCGCATGAAGGCGGTTTCGCATTTCCGTACGCTGGAAGCCGCAGCCACGCTGGCCGCGGCCAACAAGCGCGTGTCGAATATCCTGGCGAAATCGACCGAAACCCTGAATGACAGCGTGCAGGCTTCCCTGCTGAAAGAGAACGAAGAGATCCAGCTGGCGACCTTCGTGACCGCGCTGGGCGATAAGCTGCAGCCGTTCTTTGCAGAGGGTCGCTATCAGGATGCGCTGGTGGAACTGGCACAACTGCGTGAAGCGGTGGACAACTTCTTCGATAAAGTGATGGTTAACGCTGACGATCAGGCGGTGCGTATTAACCGTCTGACGCTGCTGGCACAGCTGCGTCAGCTGTTCCTGCAGGTAGCGGATATTTCGCTGTTGCAGTAATTGGCTTGGTCGCCATAAATGGCGACCCTACGCTGTAGGGGCCGGATAAATCGGAAGGGACGAGAAATCGTCCCTTGTTGTTTTAAAATTCGGCGCTGATTTCCTGCGAGTGGTGCAAGATGCGGCCGATAAAGATTTCATCCACTTCAGCGCGATAGATCACAACATGCTGTCCGAGAGGCAGCGAATAGATCTGCTTACCTAAATCTGGTCGTTTGCGACCTAAATCAAACATGGCGAGTTTGTCGAAGAGCTGAGCAAATCTGGAGCTATAATCATCAGCTAACTGCTCGCCATAATTCCAGTATCCATAAATCCAGATCTTCATCAGATCCGCATCAGCTTCCGGTTTTATCGTGATGGTCCTTTTCATAAATGCCTACCCTGGCTTTTGCACGTCTTAGAAAATCTTCATGATCCCACTCTTTTCCTGGGCCGCTTTCGAAACCCTCTCTGACTAACTCTCTGAGCTTCTCTAGCTTCGATTCCGCCTGTTTCTCACGAAGCAAACGCAGCGAGTCGCGTACCACTTCGCTTTGCGTACGGTAGTCGCCGGACTCAACCAGAGATTCAACAAACTCGCGCAGTTCATCGCCTAAATCGATCGTCATGGTACGTGCCATTATCGTTATCCACTGTAAGAGTATTTCTTACATTCTGGCACTTTTTTGCGCAACGGGGAATGCGCGTTGCAGCGCAGTTACAGATAAAACTGCGAGGCAACGCGAGAGATTTTAAGCAGAAGAGGTGGGGAACAGGCGTGCGTCGCGCAGCAGATGATCGTTGCCACGACGGCGGGTGAAGCCGCTGCGGTCAAAGAATTCCAGAATCTGCACCGCCACTTTACGCCCGGTACCGAGCTGGTTGCGGAAATCAGCGGCGCTGGTGCTGCCACCTTGCGCGGCGCGCTGGCGAATCAGATCGGCGAAGATCTGGATCTGGTCGCTGCGATAGTAGCGATCGCGCACGATCGCTGTAATGTGCCCGAGGCGGGCAGCGGTAAGCAGCAGCGAGCGAATGGTCTGCTCATCCTGCTGTAACGTCAGCGCGATATCGCGTACCCATAGCGGCTGGTCGCTAAACAGCGGGCCAACCTGCTGCCACACTATTTCTTCCTGCGGGTTAAAGCGCGGTTCGAAATCAGGCAGATGGAGCCAGCCCTGTCGCTGTTTCAGCTGACCTTGTGCCAGCAGTTGCTCAATCAGCGCGAAGACCCATGCGGCCGGTTGATGCGACATTGCTACCCGGCGCAGACGATCCTGCCCGATGCCCGGCACTTCCGGATGCTGCTGATGAAAATGCGCCAACGCCTCCAGCAGCGTCTGTTGCCAGTTGGCTGCTTGTGCGGCACTCATCAGCGCGTTACCGAGCTGAACCGGTGCGACATTTTCCATCAGGGCGTCCAGCGCGGGCGGCGTAAGCTGCCGCGCCCAGGCCAATTCAGCTGATTCGCGGGGTTGATACGTCAGATGCGCGCGCAGGTTGGCGTCATCGCCTTCTGATGCGGCCAGTTGTTGCAGCCAGGCAAGGTAATCCGCCTGACGTTTGCCGCGCTTTTTGCTGTTAAGCAGCAGCACGCGCGCGCCGCCCAACGTTTGCTGGGCGTTGCTGTCGCGGATAATCAGCCGATCGTTCTCTGCCAGCCAGAGCGGTTCATTCAGCACTATTTCTGCCAGATTATCGGCCAGTAGCATAATGCGTCCGGTAACGTGGCTGGCGGCATGATGGACATGAATGGGCTGTGAGGTGCTTTTTAGCGGCTGCAGCAAGCGCAGCGCCACGGTTAAACGCGTGGTGCCTTGCGGTTGTGGTTCTGCCAGCAGCCAGTCGCCGCGGGCGATCTGCGCTTTTTCCACATCGCCAACGATATTCAGCGCGATGCGCTCACCGGCCTGCGCCCGCGTCACCGATTGGTTTTGCGCATGCAGCGCGCGCACGCGCAGTGGCACATTCAGGCTGCTAAGCCACAGCGTGTCGCCGACGTTGATCTCCCCCGACAGCGCGGTGCCGGTAACCACTAAACCGGTGCCTTTTAAGGTAAAGGCGCGATCGATGGCGAGACGAAAACGGTAGCGATCGTCGAACGCCGGCTCCTGCAGGGTGCTGAGATGCCGCC
>Ga0153979_1000210_pt1 | contig 11086 bp, 13 predicted proteins | sample TSGA063MetaG_FD_104690 | JGI IMG/M metagenome (GOLD analysis project Ga0153979, IMG submission 104690) | Attine ant fungus gardens microbial communities from Georgia, USA - TSGA063 MetaG | ecosystem: Host-associated > Fungi > Mycelium > Unclassified | place: USA: Georgia, Magnolia Springs State...
ATCAGCTTGTTATCAGGGATATTTCTCGCATCCATAAACACCCTCAGCAAGTGGATGGATGAGATCGCCACTATGGATGCTGCCACTTTATTTTTCAGCGAACCGGAGTCCATCTTACCCAGCCAGCTCAGCTTCTCTTTGTGTTCGGCGATATCTAATCTGGAAACAAAGTTTTCGTAACCAGACAGCATCACCATCACCAGCAGACCGCCCACCAGCGTCAGATCAATCATCGACAGCAGTACCAGCACCAGATCGTTTTCGGCCATCGCCAGTACGTTGGGGAGCAGGTGAAACACCTCCTGGAAGAACTTGATGGCCAGGGCCAGCAGTCCCAGTGAGAGGCCTAAATAAATGGGCGCCAGCAGCCAGCGCGAAGCATAAATAAGGTTTTCAGTGAAACGTTCCATAGCATTCCGTAAGCGAAAGAGATCGGCCAACAGTATACGTTATCTTCTTCCGTTATGGTTCACTGCGCGCGAAGGTCGGACTCAGTGAAATTCGCGGTACTGATTGCGATAGTCTCTGGGGGTCACGTTAAAGTGCTTTTTGAACACGCGCTGAAAGCACTGCTGAGAGGAAAAGCCCAGATCCATTGAAATGGTCATAATCGTTTTATGCGAACTGACCAGGCTTTTCGCCGCCTGATCCAAGCGGCGGCAGCGGATAAACGAGCCCAGGGTCATGCCTTTTTTCTCTTTGAACGCACGCTGTAAATGCCATTTTGAGTAGCCTGAACGCGCCGCGACGGCTTCGATATTTAGCCCGTCATCCAGGTGTTCTTCGATCCAGTCAATAATTACGTCTACAATTTCGCCTTTCACTTGCTCTCTCCTTCGGCGGTCATCCTGCATATGACGCCGCCGTTCCCGCAGGGGGAATAACGATGATAATTATAGTTTATTGATTTATAAGAGGTATCATTTGATATGCCCGAAAAATCGGCGGCAAATCGAAATGTAATGGCGTGGATGGTATAAAGAAGCTTAAAATAGTTCAAATAGATAATATAAATGTTCATTTATAGATAATCTCTATACAGGTTAATCATGTTCGATCTCAATTTAGTGCGCGTCTTCACGGCTATCTATGAAACCCGCAGCGTGAGCGGAGCGGCAAACCGCCTGTTTATTACGCAGCCTTCAGCCAGTTACGCGCTGGCAAAGCTGCGCAATGAGACTAATGATGAGCTGTTTAAGCGTAGCCGCAGCGGCATGGAGCCGACGTCCACTGCAGTCCAGCTGTATAAGGTGTTCAAGAGATCGCTGACCGGCATTGATAAAGCCGTGGCGGAAACGCGTACCTTTTCCCCGGAAACCTCGCGGCATAAATTCCGGCTGGCACTGTCGGACTTAGGGGAGCTACTGCTGCTGCCGAAGCTGGTAGCCTGGCTGCGGCAGGTGGCACCAAATATCCAGCTGGAAGTGCTGCCGGTGGATATGGAGCGGCTGGATGAGTGGCTGCTGACCGGCCGTATTGATGCCGCGCTGTGCAGCCGTAACGAATCTGTCTCTTCTGCCCAGCGCGAACTGATGCTCTACGAGCGCTATGTCTGCCTGCTGAATATCCAACATCCCCGCATTGGCGAGACGCTGTCGCTGGAGGAGTACCTGGATGCGCAGCACGTCATTGTGTCAGCAACCAGCGGCCATCATATTGTCGAGGATCGGCTAAAAGAGTCTGGTTTTGAGCGTGAGATTGCGGTAGAAGTGCCCCATTTTGCAGCCCTTGGCGAGCTTATCGCCTCCAGCGAGCTGCTGGTTACCCTGCCCTCCAGCGCCGCTAAAATTTACGCCCGCCGGGGTAATGGACGCATTCTTGAACTGCCCTTTCAGGTGCCTAATCAGGAGGTTTTCCTTTACGGTCATACTGAAATCGGCGATATCACCGCTAAAACCTGGTTTTATGATGTGTTAAGGATTGCCGGGCCAACCATGATTGAAGCCTGACGGCGGCACGCCTCTGCCTGATCGGCCCGGTGATTTGTACAAAAAGCCGTCTTCACGTAGACTCATTGCGTCTGGCATAGCGATTCTACCCCGGCCAGAAACCTTATCTGAGCATGCCTGAAGATAATTCGCGCCAGGTCGTCGCCCCAACCCGCCGTAAACAGGAAGCGCACCGATGTCACTGACTCTTTTGACGCAGCTGGCCGATTTCCCTGCCAGCCAGTGGGATGCCCTCACTCCCGACACGAGTCCCTTTACTCGTCACGCTTTTCTCAGCACGCTGGAAGAGAGTGGTTGCCTGGGTAAAGGCACCGGCTGGCAGCCGGAACACCTGCTGTGGTGTGAGAAGGGCCAGGCGCTGGCCGCCGTGCCCGGCTACCGAAAAGCGCACTCCCGCGGCGAATACGTGTTTGATCACGCCTGGGCAGACGCCTGCCAGCGCGCCGGAATACCCTATTATCCTAAATGGCTGGCCGCCGTCCCCTTTAGCCCGGTCACGGGCGGCCGCCTGCTTGGTGAGGCAGCGGCCGGAAAGAAACTGTTGCAGGCTATCCCGGACTTCCTGCATCAGCAGCAGCGACATAGCGCTCATATCAACTTTAGCGATGCCCACACCCACGCGATTATGCAGGATGAACCGGGCTGGCTGCTGCGCCTCGGCTGCCAGTATCACTGGCGCAACCCGGGATACCGCGATTTTCAGGACTTTCTCGACCAGCTCATGTCACGCAAGCGCAAGCAGATCCGTCGCGAACGCGAACGTGTTGCCAGCCAGGGCTTCGAGTTTAGCTGGCGGGCGGGTCACCAGCTCAGTGAGGCGCACTGGGATTTTGTTTATGCCTGCTATGCCAATACCTACGCGGTACGGGGACAGCGCCCTTACCTGACCCGCCACTTCTTTAGCCTGCTGGCGGAAAGGATGCCAGAGGCCATTCGCGTGGTGCTGGCAACCCGGCAGGGTCAGGCGGTGGCGATGGCATTCAGCCTCGCAGGCGGTTCATCGCTCTATGGCCGCTACTGGGGATGCCTGGAAGAATTTAACCACCTCCATTTTGAAACCTGTTTCTATCAGGGGATGGAGTATGCCATTGCGCAGGGCCTGTCACGCTTTGACGCCGGTGCTCAGGGTGAGCACAAGCTGGTACGAGGCTTTGAGCCGGTTATCACCGAATCCTGGCACCTGCTGCGCCATGAAGGTCTGCATGACGCGGTGGCAGACTTTTTGCGACAGGAGCGGGAAGGCGTCCACGCGTGGGCGGAAGAAGCCAGGCTGGCTTTACCCTTCCATCGCCCTGCTTAAAATATATTCTTTTCACATCAAAAATAATAACCTGATTATTTTAGCCACCTCGTGCGAAGGCATTATTTAACGTACATACTCAAATCAGGTTAGCTTTTTTCCGCTGCTCTAAAATAAACATCCCGGAAAAATAAAACCGACAACAGCCTTTATATATTTCAATAAAAAATAATTGAACATCAGAAATTAAAACCAGCAGCCACGGGAAGCTTCGCGAGCCTGCGCTTTACAACGAGGGTAATACTATGACGCCTGAGCGAAAAAACAGTCGCGTAAAAAAACTGCCGGTGCGCGCAGCCCAGCCCGACAATAATCTACAGGTGCTCGACCAGAATGGTAAGGTTATCGAGTTCGGCAAAATCGTTCTGGAACTGGCGTCGCTAAAAGGCGTGGAGGACGGTGTATTAACCACCGTTGCAGACATCGCTGCCCTGCGCGCCCTTGAACCCCGCTCCCCGGCAGAAATTGTGGTGGTGCTGGAGTATGCGAAAGGTAGCAACAACGGTGGCGGGGTATTTGTTTACGACGCCAGCGACACCACTAGCAAAGAGGATTATGGTTTAACCATTGTCAGCCCGAAAGGGGCGCGCTGGAAGCGATCAATCAACGACCAGAATGACGTTAACGTCATCGCCTTTGGCGCCATACCGGGTGGAAAAGTTGACTGTCTGGAAGCAGTAAAACGCATGTGGCACTGGTCGCAGGCTAATAATCCTAATATTGGCATTAAGTTTCCTGCTGGCACCTTTTTAATTTCCCGCTTCGATATTTCTGACAAGGAGGTCAGCCGTTTCAGGCTGGTCGGCGAACATGTCAATTCCGGTTATTACCCTGCTACTAAGCTTATTTCAGATAAAAAAAATGGCGAGGTGATGTTCCGGGTTAATGCACGCTATATGGTAATTTCCGGCCTGGAGGTTGATGGCCAAAGCAGCAGCGGTTCACCGAATACGAAAGGTTTTTATAAAAATATTATCACGGCGGGGCAGTTTGTTCGCGTCACCAGCATTAACTTCATTAATCTGGGGGGACGGGGGCTGGACCTGATCGATACGCTTGACTGTAAAATCGATCAGTGGTTCGCAAAAAAATGCAGCGGCACGGTGATTTATGCCACCTGGTCTAATAACCCCAGCGGCAAGTGGGATCATATTACCGCCATTGAGCTGTCAAACTTCAATATTCAGTACTGCACTACCAACCCGGCAATCGATCTTCAGCGTGCGGCCCAGTCGCTACTCTGGAACGGCTGGATTGAGCATACCGATTATCCCGGTAATATTTCCAACGGCCACTGGTCCCTCCACGCGCTGAATATTGAAACCTGTAAAAACCCGCTGGCGTGTCACTACAGCCGAATTATCAATATTCAGTTCAATCAGCAAAATGGTGAGGGCCTGGATTTCTCAGAAAAAGGCGATCGCTGGGATTTAATCTCCGAATACGAAATGGGCAACGTACGAATTGAGAATCACGGCATTAGCGTTAATGGTTCTGTTAACTACCAGTATCTTACCTCACCCGACAGGATGGATAACCGCTCTGATAAAGAGAAGTGGTTCTACCTGGGAGAATTCTTCCTGTCGCAAAATACCGCCCAGCTACATATCCGCATTGTGGGCTCTGCCTTCTACAGCAGCGCGGGCACTACTCAAAAAGGCTATACGGAACGTACCGCCGAGGGCGGCGCGGATATTTATCTGCAAAAAATCGGCGATAAGAACTATATCGGCAGCTGGGTCGGTGAAGGGTCCGTGCCGGTGACGCGCGTGCTGTTACAGCCGGGAAGCAGCGGTGAGAAGATCAAAATGTATGTCAAAATCGCCAAATATACCGGCTACTGCATCGCGCTGATGGACACCAACGCCTTCGATCGCTATGCCGCAGGTATCCATTTCCGCTTTTATAAGGCGTATACCCCTGCTACGGCAGCCGAGATTAAGCAGCTGGATGCCGCGGCTGATAACTGCTTTCATCAACACTGGTTGGGGAGGGATAAAGTCGGGATCGGTTTTAACAACGATGATGAACTGCTTATTCAGGGCAAGCTGGCCGCCATGAGTGCCTTTGATAGCGCCACGCAGTGTCTGCAAGTGCTGGTAAACGGAAAAACCTACGGGCTGGAGCTGAAGCCGCTGAAAAGCTGACAGAGGCACGACAAACCACTACTGGGGCAGGATCCTGCCCCAGTAGCCTGCTGGTAGCACAGGGTTACTGTAAAGCTGTCCGAAATCATCCTATTTGTGACATTCCATATAACTGTTCACCGCCTCAGTCCAGTTCATGATCTCTGAAAAAGCATGGCTATCAGTTTCGGAGGGATTGATCAGCATATAAGCTGGCTGATAATCCGGCGCACCAATACCTTTCACTTTCTGGCATAGCGCGCTCTTTTTATGCGGATCCTTCATCCCTTTCTGAATCTGATCCCAAAGCATATTCTTCTGAACATCATCGAGTTGATTAACACTTTCTTTCAGGAGCCGCCCATGGATTGAGCGTGCATACTGAGTATTCACTCGCATAGCATCATACCAGGTATAACTCCCCGCTAGCGCGTAAAAAAATACCGCATTATCCAACATGCCTGCATTGACGCATTCGTTCATCGCCTGATAGAAGCTAGTCGGATATGCAGGCGAGATAGTCGGCACGTTAGTACTACAGAATTCACTCTCAATGCCTTTGGGCCCTGGCGCCGTGATTGCTTTAGTCGTTGTCATTGACTGACAACCGGTCATTAACAGACAAAGTGATAAAGTCATCATTAACCAGGGGGAGTGTCTACCAGTCGATATTTTGCTCATCACTCACTCCATCGGATAAAAGAATTTTCTGCTTCCATTCTTCATACATCAGCTTAAAACCAAAGCTTACTTCTGAGGTTTCTTTAGACATGATATCATCTAGTGAGTGAATTTCGTCTATATGTGCGCTACTGGGGCCAGACTGCATCCCACCAAGGAAATTAATTGCCGTCATCCGTTACGCCCTCCCATTTATTTTCTGTAATATTAGTTACTTCTTCAACCGGCTGGTAGTAAAGTGCAATACGTTGATGCAAATTCTGAATAGCCTCAGTAGAAATTTTTTGACAATCATGATAAAAATCGCAGTTATCCATTAATGATTTAACGGTAGAAGCGATGTGCTCTTCAGGGTAGAATTCAGCCAGGTGTTCTTTATACTTAAATACAAAGCGAGGCTCCTGATGGTACTGAAAAATAGCGCCACTGGGATGCTTACTTTTGATAGCCTCCGTGAGATTAACTTTGAATCTCCGATTGGTATAGGGCATAAGAATATTCAAAGGCGCATCAGTATCTGTCTTGTCTAATGTATCAATCCATTCATCGACTATTTTCAGCAATACGCTTTCTTCATCAAAAAGCTCCGTTACTAAATTTTTTAAATCACTCTCTATTTTTAGATAGAGTGTCTCAGCATATTGAACACTGTTATCAATGTATTGACAGACAGAATCTACGGATATCAGCAATCCGCGTTCATAGCCTGTACGATACGATTCTTTACGAATGTTTTCGCCTTCACGAACGGCATTTTTGACTATTTTTCTGGCCCTGGACTCCGCATTAGCGATAATATCATCACTCTTCCTCATTTTCCTTAAGGTAGATCCCGGCACCAGGACATTTTCCAGTACTTTCTGGAGAAGATAATTATTGGTTTCGGCTTGCATGTTGAATGGCCATTCTTATTAATAATTCATTATCATCCGATGGGAAAAAGGAGGGCAGATTGTCCTGACACGCCCTGGGAAACAAAAGGGGAATCCGTTCTTTCATTACCTTTGATACAGGATCGCAGAATGTCAGTAACTCCCGGAAAGCCGCCCCCCAGAGCTGGTCAAATGTGAACCGTCCACTAAATTCATCATTGGATCCCGTTATATCAGACAGTGCAAATTGCCGCGTTATATTATCCAGCTTACTCAAATTCCCATACCAGGCGAGACTTGACCGATAACGCTGACACATAGCCATAAACGCTGCTCTCGATAACAGCCACCAATGATTGGCAAGATAGCATTCTTTACTATTACCGAGGTCCAGCTCTCCGGTTGAAAGTTTATATTCGCTTAAAATAATGTCATTCAAAATACTGCGGCATCTGACAGAGGCTAATTGTTCAGGCACTGAGAATCGTTGTGGATGAATCCACGAAACAGGATCATACACAATCCTCTGCACATTAACGTACATTATCCCCACCCTTCACAGCAAATTCATCCCCTTCAGGACTCGCATTTTCGTGAACGCTGGCCGTTGAATTCTTATTACCTGGCGCCTGTCCGTTAAACGTTTCTGTTTTATTGAGAAAACCTTCCTTCTTAAACCCATGGCGGCCTTTCAGTTTTGTTGCCAGAGAATGATTGCCTTTCTTTACAAATAACATGAAAAACATCATCAAACTCAGTATCAGCAGTCCGCCAATAAGTAGCCATGAAGTATGGGAAGGAGAGCTTGCTGATGAGGCAACGGGTGGAATGCGTTGAACATTATCCACTTTTGAAAGTACCACGGAGATGTTGTCATAATCTATATCATCGAAACTATTTTTCAAGAAGCGCTTAACATCGCCAATTAAAAGCGTGGTATCGACGATACGATTATCATAGTTAAGTAGTGACGATAAATGAACCGGTTTCTTTTTCCTTTCGCCCTCGCCTGCGTCAAAATCATAGCTAACATGGACGCGTGCCGAAACAATACCTTGAATAGACAACAGGGACTGCGCGAGTCGCTGTTCTATGCCAGAGTAAAGACGCGCTTTTTCCGCACGCGGAGAGGAGACCAGTGAATCGGCTGGAAACATTTGTGCTATTTCCATATCAGGCTGCCGCGGTAGCCCATAGGTCGCCATAAGATCCACGGCGGCGGCAAAATCACGCGGTTCAACCGAAACGCTAAAACCTTCTTTCATTGCCCCCTTTTTCATCGCCAGAATGTTATTGCGCTGTAATAGCGCAATAACGTCGTTCGCCTGGTTTTGATCGAGACCTTTCAATAACTCTTCCTGCTTACACCCGGTAAGGAGAAGGACGGTTAATGGCAAAACTAAATAAATTTTTTTCATTATCAGGAGCGCAGTAAAGTCTCTACAGCACTGACACCTTTGCGAGTTAATGTACTGATCATGGAAACCTGCAGATTGTAATCTGAGGTTCGTTGTTGCAGTTTGAATAGTTCAGCAGGATCTGAGATGACGTTCCGCATTTGCAATCTGCTGATAACATCAGCCTGTTCCGCCTGAGCGTCAGATGCCGTTCTGGTATAGGCCTGAAGCATGCGATCTTCCAGCGACACCGGTGACGCTTCGGACATGCTGATATCGGAATTCTGGCCAGAGAATGCCTGAATTGAGTTAATTATAATACTCATCGTCTATTACCGTAAAAATATGTGGTTATCGGAAATTAGTGATGATAGCGGATGCAACATCTTTATACACTTTTACAACGTTCGACTGAGCATTACGATAAAGAGTATATTCCGACAAACGGGACTGATATTTAGCTAGATTTTCAGGGTTCGAAGGATCACTCTTAAGTTTATCCAGAGCCTCAGCCAGTTCTTCATTAAGCTTAGTCACGCCGGTATCGAAACTATCGGAAGTAGAGGATAAGAAACCGTTCCAGCCGGCGTTATTTCCATCAACTCTTGAAATACTCATATTATAAATCCTTTTGTATGTTTCTTGGGAAATACCAGTGTCCGGGTGCGAGTTTTACATAGCCTTGCGCCCCGTATTTATATGATTTGCCTTTCAGCCAGTCATTTTTTAGTTCCAGTGCAAACTGTATATATTCGCCGCCCCATGTCTGATAATATTTCGTTATGAAATTTTTCAACCGTTCCAGTTCCCCATCCTCGATGGCTCCCCGAATCACGAAGGTAGTGCTGCTGCCATTGTCGATTTCAGTAAATAGCAATGCCATTTTCTTCAACCCTTCAATCGCCAGATTTTTAACTTTCACATCAGCTAGATTTTCAATAACCACGCTGGTTGAGTATGGAATACTTTCCGACAGCGCATTTATCAAACGTTTTTTTTCTGGTTCACTTAGCCTGGTGCGTTCGGCACTAATTTGCAGAACAGGTTTTTTAGGATCGTCCAGTATAACGCGATGGAATTTAACCTGTGGCCAGTTACTCCCAATCCATTTGCTAATGCGCTGTTCTTCTGCCTTTAGTGTCAGTACCTGCATCTGATAAGATTGGGGGGTACGAACTATGGTCTGAAGTGCCCATTGGGCCGCTATATCGGTGAGCGCCAGGGCATAGATTTTTTTATCACTTCCGTAAACAATATGATAGTTACCGATGCCACTTTCCAAAAAAGCAGATACAGAGTTGATTTGCCGCTGAGTTTCGGTGAGGTAAGTATAACCTGCAAAGGAGAGGCACCCGACGATGCCTAATACCATTGCCCCTTTCCACCACGTGGATCCAAATCGCCTGGGTTCATCATCTTGTGGGCCGAAGGACGGTATGACCTCGTCAGTGGTATATGCCAGCACCTCATCGGAAAACGGTACAGCTTCAGGACGCCAGCATATTCTTTGCCCGCCAATACTGATGATTTCATTAGAGACAATAATCCTTTCCGGCGTTTCTTTTTCCTTCAGCTCCCTCAGTATTACCTGCTGATCAGCCTGATCAGGCACCAGAATCTCAAAATTAACATCATTACCTTTCGCCGGTATATAGATAGTACTGTCGGGTAAAAGGGTTCCCTGATGTTGCTGCCGAATAGTATTGTCATCACTAACAATAAATAAGGTCCTGCCTGATGCTAGCGTGAACTCACATCCACGTAGCATACCGTTTATCAACCTCACTACTATTTTATTAGTAAGTTCAAGGTTTTCTTTTACCTGTAACATAACGAAACACATACCCTTGTTATCAAGGATGAATACAATGATCCATCAGACCTGACGTTAGAATATAGAATGCAGCGCTGCAGATCCTGATTCAATTATGATGAGAGTATACTCCTGTATTTGCTTCATGCCTTATCAATAAGGTATGAATACATCAAGGCAGGTTTGAGACAAACATAACGTTGCGTCCTGCTGCCCGGTAAACGCCTAAGTTGTATAAAATAATAATGCATTTTGCAACTCGCGATCTTATCTAATCATCTATTGGCACAATAATTTAGTAACAACACGATACAAATCCCTAACATGATCGGTTTCAGCCAGATATTCTTCCTTATATTCAATTTTAAATTTATCCTCTAAAGCCAGCACAAGATCAAGCAAAGCCAGTGAATCAGCGAGCAAGTCATAACAAAGGTGCTTATCAGGTAGAATGTCGGACAGTGGGCGATTAAGCGTCGTAGCGACAACGTCATTAATTGTTTGAATTAATTGTTTATTAGCTTCCATAACATCCTTTTTATCGCCCCCCACCTTACTGATGGAGGGCGCCTCCGTTATTTCTGATATCTATTACTGAATCGAGATGGACTTGTAAAAAGGGACTGTGCCGAGGAAGATCCGGGACTTCCTATATACCTCTTATTTTCCTGTTGGAGATAAGTGCGCTTACCCCATTTATCCAGACCAATGACAGATGAATCAGGATTAATCTTACCTTTCGCTCCCGGATTAATGTCAAGCTGTGCATTCACCTCATCTGGCTGCACTTGCTCAACCTGCCTTTCTGACTGACCTGAGCTTTTCACAGAGTTATATACCGGGATATTTCCCTTTACATGACTGCCCGGCAGGGATGATAAAGAGTGGTTCATGCCCTGGAAAGGCGTGCCGTGACGGTTCAGGTGCCGCCGCGCTGGAATGGTTGGC
>Ga0153979_1000211_pt1 | contig 11066 bp, 6 predicted proteins | sample TSGA063MetaG_FD_104690 | JGI IMG/M metagenome (GOLD analysis project Ga0153979, IMG submission 104690) | Attine ant fungus gardens microbial communities from Georgia, USA - TSGA063 MetaG | ecosystem: Host-associated > Fungi > Mycelium > Unclassified | place: USA: Georgia, Magnolia Springs State...
ACAAACAAATTCTCAGCGATGGCCAGCCGGTAACAGTCGCGCTGTTCGAACGGCTGCTGGATGAAGAGTTAGCCGCGCTGCAGCACACCCTTGGCACCGAACGTTTTAGCAACGGACGTTTCGAGGATGCTGCTGCGTTGATGGCAAAAATCACTACCGATGATGAACTGGTTTCTTTCCTCACTCTGCCGGGCTATCGCCTGCTGCCCTGAACCTGGAGATATGGCTATGAATCGTACGCAACAGATCAAACAACTGGAATCGAGCTGGAACGAGACGCGCTGGGAAGGGATCACACGACCATACAGTGCGGAAGATGTCATCAACCTGCGCGGTTCGGTCAATCCGGCCTGCACGCTGGCAGAGCGCGGCGCGACCAAACTGTGGTCGCTGCTCAACGGCGAATCCAGCAAAGGTTATATCAACAGCCTCGGCGCGTTGACCGGTGGCCAGGCGGTGCAGCAGGCGAAAGCCGGTATTGAGGCGATTTACCTCTCCGGCTGGCAGGTGGCAGCCGATGCCAACCTTGCTGGACAGATGTATCCCGATCAGTCGCTGTATCCGGTGAATTCGGTGCCCAATGTGGTGGAGCGCATCAATCAAAGTTTCCAGCGTGCCGATCAGATTCAGTGGGCCAGCGGCGTGTCGCCAGAAGATAGCGATTTTATTGATTACTTCCTGCCGATTGTGGCCGATGCAGAAGCGGGATTTGGCGGCGTACTCAACGCGTTCGAGTTGATGAAATCGATGATTCAGGCCGGTGCCGGTGCGGTACATTTTGAAGATCAGCTGGCGGCGGTGAAGAAGTGCGGGCACATGGGCGGTAAAGTGCTAGTGCCGACGCAGGAAGCCATCCAAAAGCTGGTGGCGGCGCGTCTGGCGGCGGATGTAATGAACGTGCCGACAGTATTGATCGCGCGCACCGATGCCGATGCGGCCGATCTGATTACCTCCGACTGCGACCCGCGCGATGCGGCGTTCATCACCGGCGAGCGCACCGCCGAAGGCTTTTTCCGCACGCACGCCGGCATTGAACAGGCGATCAGTCGCGGGCTCTCCTATGCGCCGTATGCCGATGTGCTGTGGTGCGAAACCTCAACGCCCGATCTTGAGCTGGCACAGCGCTTTGCCGATGCGATTCACGCGCAGTATCCCGGCAAGCTGCTGGCCTATAACTGCTCGCCGTCGTTTAACTGGAAGAAAAATCTCGACGATCGCACCATCGCGCGTTTCCAGCAGGCATTGAGCGACATGGGCTATCGCTTCCAGTTCATCACGCTGGCTGGCATTCACAGCATGTGGTTCAACATGTTCGACCTCGCCCACGCCTATGCGCAGGGCGAAGGTATGCGGCATTACGTGGAAAAAGTGCAGCAGCCGGAGTTTGCGGCACGCGATAAAGGCTATACCTTCTCGTCACATCAGCAGGAAGTCGGCACCGGCTATTTCGATCGCATCACCAATGTGATTCAGGGCGGGCAATCCTCGGTAACCGCACTAACCGGTTCCACTGAAGCCTCGCAGTTCTAAACCCACACCGATACTGCCATTGTAGGGTCGCCATTAATGGCGACCGTTTTCCTGGAGCGTTGCCGATGACACCGAGAGAATCGCTGATCGCCCACACCATCCTGCAAGGTTTTGATGCGCAGTATGGTCGCTTTCTGGATATCACTGCCGGCGCACAGCAGCGCTTCGAGCAGGCCGACTGGCTCGCGGTGCAGCAGGCAATGAAAGCGCGTATCCATCTCTACGATCACCACGTTGGCCTGGTTACCCATCAGCTGCGCATTCTCAATGACACCTCTGAATGGGATGAAGCCTTTTGGCTGCGCGTTAAAAGCCATTACGAAACCCTGTTGCCTGGCTATCCGCGCCATGAAATTGCCGAAAGCTTTTTTAACTCGGTCTATTGTCGATTGCAGGGACACAGACACCTTTCGCCCGAGCGGCTATTTATCTTCCCGTCGCAGCCTTACGCGCCGGCTCCGGTTGCGCAGCGCCCGCTGTCGCGCCTCTATCGCCCGCAGCAAAATTGGCAGGAGACGCTGCGTCAGGTGTTAAATGACATGCCGCTGCGCCTGACGTGGCAGGATCAGACGCGTGATATCGGCTGGATTGTCCGTCATCTGCATGAACAGTTTGGCGCCACGCAGTTGGCAACGGCAACGCTGGATGTCGCCTGCGAGCTGTTTTACCGCAACAAAACCGCGTGGATTGTGGCGCGGCTGCAGCTGAGTGATGGCATGGTGCCCTGCTTGCTGCCGATCCAGCGTGATGATGCTGGACGCTTGTGGATCGATACCTGTCTCACGGATAGCGATGATGCCAGCATCGTGTTTGGCTTCGCGCGCGCTTACTTCATGGTGTACGCGCCGGTGCCGGCAGCGCTGGTGGCGTGGCTACAGCCGATTCTGCCAGGCAAAACCGTCGCTGAGCGCTACATGGCGATTGGCTGTCAGAAGCACGGGAAAACCGAATGTTATCGTGAATATCTGCACTATCTGGCACACAGCCAGGAGGATTTCACCATCGCGCCCGGCATTCGCGGCATGGTGATGATGGTGTTCACGCTTCCCGGTTTTGATCGGGTGTTCAAAGTGATCAAAGACCGCTTCGCGCCACAAAAAGAGGTTACCGATGCGCAGGTGCGCGACTGCTACCGCATGGTTAAAGAGCACGATCGCGTCGGACGCATGGCGGATACGCAGGAGTTCGAACACTTTGCGTTACCGCGCGCGCGTATTCCCGCCGAGCTGATGGCGGAGTTTGAACGCGATATTCCTGAAAAGCTGGAAGTGCGCGACGACGTGGTAATCATCCGCCATTTATGGCTGGAACGGCGCATGGAGCCGCTCAATTTGTGGCTGGCGCAGGCCACGCCGGAGCAGCGGCAGCACGCGATTGGCGAGTACGGCGATGCGATTCGCCAGCTGGCGGCGGCGAATATTTTCCCCGGCGACATGCTGTTCAAAAACTTTGGTATGACGCGCCATGGTCGCGTGGTGTTTTACGACTACGACGAAATCCGTCCGATGAGCGAACTGGTATTCCGCGATGTGCCGCAGGCACGTTATGAAGAGGATGAGCTACAGGCCGAGCCCTGGTATAGCGTTGGGCCGGATGATGTGTTCCCGGAAACCTTCCGCTATGCGCTGTGCAGCGAACCGGCGACCGGTAAATTGCTGCTGGCGCTGCATCCCCAGCTGTTTGATCCCAACTGGTGGCGTGCGCTGCAAGTGCGCATCCGCGCAGGGCATATTGAAGAGGTGATTGCCTGGCGCGCCAGCCAGCGTTTCAGCGCGCGCTATGCTTCGGTGGCCGCTTAGCGGCCAGAATAGGTTTGCGTCACCTGTTTGGCGGCGCGAATCACCAGCGCACCCAGTTCGGTAATGCGGTCGTCAGTCATACGCGCAATCGGGCCGGAAATGGAAATCGCGGCGAACGGTTCGCCGTGCTCGTCATAAATCGGCGCGGCGACACAGCGCAGACCCAGCGCGTGCTCCTCATCATCATGCGAAAAGCCCATTTTGCGAATCAGCGCCAGATTTTCTTTCAGGCTGTGCGGCGACATCAGCGTCTTCGGCGTGTAGTGATGCAATCCTTTTTGGTGCAGCAGCGACGTGACTTGCTCATCACTCAGATGCGCCAAAAAGGCTTTACCGGCACCGGATGCATGCATCGGCAGCTTGCCGCCGATCGGCGCCGACATACGCATTAGCTGCGTGCACTGCACCTGATCGATAATCACCGCCTGATAATCACTGAGATCCAGCACCGCCAGATTCACCGTCTCACCGGCGTCTTCCATCAGCTTGCGTAATACTGGATGCACAATCGCCAGCAGATTGCGGCTCTGCAGAAAGCTGCTGCCGACCACAAAGGCATGTGAAGCGATGGTCCATAACCCTAAGTCGCCTACCTGATGGACAAAACCCTGTTGCTGCATGGTGGTGAGCAGGCGATGCGTGGTCGAATTCGGTAAGCCAGCCTGCTGGGCCAGCTCCGTGAGCGCCACGCTGCCGTGGGATTCGGCAATCAGCTCCAGCAGGCGCAGGCCGCGCGTCAGTGACTGAACCTGCCCGCCAACAGGCGCGCTGGTGGTGGTGGTTGTAGCACGAGGTTTCTTGCCGCGTTTCACGGGCGCAGGGGTTGCCATGACTTCTCCACAATCGCATCAATTATGGAAACCATTTTCGTTTTTAATGGTACGAATGCAAACGTTCGCTTTCTGGTCGGATCTGTTAGGCATCCTGGCTGAAAATGTCTCATCTGACCTGACTTTTGCTCACCTTAAAGATATGCCAGTATGTCTGGCTGGCATTGTTGCCAACGCAATGACGTGGACGGGGCAAGAGTGAGCAATAAAACAGACATGCTGCAGCAGCAGCTGGCGCAACGCATCATGATTCTGGACGGTGGCATGGGCACCATGATCCAGAGTTATAAACTGAGCGAGCAGGATTTTCGTGGCAGCCGCTTTGCCGACTGGCCATCCGATTTGAAGGGCAACAACGATCTGTTGGTGCTCACCAAACCGCAGGTGATCCGCGAAATTCATGATGCGTACCTCGCTGCGGGCGCGGATATTCTGGAAACCAACACCTTTAACTCCACCACCATTGCGATGGCGGACTATGCGATGGAAGCGCTGTCGGCGGAGATTAACTTCGAAGCCGCTAAACTGGCGCGAGCCTGCGCGGATGCATGGACGGCGAAAACGCCGCATCGCCCGCGCTACGTGGCGGGCGTATTGGGCCCGACCAACCGCACCTGTTCTATCTCGCCGGATGTTAACGATCCCGCCTATCGTAACGTCACCTTTAATCAGCTGGTGGATGCCTATCGTGAATCGACTCATGCGCTGATTGCCGGCGGTTCCGATCTCATCATGATCGAAACGGTGTTCGATACGCTGAATGCCAAAGCGGCCATCTATGCGGTGCAGGCCGAAATGGAAGCGATGGGCGTGACGCTGCCGCTGATGATCTCCGGCACAATCACCGATGCCTCCGGTCGTACGCTCTCCGGCCAAACTACCGAAGGTTTCTATAACTCGCTGCGCCACGCCGAGCCGCTGTCATTTGGCCTTAACTGTGCACTCGGCCCGGACGAACTGCGTCAATATGTCGCAGAGTTGTCGCGCATAGCCGAAGGTTACGTCACCGCGCACCCGAATGCCGGTTTGCCCAATGCCTTTGGTGAATACGATCTTGATGCCGCCATCATGGCTGAGCAGATTGGTGAGTGGGCACGCGCCGGATTCCTCAACATTATCGGCGGCTGCTGTGGCACCACGCCGGAGCACATCGCGGCGATGGCGGCAGCAGTAGAAGGCGTTGCGCCGCGCCGGCTGCCGGAGATTCCGGTGGCTTGCCGCTTAGCCGGGCTGGAACCGCTCAACATTCACGCCGATTCACTGTTCGTCAACGTTGGCGAACGCACCAACGTCACCGGCTCGGCTAAGTTCAAGCGGCTGATCAAAGAAGAGAAATATAACGAAGCACTGGATGTGGCGCGCCAGCAGGTGGAGAACGGTGCGCAAATCATTGATATCAACATGGATGAAGGCATGCTGGATGCGGAAGCGGCCATGGTGCGCTTCCTCAACCTGATCGCCGGTGAGCCGGATATCGCGCGCGTGCCGATCATGATCGACTCCTCAAAATGGGAGGTGATCGAGAAAGGCCTGCAGTGCATTCAGGGCAAAGGCATCGTTAACTCCATCTCGATGAAAGAGGGCGTTGAACCTTTCATTGAGCACGCACGCAAAGTGCGTCGCTACGGCGCGGCGATGGTGGTGATGGCGTTTGATGAAATCGGCCAGGCGGATACGCGCGCGCGCAAAATCGAAATCTGTCGCCGCGCCTACAAGATCCTCACCGAAGAGGTCGGTTTCCCGCCAGAAGACATCATTTTCGATCCGAATATTTTTGCCGTTGCCACCGGTATTGAAGAGCACAACAACTACGCGATGGACTTTATTGGCGCCTGTGAAGACATTAAGCGCGAGCTGCCACACGCGATGATCTCCGGCGGCGTCTCCAACGTATCGTTCTCGTTCCGTGGTAACGAACCGGTGCGTGAAGCGATCCACGCGGTGTTCCTCTATTACGCCATCCGCAACGGCATGGACATGGGCATCGTCAACGCCGGGCAGCTGGCGATTTATGACGATCTGCCAGCCGAACTACGCGATGCGGTGGAAGACGTGATCCTCAACCGCCGAGATGAGGGTACCGAGCGCCTGCTGGAGCTGGCGGAGAAGTATCGCGGCAATAAAGGCGACGGTGAGCAGGAGAAACAGCAGGCCGAATGGCGCAGCTGGGACGTGGTAAAACGTCTGGAATACTCGCTGGTGAAAGGCATCACCGAGTTTATCGAGCTGGATACCGAGGAGGCGCGTCAGGCATCCGAACGCCCGATTCAGGTGATTGAAGGACCGCTGATGTCCGGCATGAACGTGGTCGGCGACCTATTCGGCGAGGGCAAAATGTTTCTGCCGCAGGTGGTGAAATCGGCGCGCGTAATGAAGCAAGCAGTGGCCTATCTCGAACCCTATATTCAGGCCAGCAAAGAGGCCGGACGCAGCAACGGCAAGATCGTACTGGCGACGGTGAAGGGCGACGTGCACGACATCGGCAAAAACATCGTCGGCGTCGTACTGCAGTGTAATAACTACGAAATTATCGACCTTGGCGTAATGGTGCCGAGTGACAAAATCCTCAAAACCGCGCTTGCTGAGAACGCCGATATTATCGGGCTTTCCGGCCTGATTACGCCGTCGCTGGATGAAATGGTCAACGTGGCGAAAGAGATGGAGCGCCAGGGATTCACCATCCCGCTGCTGATTGGCGGCGCAACCACCTCGAAAGCGCATACCGCGGTGAAGATTGAGCAGAACTACAGCGGCCCGACGGTGTATGTGCAAAACGCCTCGCGCACCGTGGGCGTGGTGTCATCGCTGCTCTCCGACACGCTGAAAGAGGATTTCGTGGCGCGCACGCGCAAAGAGTACGACACGGTGCGCATTCAGCACGGACGTAAAAAGCCGCGCACGCCGCCGGTGAGTCTGCAAACCGCGCGCGATAATGATTATTCCATCGATTGGGAAAGCTACACGCCGCCGGTGCCGCATCGCCTCGGTGTGAGCACGGTGCAAGCCAGCATCGAAACGCTGCGTAATTACATCGACTGGACGCCGTTCTTTATGACCTGGTCGCTGGCGGGGAAATATCCGCGCATTCTGGAAGATGAGGTGGTGGGTGAAGAGGCCAAACGGTTGTATGCCGATGCGAATGCCATGCTCGATATGCTGAGCGCCAGCGGCACGCTCAATCCACGCGGCGTGGTCGGCATCTTCCCGGCTAACCGCGTCGGCGATGATATTGAGATCTATCGCAATGAGAACCGTGATGAGGTGCTGGGCGTGAGCCACCATCTGCGTCAGCAGACGGAGAAAACCGACTTTGCTAACTATTGTCTGGCCGACTTCGTGGCGCCGAAATCCAGCGGTAAAGCCGATTATCTCGGCGCGTTTGCCGTTACCGCAGGCATAGAAGAGGATGCGCTGGCCGAGGCGTATGACAAGCAGCACGATGATTACAACAAAATCATGGTGAAAGCGGTGTCGGATCGTCTGGCAGAAGCCTTTGCCGAGTATCTGCACGAGCGGGTGCGTAAGGTGATTTGGGGCTTTGCCGCCCATGAGAATCTCAGCAACGAAGAGCTGATTCGCGAGAATTATCAGGGCATTCGTCCCGCGCCGGGTTATCCCGCTTGTCCGGAACATACCGAAAAAGCGCCCATTTGGCAGCTGCTGGAGGTGGAAGCCAATACCGGCATGAAACTCACCGAATCCTTCGCCATGTGGCCCGGTGCGGCGGTTTCCGGCTGGTACTTCAGCCATCCTGACAGTAAATATTTTGCCGTGGCGCAGATTCAACGCGACCAGGTAGAAGATTACGCGGCGCGTAAAGGGATGAGCGTGAGCGAGGTTGAGCGCTGGCTGGCGCCGAATCTGGGTTATGACGCGGATTAATTCATTTAGGAGATCGCCATCAATGGCGCCCCTACAAAATCGCACCGGCCCTTCGTAGGGTCGCCATTGATGGCGACCGTGAACGGGGCGCGTAATAAAAAAGGTCGGCATAAATGCCGACCCTACAATTAATGAAAATAATCAATCAGTTAAACCGCGCATCGCGATCTGACGTCAGATCGTACAGCTGGTACTTACGGCCCAGCATCTGGCCGCCATCGCGCGTCAGCGGTACCCAATTCACCTGTGCACGGCCACGGGTTGGCGTCACGGTAAACAGATCCATCGGCACCGAAATGTAGAAGCCTTTGGTAAAGTCGCCTTCACCATACGCTTCTGCCGACACGTTGGTTTTGGTGGCGTAGAAGCCAACCATCACGCCGCTGTCGAAGCGCTTCGACACATCCAGCGTCACACCTTTATCTTTTGCCAGATATTGCCCGACGCTGGCTTTCACCAAGACATCCTGCATAAACCACGGACGCCAGTAGGTGGTGAAGTGTCCGGTTGGCGCTTTGTAATCGGTGAACTGCATCATGTTGTCCCAATCACGCTGCTTCACGTAGTTGGCATCAACCCCGAATGCCCAGTTGCTATCAATCGGACGATACAACACTTCGCCACCGACGCCGCCGTACATGGTTTCCAGATAACCGCCGTAAACCTGACCATAGAAACCATTGCCGAGCGAATGCATGTAGTTGGCTTGCAGATCGTTGACGTAAACGTTGTTCTCAACGTAATCGCGAATGTGGGTGCGCACGCGCGGCAGCGTGGAATCCGCAGGTGCGCCGTTGTAGTTAAATTTGTTGTAGTTATTCGCGACGTTGCCGAACAGGCTGCCGCCCACCAGCAGGTGATCGGTGAGCCAGTAATCGGCGTTGGCCATCACGCCAACCTGATACATATAGAAGCTTTCCGGTCCGCCCACCGACTGATTCAGCACCGGCGACAAACTGTAGTTCAGGCGCTCTTTGCGGATAAAGAAGCCTTGCTCAGTGGTGCCGGGATCGACCGGATTATCACGCGTCTGCTGCAGCGGCTGCTCGTGTCCCAGCGGATAACCGGTCAGCTCATTGTGCAGGCTGGCGACGTTGGTGCGCGTGCTGACCTGCGGCATATTGAAGCGCGACTCGGTGACATCGATGGTATCGATACCGGCTGGCAGGTTATTCATGATGATGCGATTGGCGCGATCGACGCCTTCGCGCGTGTCGCGATATTTGGTTTGTTCGCCGGAAACGTACAGCGTGCTGCCTTTGGTCTGAATATGCGGGCCGTTCAGTCCGGCGTTGTACTTCAGATCCGTCAGCTGATTCGCCACCACCGTTGGTTGCAGCAGGTCGCCCTGCGGCTGCGGGTTGTAGGCCGGTTTCTCGCTATCAATGTGCGACTGATGCAGATCGTTGAAGTTGGTGCGCAGGGTAAAGCCGAACATAAAGGTGTTGCCGCGCTCGTAGCTGGCGTTGATGTCGGCCCAATCGGTGATGCGATAAATCGCGCCGACGTTAACCTTGCTGCGCTGATCCAGACGGCCAGCAAAATCATCCTGATAGTTGTTGCCTTCGTATTCCATTTTGAGGCGCAGCGGCTGCCACGGCGTCTGATACTCCACGCCGCCGAACAGCGCCGACGGGCCATGGAACATCTGCGAACCGTTAATCGAACCCGCTTCGCCACCGCCGGTGCGGCTACAGAAACTGTCGCTGTAGGAACAGAACGGATTTTTGATGGTGCCGCTGTTGCCGAGATAGCCCCAGCCCAGGCCTAAGGTGAAATCAAACGGCCCCCACGCTTTGCTGGCGACCAGATATTCGCTGTCGAATAAACCGGTGCCGCCTAAATCGCGCGAGCCAACCGCCACTTCGGGCAGCCAGTAGCTCTCCTGCCACAGCCGGAGCTTCACATCGAAGGCTTTGTCTTTATAGCTTTGGTTACCGCTGAAACCCTCTACCGCACTGTAGCGGCGCGTCCGCACGTCGGTATAACGCACGGTGGTTTCCAGCCACGGGAATAGCTGCAGTGAGGCCGAATAGTAACGATATTGATCGTTATCGCGGAAGTTAACGCTAAATTCACCCTCTTTCGCCATACGCGCCGTTGGCGTCTGCATCAGGCCCACGCCGCCGAAATCCGATTGCGAAGGACCGACCGGTTCAGGCCAGGTTTCCGCATGCACCTGGCAGGCAGCGGCAACGGAAGCAGCCAACAGGCTGAGAAGTAATTGTTTTTTCATCAGTCTGGTATCCGGTGAGTCAGAACGGAAAGCATGCGCGTATTCAAATCGCTTTGGCCCCAGGGCAGGCTCCATGAGGTGAAACCGAGCCAGATAATAGTGCCGGGCTCCACTTCAACGTGGCGATGATTCCAGTAAGCGATAGGCACTTGCTGCGTGCTGCCGGACGGCGCAATCACCGTGGCAAAGCTGCGCTCCGCGCCGGACAGGCGTTCGTGACCGTCGAGATAATCACGCACCTCACGGCCGGGCTGCCAGCTCTCTTTACCGGGATTGCTCAGCGCACCGAGCACCAGCACCTGCGTGGGCTGCGCCAGCGTGTAAAGGTCATAGCTGCCCTGCAGCGTGCGGTTAGCCTGCGGACGCAGGCGCACTTCATCGGGATCGAGCGAAGTGAACTGGCGGCCAGTGACTTTTACGTCATTGAGCTGGCGGATGACTGCGCCAATGGTGGCGGCCAGCGACTCGCCGCTGTCGGCTTGCCAGGCGCGCAAATCGGCCAGCAGCTGTTGCTGCTGTTGTTGAGCCACGGCGGTTGCGCCGCGTTCGGCAATCACCGTACCCGGCCACCAACTGCGCAGTGCAGGATTTGTCAGTAATTGAGAGAGGTCTTGCGCATCATCGATTTGCAGTGCGTTTTTACCCTGCACATCGTGCACGGTGACGTGAGCCGCGGCCAGCGCATGGCCAGCCGTTAGCAGCATCAACGCTGCCAGCATTGGAGTTATTTTTTTCATGATTTCGCCGGCTTCAGAATAGTGGTTTCAACAGGGAAGGCGTCGGCGGCCA
>Ga0153979_1000212_pt1 | contig 11044 bp, 9 predicted proteins | sample TSGA063MetaG_FD_104690 | JGI IMG/M metagenome (GOLD analysis project Ga0153979, IMG submission 104690) | Attine ant fungus gardens microbial communities from Georgia, USA - TSGA063 MetaG | ecosystem: Host-associated > Fungi > Mycelium > Unclassified | place: USA: Georgia, Magnolia Springs State...
ACAAGGCGCCGGAAACCACTCCGGTGGTTTATCGCAGAATTAAATAATCGGATATTTGGGGGTTGAAAAAGCCTAGCTACGCCCCCAATTCAATATGATCTGTGTGTCGGCCTGAACCGATGCACGCAACGAATAATTGAGCATAGGAGTGCAAGATGAAACGTACGTTTATCATGGTACTGGACTCATTCGGTATTGGTGCCAGTAAAGATGCTGAAAAATTCGGTGATGCAGGTTCTGACACATTGGGCCATATTGCTGCTGCCTGTGCACGTGGCGACGCCAACGTTGGACGCCAAGGCCCACTGAATCTGCCTAACCTGACCCGTTTAGGTTTGGCGAAAGCTGCCGAAGCTTCTACCGGCAAGATCCCTGACGGTATGGACGGTAACGCTGAGATAACCGGCGCTTACGCTTACGCCAGCGAGCTTTCTTCCGGTAAAGACACCCCGTCTGGTCACTGGGAAATCGCCGGTGTTCCGGTCTTATTCGACTGGGGTTACTTCAGCGACACCACCAACAGCTTCCCGCAGGATCTGCTGGATAAGCTGGTGAAACGCGCCAACCTGCCGGGTTATCTGGGCAACTGCCACTCTTCCGGTACCGTGGTGCTGGATGACTTGGGCGAAGAGCACATGAAAACCGGCAAGCCGATTTTCTACACCTCTGCTGACTCCGTGTTCCAGATTGCCTGCCACGAAGAGACTTTCGGCTTAGATCGCCTCTACGAGCTGTGTGAAATTGCCCGTGAAGAGCTGACCGAAGGCGGCTACAACATTGGTCGCGTGATCGCCCGTCCGTTCATTGGTGACAAAAAAGGTCACTTCGAGCGTACCGGTAACCGCCATGATTTAGCCGTAGAGCCGCCAGCACCTACCATTCTGAAAAAGCTGGTTGATGAGAAAAACGGTAAAGTGGTCTCTGTGGGTAAAATCGCCGACATCTATGCGCAGGTGGGTATCACCAAAAAAGTGAAAGCTACTGGTCTGGACGCGCTGTTTGACGCGACCATTCAAGAGATGAAACTGGCTGGCGACAAAACTATCGTCTTCACCAACTTCGTAGACTTCGACTCCGCTTATGGCCACCGCCGTGACGTGCCGGGCTACGCAGCGGCGTTAGAGCTGTTCGACCGCCGTATGCCAGAGCTGCTGGAGCTGGTGAAAGAAGATGACATCATTATCTTCACCGCTGACCACGGTTGTGATCCAACCTGGCGTGGCACCGACCATACCCGCGAGCATATTCCAGTGTTAATCTACGGCCCGAAAGTGAAACCTGGCTCATTAGGTTACCGCGACACCTTCGCGGATATCGGCCAGACCGTGGCGAAGTATTTTGACCTGTCGCCAATGGATTACGGTAAATCCATGCTGTAAAACTTCGCGCATTCAAGCTGTAGCCCATCTGGTTACGGCTTGAAATTCCTCAAGTTTGTATACGAAATTATATTAATAAGAATTTAAAGGACGATAACAATGGCAACTCCACACATTAATGCCGAGATGGGCGACTTTGCTGACGTAGTGCTGATGCCGGGCGACCCGCTGCGCGCTAAGCACATTGCTGAGACTTTCCTGCAAGACGTGAAACAAGTGAACGACGTGCGTGGCATGTTGGGCTTCACCGGTACTTATAAAGGCCGCAAAATTTCTGTAATGGGCCACGGCATGGGCATCCCTTCTTGCTCAATCTATGCCAAAGAGCTGATCACCGAATTCGGCGTGAAGAAAATCATCCGTGTGGGTTCTTGCGGCGCAGTTCGTCCAGACATCAAGCTGCGTGACATCGTTATCGGCATGGGCGCATGTACGGATTCCAAAGTGAACCGTCTGCGTTTCAAAGACCATGACTACGCGGCTATCGCTGACTTCGACATGGTGCGTAACGCTTCTGACGCGGCGAAAGCCAAAGGCATCAATGCGCGCGTGGGTAACATCTTCTCTGCTGACCTGTTCTACTCGCCGGACCCGCAAATGTTCGACGTGATGGAAAAATACGGCATTCTGGGTGTGGAAATGGAAGCCGCCGGTATCTACGGCGTGGCAGCAGAGTTCGGCGCGAAAGCACTGACTATCTGTACTGTTTCCGACCACATCCGTACTCACGAGCAAACCACCGCTGAAGAACGCCAGACTACCTTCAACGACATGATCGAAATCGCGCTGGAATCCGTTCTGCTGGGCGATAAAGAGTAAGTTCTGTAGCCAGACCACAGACAGCAAAACGGGGACGTTAAAAGTCCCCGTTTCTATTCATATTTTTCGGCTTTTCTATTCACTAAATCGCGGTTTTTTGCCTGTTTTTTATCCTTCGCAGTCATTCTTCTTTTCTATTTTCTCGCTATATTTTTCTTTTTATTGATTTTTTCCTCGCTTGGTGCTCATCTTTGCTCTATAAATAATTAAGGTTTTCTATTCACCTTTCTATTCATCTTGCTATGCAGGGATTGATTCAATAATGAGTGAGTTGGCTGATTTACTGCGTCAGGGCAGCCTGACGGCGAAAGAGATCATGGCCCAAATCGGGGTAAGTCAGGCAACGCTTTCCCGTCGGCTTGCCGAGCAGAATGATGTGCGCAAGATAGGCCGGGGGAAGTCGACGCGCTACGCCTTGCTGCGGCCGGTTGGTGGAGAGAGTGAGTTTCCGCTCTACCGAATTGATACTCAGGGGCACGCCGAGCAAATCGGCAGCATTGTGTCGATATGGCCTGCGGAGAGCTGCGCGTTTGAAACCGCCGACGGGCAGTGCGCGCTGTTCGACGGGCTGCCGTGGTTTATTACCGACATGCGCCCGCAGGGTTTCTTAGGCCGCGCATGGGGGCGGGATGTCAGCGCGCTGCTGGCACTCCCTGAAGATATTAAGTTGTGGAATGAGTCGCAAACCCTGCTGGCCCTTAGCCGACATGGCAATGAAACCGTGGGTAACCTGATTGTGGGGCAGGCCGCCTATCAACAGTGGGCGTTAAAGCCGGATGAGGCAGCCGTGGCTTGGCAAGGTAAGATCTCAGCTTTTGAAGAACTGGCGCAAAAAAGCCTCGCGGGGCAAGAGGTGGGCTCTTCGGCAGGGGGAGAGCAGCCAAAGTTTAGCGTTTTTGTTGAGCATCCGCAGAAGCCAGCTTCCCACGTTTTAGTCAAATTCTCTCCGCGAGATGGCAATGAAAACACCCGTCGCTGGGGCGATTTGCTGCGCGCGGAGGCTCACGCGTTGGCCGTGCTGCAACAGGCAGGCATTGCGGCGGCACGGGCGGAAGTGTACAGCGGAAGCCATGGTGAGGTGTTCTTAGAGGTCGAACGCTTTGATCGCCTTGGCGAGCGCGGGCGGCGCGGTTTGGCGTCGCTGGAGGCCGTCGCCGCTGAATTCACGGGCAGCCACGGTAGCTGGGTCGCCATCGCGGAAAAATTGCAGCAGGAGAAACTGATTTCGCAGAGCACGCTGGCGCGCATTGGCGAGCTTTACGCCTTTGGCAAACTGATCGCCAACGGTGACATGCATCAGGGCAACCTGTCTTTTATCGACCCGCCGCTGTTGCCGAACAAGTTCGCCTTCGAGCTATCGCCGGTTTACGACATGCTGCCGATGAGCTTCGCGCCGGATAGAAGCGGCAACATGAAACGGCAGGCAATCAATATCGTTTTAGACCCCAGCGTGGCGAAAAGCCAGTGGTTGCGGGCTCAGCGCTGGGCGTCAGATTTTTGGCAGAAAGTGGAGCAGGACGAGCTTATCAGCCCTGAATTCCGCCTGATAGCCAGCCAGATGCTGGCTCAGGTTACACAGCTCACCGCCAATATTCGGCGGCTGGCTTAATCCCGCTTCTCGCGGCTGCGTTTCAGGCTGCGGTAGGCGGCCTGAGCGGCTTCTTTGGTTTGTTGCTCGGTGGCGGGTTTGGCCGGAGCCACCTCGGCGTCGGGCTCGGTCATGTTCAGCGTCGGCGGCGGGCCGAACTCGTCGGCTTCTTCTTCCTCTGGCTCATCATCCTCTTTGACCGGCGTGCTGGCGGTCAGCAGGAAAGGTGACTGCTGCCAGCGGCTGCGGCGGCCCTGCAACAGGGTGCGGGCGAGGATAATACCGACGCCGAGCGCGGCGAGCATCATCAGGCGCAGTAGGTTGGTGGTGTTATCCACCTGTTTGGATTCGGTCGCCAGCACGTGGGTGTCGAGAGTCAGGCGCAGGAAGCCGCTCGGGCCGTCTTTATCTTCAATGGGCTGAACGATTTGGTGGTTGAAGTAGCTGCCCGCGCGTTTGCCGTCGAGCGCCAGCCGGTCGCGAACCGGCACCTTTTCACCGGCGTGGGCAATCAGTGAGCCATCCATCTGATAGACGCTGGCATCAAGAATGCGACTGTTGTCGGTAAGTTGATTCAAAATAGTGGAAATCTGGGCGATATCCGCGCCATCATTCTCGCTGTCCATCAGCGGAGCCAGACTAAAAGCCACTTGTTTCGCCAGCGTCTGGGCAAGTTGTTCCACCTGCTGGGAACGGGCAAGCTGATGCCCCAAGCTAAAGTAGGAAGCTCCTTGCATCAGAATTACCAATAAAGCCAAACAAATCATCACGATAGCTGTGCGATGCAGGCGAAATTTCAGTTTGGCCTTTGCCATTCTGTTTCCTTAAGATTTTCGACGACTTTAATGTTGCCAGAAGCGCGGGCTATAGGGTAGCTTGTTGCCTCATTTATACCCTTCATCCTTCAAGCTGCTTCTGCGTTGGCTGCCTTCGCGAATCCCAGTCACATACTGATGTATGCTCCTGGGTTTCACTCAGTTGCCGCCTTGACGCAACGTGAATGATTTTGGGTAATATTTTACGCAATTCTTGTTTTTCTACGCCTAACTGCTCGACAGGAGTAATCATGCCAAACAGTCTGACCTATTGTGATCTTCCCGCGGAGATCCACCAATGGCCGGGACTTCCCCTTTCACTCAGCGGTGACGAAGTGATGCCGTTGGACTACCGTGCTGGGCATACTGGCTGGCTGCTGTACGGCAGGAAACTGGACAAAACAAGCATTACGAACTTCCAACGCCGTCTGGGCCGCGCTCTGGTGATTGTCAGCGCCTGGACCGTTGATGATTATCAGGTTATTCGTCTGGCCGGTGCATTGACCGCGGACATAGAAGCGTTGGCCGAGTCCTTCGAGCTTGATGTCACCCAGCTTGGCAAAGTGCCGCACATGCGCACGCCGGGGCTGCTGGTGATGGACATGGATTCTACCGCGATTGAGATTGAATGCATCGACGAAATTGCCAAACTGGCGGGCGTCGGCGAGCAGGTGGCTGAAGTGACCGAACGCGCGATGCGCGGCGAGCTGGATTTTTCGGCCAGCCTGCGTCAACGCGTCGCCACCCTACAAGATGCTGATGCCGGTATTCTGCAACAAGTGCGCGAAACCCTGCCGCTGATGCCGGGCCTGATCAAGATGGTGCAGCGCCTGCAAGAGCTGGGCTGGCACGTGGCCATCGCCTCCGGCGGCTTCACCTATTACGCCGAGTACCTGCGCGACAAGCTTAACCTGATTGACGTGGCGGCCAACGAGCTGGAAATCCGCGACGGCAAGCTGACTGGGCGCGTGATTGGCCCGATTGTCGATGCACAATATAAAGCCGACACGTTACTCAAGCTGGCAGAGCGGCTGGAGATCCCGAAAGAGCAAACCGTGGCTATCGGCGACGGCGCGAACGATCTGAAGATGATGGCCGTCGCGGGGATGGGCATTGCCTATCATGCCAAGCCGAAGGTCTACGAGCAGGCGGAAGTCTGTATCCGTCACGCCGACTTAATTGGCGTTCTCTGTATTTTAAGCGGAAGCTTAGCCTAAGTTTTAAATCCAATATTTCGAGGTAAGTTGTGGCAAAAGCAGCAAAACGAGCATTTGTGTGTAATGAATGCGGCGCAGATTATCCGCGCTGGCAGGGGCAATGCAGTGCCTGTCAGGCCTGGAACTCCATTACCGAAATCCGTTTGTCTGCCTCGCCAACCGTGGCCCGCAACGAGCGTTTAAGTGGTTATGCCGGTGATGCGGGCGTTAGCCGCGTGCAGAAGCTGTCTGAAATCAGCCTCGACGAACTGCCGCGTTTCAGTACCGGATTCAAAGAGTTTGACCGCGTGCTGGGCGGCGGCGTGGTGCCGGGCAGTGCGATCCTGATTGGCGGTAATCCGGGGGCGGGTAAAAGTACGCTGCTGTTGCAGATCCTCTGTAACCTCGGCGAAAGCATGAAAACCCTGTATGTCACCGGCGAGGAGTCACTCCAGCAGGTGGCAATGCGCGCCCATCGCCTCGGGCTGCCGACCGCCAACATGAACATGCTGTCTGAAACCAGCATTGAACAAATCTGCCTGATTGCCGATCAGGAGAAGCCGAAGCTGATGGTGATCGACTCCATTCAGGTGATGCACATGGCGGACATTCAGTCGTCGCCGGGCACGGTGGCGCAGGTACGTGAAACCGCCGCCTACCTGACGCGCTTCGCCAAGACGCGCGGCGTGGCGATTGTGATGGTGGGCCACGTGACCAAAGACGGTTCTCTGGCCGGGCCGAAGGTGCTCGAACACTGTATCGACTGCTCGGTGCTGCTGGACGGCGACGCCGACTCCCGCTTCCGCACCCTGCGTAGCCATAAAAACCGTTTCGGCGCAGTGAATGAATTGGGCGTGTTCGCCATGACCGAGCAGGGCTTGCGTGAAGTGAGCAACCCGTCGGCCATCTTCCTGAGCCGTGGTGATGAGATAACGTCCGGCAGCTCGGTGATGGTGCTGTGGGAAGGAACCCGGCCTCTGCTGGTGGAGATCCAGGCGCTGGTGGATCACTCGATGATGGGCAACCCGCGCCGCGTGGCGGTAGGCCTTGAGCAGAACCGACTGGCGATCCTGCTGGCGGTATTGCACCGTCACGGCGGCTTGCAGATGGCGGATCAGGACGTGTTCGTCAACGTGGTTGGTGGCGTAAAAGTCACGGAAACCAGTGCTGACCTCGCGCTGCTGCTGTCACTGGTTTCCAGCCTGCGCGACCGCCCGCTGCCACAAGACTTAGTAGTGTTTGGCGAAGTGGGGCTGGCAGGGGAGATTCGCCCGGTGCCGAGTGGTCAGGAGCGAATTACCGAAGCTGCCAAACACGGCTTTAAACGCGCCATCGTGCCTCATGCCAATGTGCCGAAAAAGGTGCCGGCCGGGATGCAGGTGTTTGGTGTGAAGAAGCTGGCGGATGCGCTGGCGATCCTCGACGATCTGTAACATTTTCTGAGTATTCCTCTACCCGCCAGTTGTGCTATTTTTGTTTAGTAAATTAAACGCAGGGTAGAGGACAAGGTATGTCACAGTTTGATTATCTGAAGACGGCAATTAAGAAACAGGGATGTACGTTACAGCAGGTGGCGGATGCCAGCGGCATGACCAAAGGCTATCTTAGCCAACTGCTGAATGCCAAAATCAAAAGCCCGAGTGCGCAAAAGCTGGAAGCACTGCACCGTTTCCTCGATCTTGAATTCCCCCGCCGCGAGAAAAATATCGGCGTGGTGTTTGGTAAATTTTATCCCCTGCATACCGGACACATCTATTTAATCCAGCGCGCCTGTAGTCAGGTTGATGAGCTACACATCATCATGGGCTACGATGAGCCTCGCGACCTGAGCTTGTTCGAGAACAGCTCCATGTCTCAGCAACCCACGGTGAGCGACCGACTGCGCTGGCTGCTGCAAACCTTTAAGTATCAGAAGAATATCCATATTCACTCGTTTAACGAAGAGGGAATGGAGCCTTATCCGCACGGCTGGGACGTGTGGAGTAAGGGGATCACCGACTTTATGAACAAGCAGGGGATCGTGCCGAACACCATCTATTCGAGCGAAGAGAACGATGCGCCGCGCTACCGCGAGCATCTGGGGATCGAAACCGTGCTTATCGATCCTAAACGCTCGTTTATGAATATCAGCGGATCGCAAATCCGCCGCGACCCCTTCCGCTACTGGGATTATATCCCGACCGAAGTGAAGCCGTTCTTCGTGCGAACCGTGGCGGTGCTGGGCGGCGAGTCGAGCGGAAAGTCCACGTTGGTTAATAAGTTAGCCAACATCTTTAATACCACCAGTGCGTGGGAATATGGCCGCGATTATGTCTTCTCCCACCTCGGCGGCGACGAGATGGCGCTGCAATATTCCGACTATGACAAAATTGCCCTTGGGCAGGCTCAGTACATTGATTTCGCGGTGAAATACGCCAACAAGGTGGCTTTTATCGATACCGACTTCCTGACCACGCAGGCATTTTGCAAAAAGTATGAAGGCCGCGAGCATCCCTTTGTCCAAGCCTTGATGGATGAATATCGGTTTGATCTGGTGATCCTGCTGGAGAACAACACGCCGTGGGTGGCGGACGGGCTACGCAGCTTGGGCAGTACCACTGACCGTTCTTCCTTCCAGAACCTGTTAATCGAGATGTTGCAGCAAAACAACATCGACTACGTGCACGTGAAATCCTCGGACTATGACGAGCGTTTCCTCGAGTGCGTGGAGCTGGTGCAGATCATGCTGGCGGCGGACACCAGCCGAGTGAGCGCACTGCCGAAAGAGTAAATAGAAGTTATGAAAAAGCCCTCGATTCTCACAAATCGAGGGCTTTTTTTATGCCAAGGCTACGGCTTAGAAGGCGATAACCACTTTGCCTTGCATATGGCCGTCGAGCACTTTGGCGTGAGCGGCTTCAATGCTTTCCACCGTCAGGCCGTGCAGGGTGTCGCTCAGCGTAGTTTTCACTTTACCCGCGTCCACTAACTCAGCCACCTGCTTGAGGATTTCACTCTGCTGGGCGATGTCCGGCGTGTTGAACATGCTGCGGGTGAACATCAGCTCCCAATGCAGCGCGGCGCTTTTCACTTTCAGGCTGCTCTGGTCCAGCGGATGCTCATTCTCAACGATGGTGCAGATGTGGCCCATCGGCGCGATCAGGTCGCTGATGGCGGCCCAGTGGCCGTCGGTGTCATTCAGGCAGAGGATGAAATCGACCTGTTTGATGTCGTGTTTCGCCAACTCACCTTTCAAATCTTTGTAGTTCACGGTCAGGTCCGCGCCGCGATCCAAACACCATTGGGCTGATTCCGGGCGTGAGGCGGTGGCGATCACTTTCACTTTGCTGCGCAGCGCGGCAAAAGGAATTGCCAGCGAGCCAACGCCACCGGCACCGCCGATGATCAACAGGGTTTTCTCTTCACCGGCGTTTTGGATGTGCAGGTGTTCAAACAGGGCTTCCCACGCGGTCAGCGCGGTCAACGGCATGGCGGCGGCTTCGGCCCAGTTGAGCGAGCTTGGTTTGCGCGCCACGATGCGTGAGTCAATCAGCTGCTCGGTGGCGTTGCTGCCTGAACGGGTGATGTCACCGGCGTACCAGACTTCGTCGCCCGCTTTAAAGTTTTTCACCGCGCTGCCGACGGCTTTCACCACGCCGCTGGCGTCCCAGCCCAGCACGCGCGGGGCATCCAGACCATTTTTCTGTGCGCCTTTGTGTACCTTGGTATCGACCGGATTGACGGAGACGGCTTTTACTTCAACCAGCAGGTCAAACTCGCCGACTTCAGGCTGTGGCAGTTCAATCGCAATAAAGTGCGCAGGGTTCTTCGGGTTTACGGCAATAGCGTTGATGGACATGTGGGTTCCTCCATTTAGGGTTACACAGAGTGTAGTCGCCATGGGCTAAGCTGATAAGATGGACAATAACTAACAAAGTGTTCGTCTGAGGTGAACAATCGTGTTCAAACAATTGCAGGATATGGCGCTGTTTGCCTTGGTCGCCGAGTGCGGCAGCTTTACCGCCGCCGCCGAGCGCGTGGGGTTGCCCAAGTCGAGCGTCAGCCAGCGCGTGAGTCAGCTGGAGAAGTCCGTGGGCATTCGCTTACTCAACCGCACCACGCGGCAGCTCAACCTGACCTTTGCCGGAGAACGCTATTTGATCCACTGCCAAGAGATGATGCTGGCGAGCGAACGCGCCGAGCTGGCTATCCGCCGCCTGCGCGATAACCCCAGCGGCCGCCTGCGTATCACCAGTCCGGCAGGCTTGGGGGCTACGCTGCTGGCTCGGATGAACGCGGAGTTCCAGAAGCGCTACCCCGAGGTGTCGCTGGAAGTGTCGGTGTCGGACGCCATGGTCGACCTGGTGCAGGAGGGCTTCGACTTGGCGCTGCGTACCGGTAAGCCGCAGGACTCGTCGTTGATTGGCCGCGAGTTGGGCCACAGCCCGCGCTACTTACTGGCTTCTCCGGCCTATCTGGCGACGCACCCGCCGCTGACCCATCCGCAGCAATTGGCTTCGCACAACTGTATCGCGCACCGCGCGTGGGCTGAGTGGGTGCTGCATCGCGGAGAGACTTATCACCGCTGGCTGCTGCCGGGGGCGCACTCAACCGACAACCTGCTCTATGCCCGCGAATGCGCGGTGGAAGGGGCGGGGATCACCCTGCTTCCGGCGTTTTTATGTCATGACGAAGTGGCGAAGGGTCTGCTGGTGCGGGTTCTACCCGAGTGGGAAGCCGAGGGCAATGACCTCTATCTGGTCTACCCGAGCCGCAAGCTGAACTCACCAGCGCTGGCCTGTTTTATCGATTTTATGCTGGAAGAGTATGACTTTGCGAAGAGCTACAGCGAGGCGTTGGCGGTTAAATCTGAGCCATAAAAAAGGCCCGTTTCCGGGCCTTTCATCAAGTAAATGACCGGGAGTTATTTGATCATCTTCTTGTATTTAATACGCTTAGGTTCCAGTGCATCGGCACCCAGAGTGCGTTTTTTGTACTCTTCGTATTCGGTGAAGTTACCTTCGAAGAATTCAACTTTACCTTCATCCTGATAATCGAGGATGTGCGTCGCGATACGGTCGAGGAACCAACGGTCGTGGGAAATGACCATCGCGCAGCCCGGGAATTCCAACAGGGCGTTTTCCAGCGCGCGCAGGGTTTCGATGTCGAGGTCGTTGGTTGGCTCATCGAGCAACAGCATGTTGCCGCCGACTTGCAGCAGTTTCGCCAAGTGCAGACGACCACGCTCACCACCGGACAGCTCGCCCA
>Ga0153979_1000213_pt1 | contig 11044 bp, 9 predicted proteins | sample TSGA063MetaG_FD_104690 | JGI IMG/M metagenome (GOLD analysis project Ga0153979, IMG submission 104690) | Attine ant fungus gardens microbial communities from Georgia, USA - TSGA063 MetaG | ecosystem: Host-associated > Fungi > Mycelium > Unclassified | place: USA: Georgia, Magnolia Springs State...
CAATGCCGATCAGGTGCGCCGGGTTATGCAGCGGGGCAAAGGAAGAGGCATCTTTAATACCCTGAATCACGTCCCGATCGATAATGACCGAGTGCGTGAGTTTTTCACCACCGTGTACAATGCGATGGCCGATTGCAGTAATTTGTGCAGACAGGGCGGTTTTTTGTGCCAGAATAGTTTTAACGATGAAGTTGAGGGCTTCGCTATGCGCGGCGCCTGCCCCCAGAGTGGCTTCCTGTTTGCCCTCTTCCATCTTCCACTTGATACGGGCTTCGGGCAGGTGAAAACATTCGGCTAAACCGGAGAGATACTCTTCACCGCTTGCAGGATCGATGATGGCAAACTTAAGCGAAGAACTGCCGCAGTTCAGAACCAGAACTAACTTACTCGACATGGAAGGTCCTATTAGTTAAAAGTGGCGAAAAAAACGCGATCCGGACTATCAGCGTGACGCATGAAAGCAGGACATTAATGATGAACAATATGCTCCTGGAAAATTTTGTCCGAAAGCAAAAAAATCTCAGAAAATTTACGCGATTTTTTGATTGTTGCCGCTCAAATGCACTAATGCCTGTCATGCGGCAGCAACCCTGCAACAGGTAGTCAACAAATGCGCACAGGATAACCAGAGCGCCGTTTAAAGACAAAATTTTTTGAAAAATGTCGTGTAAAGTTGTTTAAGCATGTTATTAATTTTATCTCTCCAGAATTGAGGTCAGCTATGGCTAATGAATCAGGTAGCGTCGGTTGGATAAAACTGTTCCAGCACGGGCAGCATTATATGAAGACGTGGCCAGTCGATAAGCGCCTTGCGCCAATGTTTCCTGAGAACAGAGTCACCCGCGCGACGCGTTTCGCCATTTGCTTTATGCCGCCGCTGGCCATCTTTTCTCTGACCTGGCAGATTGCCCTTGGGGGGCAGCTGGGGCCAGCTATTGCAACCGCGCTGTTTGCCTGTAGCCTGCCGATGCAGGGTCTGTGGTGGCTGGGCAAGCGCTCTGTTACGCCACTGCCACCCGCGTTGCTTAGCTGGTTCCATGAGGTTCGTGAAAAGTTGCAGGCAGCCGGGCAGGCTATTGCCCCCGTTGAGGGTAAACCGACCTATCAGTCGCTGGCTGACGTGCTGAAGCGGGCATTCAGACAGCTCGATAAGACCTTTCTGGACGATCTTTGATGTTAAGGCGGGGTTTACGCCCTGAAGCCATGAAAAACCCGGCCTGAATCAAAGAACCGTCACCTTGCCATACCACCTGTACGCGGGTTATGCGATCCTGAGTCATGCGCTTCCGATTTCAGTTTCTTTACCCCTATGCAGGAGTTCATAATGGAAATGACCGCCCCCCAACGCTTGATCCTCGCTAATCAGTATAAAATCATGAGCATGCTCGATCCGGATAATGCTGAGTGCTATCGCCGTCAGCAGACCATCATTGAGCGCGGCTATGGTTTGCAAATGCGCGAGCTCGATCGTGAGTTCGGTGCGCTCTGCGAAGCAGAGTGCCGAACGCTGAACGATATTATGGAGATGCATCACGCACTGCACGTGTCCTGGACTAATCTGAAAGATCCCAGCGTTATTGAAGCGCGCCGACTGATGTTTCATGGCTTTGACGCGGCCACAGAAGCGCAATTGCTTGGCTATGTGCGATTTATGGTACATGTGGAGGGGCGTTATACGCACTTCGATTCCAGCCTTCACGGTTTTAATGCCCAGACGCCGATGTGGGAAAAGTACCAACGGATGCTGTCTGTGTGGCACACTTGTCCAAGGCAGTACCATTTGAGTGCGAATGAGATCGCGCAAATCATCAACGCCTGAGTTGGGTAAGGAAGAGCGTAGTGAAGTGTAAAGGTTTTCTGTTTGATCTGGATGGCACGCTGGTGGATTCACTTCCGGTTGTCGAACGCGCCTGGACAGGCTGGGCATCACGTCACGGTATTGCAGCGCATGACGTGCTGGATTTTATTCACGGCAAGCAGGCAATCACCTCACTGCGCCATTTTATGGCAGGGGCATCAGACGAGGCGATTCAGCAGGAATTTTTTGCTCTGGAGAAGAGTGAGGCTGAGGATACCGACGGGATCACCGCCCTGCCGGGTGCCATGCAGCTTCTGGCTACGCTGGAGGAGCTGGACATTCCCTGGGCTATTGTGACCTCAGGCTCATTGCCGGTGGCGTCGGCACGGCGCAAGGCGGCGGGGCTGCCCGAACCGGAAGTGCTGGTCACCGCCGAGCGGGTGCAGAATGGCAAGCCGGAGCCGGATGCATACTTATTGGGGGCTCAACTGCTCGATCTGGAGCCGGAAGAGTGCGTCGTGGTTGAAGATGCCGCCGCCGGTATTCTTTCAGGACTGGCGGCGGGTTGCCATGTGGTTGCCGTCAATCCGCCTGCAGGCGCGCCGAGGCTGGAAGATGTCGATATGCAGCTCAGCTCCCTTACAGAGCTGATCGTGCATAAGAATCCTGACGGCACGATTGATGTGCACAGAAAACACTAAGAGATGATTTAACCCCGCTTATGCGGGGTTTTTTTATGCCACAATTTATACCCTTCCCGTTGGCGTACAGAGGGTTGTCGTGACTAAAGAGCTTATCTGGGTAATTGGTTTATTACTGGTGGCGGTGCTGTTATTCGCCAGCGGCAGATTGCGTATGGATGTCGTCGCATTGCTGGTCATCGTTGCCTTTGTCCTCAGCGGTACGCTGACGCTACAGGAAGCGACCCTCGGGTTCAGCGATCCTAACGTGATACTCATTGCCGCGCTCTTTGTCATTGGCGCTGGCCTGGTGCGCACTGGGGTAGCGATTACAATGGGCGACTGGCTGATAAAAATGGCCGGAAGCAGCGAAACGCGCATGCTGGTGCTGCTGATGCTCACGGTGGCCGGACTGGGCGCAATCATGAGTTCGACCGGCGTAGTGGCTATCTTTATCCCCGTGGTGCTTAGCGTTGCGGCGAAGATGAAGCGATCGCCTGGCCGCCTGATGATGCCGCTGAGTTTTGCCGGCCTGATTAGCGGCATGCTGACGCTGGTCGCAACGCCACCGAACCTGGTGGTTAACAGCGAGCTGGTCAGAGAGGGGCTAAAAGGCTTCGGCTTCTTTGACGTCACCCCCATCGGGCTGGTCACGCTGGTGCTGGGCATCGGCTATATGATGATCGCGCGCTTCTGGCTGGTGACCTCGCAGAGTGAGAGTGAAGCTTTGCGGCACCCCCGTCGCAGCTGGCAGGACCTCATCCGCGACTATAAGCTGAGCGGGCGCGCCAGAAGGCTGGCAGTCCGGCCGGGTTCGCCGCTGATTGGCCTGCGGGTGGATGACCTGAAGCTTCGGGAGCGTTACGGTATTAACGTGGTCGGGCTGGAACGCTGGCGCAAGTTTCGTCGGGTGATGGTTCCGGTGAGCGGTACCACTGAGTTTCGGGCGCAGGATATTTTGCTGGTTGATATCTCCGCTACGGACACCGACTTACGCGAGTTTTTACGCGAACAGCGGCTTGAGCCAAAGATCCTGCGGGGAGATTATTTCTCCGATCGCGCGCAGGACGTGGGGCTGGCAGAGGTACTGATCGTGCCGGACTCGACGCTGGCGGGAAAAACGCTGCGTGAAATCACGTTCCGTACACGCTATGACACCAGCGTGGTGGGATTGCGTCGCCGGGGTCAGCTATATGAAGATTCCGTGATTGATTTACCGCTGGAGCAGGGGGACATCCTGCTGGTGATTGGGGACTGGAAGAAGATCCGGCTGTTGCAACAGCAAACGCATGATGTTGTTATGCTCAACCTGCCCGCTGAGATTGACGACGTTGCACCCGCTCACAGTCAGGCGCCCCATGCGATTTTTTCTCTGGCGCTGATGGTGGCGATGATGCTCACCGACGAGATCCCTAACGCCATAGCGGCGCTGATTGCCTGCCTGCTGATGGGAAAATTTCGCTGCATTGATATGGAGAGCGCCTACCGGGCCATTCACTGGCCCAGCATCATTTTGATTGTTGGGATGATGCCATTTGCGCTGGCCCTGCAAAAAACGGGTGGGGTAACGCTTATCGTAAACGGGCTGATGGGCATCGCGGGGGGGCGCAGCCCGCATATGATGCTGCTTTGCCTGTTCGTGCTCTGTGCAACCATCGGTTTATTTATCTCTAATACCGCCACGGCGGTGCTTATGGCGCCGATAGGGGTAGCGGCCGCTCATCAGATGGGGGTCTCGCCTTATCCCTTTACCCTGATTGTGGCGGTAGCGGCTTCGGCTGCCTTTATGACGCCGGTCTCTTCACCGGTCAACACGCTGGTGCTGGGGCCGGGAGGCTACAAATTCAGTGATTTTGTGATGGTGGGCGTCCCTTTTACCCTGCTGATTATGGTGGTTAGCGTAGTGATGGTGCCGGTTCTGTTTCCTTTTTAGCACGAGGCCGCCGCACCCATACCTACTCGTCAGGCTTTATTCGTCAGGCTTTATTACAGAGACTCCGGGCTTATCTCATCCAGAGAGAGGCTGAAGCTGGGCACAAAGACCGCCACAAAGTAGTCCATCTCCGGACTGTGACGGGCGGTCAGTGTTTTTTCCAGCCGCGCCTTAGCCAGCTGGAATTCGTGATTCCCCGCTGAAAGCTCTTCCAGACATTTGAGATAAGCGCACAGCGCATCGGCCTGCTTGACGATCGCCGTTTCCTCTTCACTGTGCTGGTGTTCATCAAGCAGTGGGCGGTAGGCGGCTTGCAGCTCTTCCGGCAGCATATCAATCAGCTTCAGCTGGGCAATCTTCTCGATCTTTTTGTATTCGCGAGCGATCTGCGCGTTGTAGTACTTTACCGGTGTCGGCAGATCGCCGGTGAGTACTTCGCTGGCGTCGTGGTACATCGCCATCAGTGCGATACGCTCGGCGTTCAGACTACCGTTGAATTTTTGATTTTTGATCACCGCCAGCGCATGGGCCACCATCGCAACCTGCAGGCTGTGTTCAGACACGTTCTCAGTACGTACGTTACGCATGAGTGGCCAGCGGTTAATCAGCTTAAGACGTGAGAGATGGGCAAAAAAATGGCTCTGGTTCATCGGACGGTTTCCTGTGCGTTGACAAAGGAGCCAGACTGTCCGGCCCTCGCGGCAAGTATACACCCTGTGGCAGCCGGGCTGTATGGGACGGGCAGCCTGGCTGGCACAGGGGGTGTATGGTGCGGGAGCCGGAGACAGCCCCTGCCGTCGGGCTGAAAGCATCCTGAAACCCTTCCAACTGCATCCGACGGATGAATGGAGAGGCCCTTCCGGCGTTAGCCCGCCCAACTGATCCCAGCACTGGCTTACTGGCGGTATCCCTCCAGGAAGCGGCCAAATTTACCGATCGCCATCTCCAGATCGTTTACGTGGGGCAGGGTAACGATACGCACGTGGTCCGGCCAGGGCCAGTTAAATGCGCTCCCCTGAACCAGTAAAACTTTTTGTTGTAACAGGAAATCCAGCACCATTTTCTGATCGTCGTGCAGATTAAACTTTTTGGCATCAATGCGCGGAAACATATACAACGCGCCGTCTGGCTTCACGCAGCTGACGCCCGGAATATCATTGATCAGCTCCCAGGCGCGCTGGCGCTGCTCATACAATCTGCCTCCCGGTGCGATAAATTCGCTAATGCTCTGATATCCACCCAGAGCAGTCTGAATGGCATGCTGGGCCGGGACATTGGCACAAAGACGCATTGACGCAAGCATCTCAAGCCCTTCGATATAGCCTTTAGCATGCTTTTTGGGTCCATTAAGCACCATCCAGCCCTGGCGGAAGCCCGCCACGCGGTAGGTTTTGGACAGGCCGTTAAAGGTGACCGTAAGCAGGTCCGGCGCCAGGGCGGCAATCGAATGATGCTGCGCGGCATCGTAAAGAATTTTGTCGTAGATCTCATCGGCGAAAATAATGAGCTCGTGCTGACGCGCCAGCTCAACGACTTCCATCAGCAGTTCTTTGCTATAAACCGCGCCGGTCGGATTATTAGGGTTAATAATGACGATGCCCCGGGTACGCGGAGTAATTTTGCTGCGGATATCATCAAGGTCGGGGAACCAGCCGGCCGATTCATCACAGAGATAGTGCACCGCTTTACCGCTGGAGAGCGAGACCGCTGCGGTCCATAGCGGATAATCGGGCGCAGGCACCAGCATTTCGTCACCGCTGTTCAACAGCGCCTGCATTGACTGCACGATAAGCTCAGAAACGCCATTGCCGATGTAGACATCTTCAACGGTCATGTCACGCATATCTCGTGCCTGATAGTGCTGCACAATCGCCTTACGCGCAGAGTAAAGGCCTTTTGAATCGCAGTAGCCCTGTGCGCTGGGCAGATTACGGATGACATCGACAAGGATTTCGTCAGGCGCCTCGAAACCAAAGGGTGCCGGGTTGCCGATGTTCAGCTTAAGGACCTTATTACCTTCTTCTTCCAGACGTTTTGCTTCTTTCAGTACCGGACCACGAATGTCATAACACACGTTATCCAGCTTATCGGACTTATTAATTGGGTTCATTTTTCTCGCCTTAAACTCTCAGAGCCGCATTCCTGCCGTGGAAAATTAAAACCTGCACAATGTACTCCTGTCACCGTCACTTTTGAAGGGTGCAGGACGGCTTTAGCCCCCTGTATTCAACAAATCCATATGAATCAAACGGGCTGTGCAGGATCTAAGGAAAGTAAGTTCGCTTAGTGATTAATTAATATCATAAAAATTAAATCCCGCAGATTGGTCAATATGCCGCAATCAACGGGTTAAACGGGGAGAAAGTCAGCGAGTTTATTCATATGAGGCAGGACTTTTTTGTCAATATTTGGTTAAGTATGGTGTATTGATGCATGGGGTTATTGTCAAAAAAAACTTTACTGGGTGTATAAAGTTTAATCAGCATGGCATAATGGGTTCCTGACTGTCTGAAGTGCGATTGTCAGTACCCGGTGTGATACTCCAGGACTAAGCCTGTAAGAAATGGTAAATTTTTATGGCGGAATGCTGATGTGATAAGGGTTGGCCAATAAAATCTTATTTTACTGATAAGAATAATCGCTTTTGGGCTTAAAAATTAATCGGCAGTATGTCAGGATAATGTTCAGCGGACTTTGCACCGAATATGCAGGTGTTTCAGGCGGCATAGTCAGCGTTTTTGCCGCCTGCAAGCTTAAGGGTTTCTTAATAGTAGCGTGAGAATATGGCAACTTTTAATCCATCAACTTTTTGATGATTGCTTTACAATGCCGGGTACGCAGCCCGAATAATTGTATCTCAACGTACGCTGACCCCCTTAACCGCCCGGCTTTCTGATCCTTATGGGTCAGGGCCTTATGCGTTTGTGATGTATCAGATCGAAGAACCTGTTAAGGCTATTACCTGAAAACGTATTTCAGGTTTTGTACCGGCAGGGTTTTAAGGTCTGCGATAAAAAGTAATGTACGGCTGATTTCAAGTGCATTACCGCCAGATTCCCTTAGTATCAAATTGATATTGAAGGAAAAACACCAGGATAGCTGTTAATAAAAACTTATAAAGTGAAGAAAAAAAATGACTAGTACAAATCGTCCCATCCTCAATCTTGACCTTGATCTATTGAGAACGTTTGTTGCCGTTGCCGATCTGAATACCTTTGCGGCAGCCGCCGCCGCGGTATGCAGAACGCAGTCGGCAGTGAGCCAACAGATGCAGCGTCTTGAGCAGCTGGTAGGCAAAGAGCTGTTCGCCAGACACGGGCGCAATAAATTACTGACTGAGCATGGTATCCAGCTACTGGGCTATGCGCGTAAAATTTTGCGCTTTAATGACGAGGCCTGTACTTCTCTGATGTACAGCAATATTCAGGGCGTCCTGACTATTGGTGCATCCGACGATACCTCCGATACCATCCTGCCGTTTCTGCTGAACCGTGTGACTTCGGTTTACCCTAAGCTGGCTATAGATGTGCGGGTGAAGCGTAATCCCTTTATGATGGAGATGTTAAATCAGGGCGAGGTTGATCTGGTCGTGACCACTTCCAGTCCAATGAACTTCACCTGGCAGGTACTGCGTACTTCTCCAACATTATGGTACTGCGCAGCAGACTATATTTTTCAGCGTGGAGAAGCGATCCCGCTGGTGCTGCTGGATGAGCCAAGCCCGTATCGTGATATGGCTATCGACCACCTTAATGAGGCGGGTATACCGTGGCGCATTTCGTACGTGGCTTCCACGCTGGCGGCTGTTCGCGCTGCGGTTAAGGCCGGACTGGGTGTTACTGCACGCCCGGTTGAGATGATGAGTCCGGAACTGCGGGTAATGGGCGCGGCTGAGGGTCTGCCGGTACTGCCGGATACCGAGTACTTACTCTGCCGTAACCCGGAAAGCGATAATGAGCTGGCGCTGGCTATATTTAATGCGATGGAGTCCAGTAACGACCCTTATAACCTCGCTCTGGCTGTGCAGGATAGCAGCGAGCTTACCGACGACGCTGAATAATCTTAAGTTAATAATTTATTCTCAAGCTTTTATTTATTATAGATAAATAATAGAAAACTGAGATAAACAAAGCCTTCCTGTGATGTAAAGCGGGAAGGCTTTTTTTTAGTGTAATTTTCTGCCTGTTTCTACCCAATTATCCGCATTAAACTTTCTGCTGTTCTCCACGCCTCACCGCTCCGATTTAAGACCCTGAAATGTCACTGGTTAAAGTTTTTTAAATGATTCCTCTTCTCAACTAGCGCCAGCCCGCGTGGCCCAGGGGCCCGTAAGGTGACTGGATTTTCTTCATAAAAGATAAAACTGTGTCCTGGATCAAAAAAATAACCCTGATGAGGGGCAGGAAAAGACGACAATTCCTGCGAGAATAGAGGGTGTTAAAACCTCGATCCATGCAGGGGAATACCCGCTACACTTTGTTCACAGGATGAGACTGACTCGATTTAGCTCACTTTCTGCGCATGATATGTTAATAAAATGCTGCGGGTGTAAATTAACGTGTGGATACTTTTGTCAAAGTTGACAAAAGGTTATAGAAAGGAGTAAAAAACCCCATAAAACTGCTGTCTTATCAAAAAAGACCGTAAAATTTATAAGGTTTTTTATTTTTTCCCTTGAATCGATGTGGTGGGTCAGCTGCCGATACAGAGCAGCACGCCGGACATCACTGTGTGAGTGAAGCAGAAAGCATGTCAACTACTAATGGAATTGTTGCCCACCACTGGGCATTCGCTGTATTTCTCATTGTCTCCGTCGGTCTGTGCTGCGCAATGTTAGCCGGGGCCTGGTTTCTGGGCGGGAAAGCACGCGGACGCTATACAAATACCCCTTTTGAGTCCGGTGCCGCGCCCGTGGGTACCGCTAAGCTGCGCATGTCTGCCAAGTTCTATCTGGTGGCCATGTTCTTCGTCATCTTTGACGTTGAAGCCCTCTATTTATACGCATGGTCGACCGCCATTCGCGAAAGCGGATGGACCGGCTTTGTGGAAGCTACGATTTTCATTTTGGTACTGCTTGCTGGTCTGGTTTATCTGGTGCGGATACGTGCACTGGATTGGGCTCCTGCACCGCGCCGCATCGTGGTCAAGCCAACCACCATTTCGCATTCCAATCGTCATACGCAGTAACAGCGAGGCATTAAAATGGACTATACGCTCACCCGCGCCGACCCGAACGGTGAGAATGACCGTTACCCCCTGCAGAAACAGGAAATCGTCAGCGATCCCCTGGAAAAGCACGTTCACCAAAGCGTCTACATGGGCAAGCTCGAACACGCGCTGCATGACATGGTGAACTGGGGGCGCAAAAATTCTCTGTGGCCGTTCAACTTTGGCCTTTCGTGTTGTTACGTAGAGATGACCACGTCATTTACGGCCGTGCATGACGTGGCGCGATTTGGTTCGGAAGTTATTCGTGCCTCGCCGCGTCAGGCGGACTTTATGGTGGTTGCCGGTACCTGCTTCACAAAAATGGCGCCGGTTGTTCAGCGTCTGTACGACCAGATGCTGGAACCTAAGTGGGTGATTTCGATGGGTGCCTGTGCTAACTCCGGTGGCATGTACGACATCTATTCTGTGGTGCAGGGCGTGGATAAATTCCTGCCCGTTGATGTGTATATCCCCGGCTGCCCACCGCGCCCGGAGGCGTATATGCAGGCGCTGCTGCTGTTACAGGAATCGATCGGCAAAGAGCGTCGTCCACTCTCCTGGGTGGTTGGCGACCAGGGCGTTTATCGCGCCAATATGCAGTCCGAGCGTGAACGTAAGCAGGGCGAGCGTATTGCCGTCACCACGCTGCGTACGCCTGACGAAATTTAGAGAATGCCCGCAAAGGGCACTGCAGTTTATGGACGTGGCCTGAAAAACCCGGCGCATAAAAACCACAACCAGCGCAAGGCCCGTCCTGACGCCAATAATGAGCGCCTGCACGCAGGCCCACATGGTGAATAACTTATGACTGATTTGACCACGCAAGATCTCGCTCAGCCAGCATGGCAAACCCGCGATCACCTGGATGACCCGGTGATTGGCGAGCTGCGTAACCGTTTTGGGCCCGATGCTTTCACCGTTCAGCCTACCCGCACCGGCGTGCCGGTGGTCTGGGTGAAGCGGGAGCAACTGCTGGAAATCACGGAATTCCTGCGCAAGCTGCCACAGCCTTACGTGATGCTCTATGATCTGCACGGCATGGATGAGCGTCTGCGCACCCATCGCGCAGGCCTGCCTGCCGCAGATTTTTCCGTGTTCTACCACTTCATCTCCATTGAGCGTAATCGCGATATTATGCTCAAGGTGGCACTGTCAGAGAAAGATCTGCACGTCCCGACCCTGACCAAAATTTTCCCTAACGCCAACTGGTACGAGCGTGAAACCTGGGAAATGTTCGGTATCACTTTCGATGGGCATCCCCACCTGACGCGCATCATGATGCCGCAGTCCTGGGAGGGGCATCCGCTGCGTAAAGATTATCCGGCACGCGCCACCGAATTTGACCCCTTTGAGCTGACGAAGCAGACCGAAGATCTGGCAATGGAGCAGATGACCTTCAAGCCGGAAGAGTGGGGCATGAAGCGC
>Ga0153979_1000214_pt1 | contig 11043 bp, 9 predicted proteins | sample TSGA063MetaG_FD_104690 | JGI IMG/M metagenome (GOLD analysis project Ga0153979, IMG submission 104690) | Attine ant fungus gardens microbial communities from Georgia, USA - TSGA063 MetaG | ecosystem: Host-associated > Fungi > Mycelium > Unclassified | place: USA: Georgia, Magnolia Springs State...
CTGCTGCTGCTGGCCTTGGTGATCGCTGTCATCGCCTTTGTGGCGATCGTCCTTGCGCTGCCGCGTCAGAGCGTGAAAAGCAGCAAGGGCCAAGCAGCTGCCTTTTCGGGCAGTGCTGGGGCGGCTTTGGGGCTACGGCTTAATCCTTGCGCTGGGGTCGGCGGGATTCGGGGTAATAGCCACTTTCATTACCCTTTTCTACCGGGATAAGGGGTGGGACGGTGCCGCCTGGGCGCTGACGCTGTTTAGCGCCGCGTTTGTGGGGACGCGACTGCTGTTCCCTAACGCTATCCGGTCCGCTTGCCGGATTCGTGATGAGCTATCTGGGCGTTCCGGTTATCTACTTGCTCAGTGGCCTGCTGGTTTGTCTGGGCATACTGCTAACCTGGAGGCTAAAACGTCAGTCGCCGCGCAAAGGTGAGGAGTGTATCGAAGGGGAACAGGCTTGCGCCTTTCCCCTGTTCTGGCCAGAAGCGGTACTCAGCTGCCAGTCACGCTGAAGGCCAGTCGCTCCCGGATGAGGATGTTAGCCCTGTAGCAGCGCCATGCTCTGTTGGATCTCACGCACGATTTCTGCCTCGCTCCAGCTTTCCATTACCGTTGAGAATGGCTCAAACGCGTAGATGCCTTTATAGCCCATTGCTTCCAGGCGACGTACCTGAGACACACTGTTTAGCAGGTCCCCCTCGCTGATCATAATGCGCTCTTCATCCGTCAGTTCACTGGTCGGGCGGTCATCCTCCACGCCGGAGAGATGAACAAGTCCGATACCGGCGATATCAATGCCGCTTTCAAACTCTTCTTCCGCCTTTTCATACAGATGGTGATGGAAGGTATCCAGCAGCAGTTTAAAAGGAACGCGCGCGTCGCGAATGAGCGCCTGCGTCTGAACGGCAGAACGCAGAGAGCTGACGGGAAAGCCCAGCGGCTCAACCAGGCCTTCAATGCCATATTTCTCAAAAAGCGGCGCCAGCTTCTGCAAGGCGCTGACGGTTTCCTCCGGACTAACCGGCGTACCGTCGTTCAGTGGACAGAGCACCAGCGCTTTTGCCCCCACGCCCCTGGCGTCTTTCAGCAGGCCTTCAGTTTTCGCTAACAGCGCATCGTCAGGCTGGTTAAAGGGATAAACGGCGTTAATGGTGACAATCTCCAGGCCATAATGCTGCGCCAGCGCGCTGACTTCGGCATGGCTCAGATGATCCGTCACCTTACCGCCGCGCATATCATTACGCAGTTCAACTTTGGTCAGGCCAAGATCGTGGACCACCTTAAAAAATGCGTCTATGCCCAGATTAGGGGCGATTTTACGATTTACACAAAAACGGGATGATTCGATGGCCATTTTGCAACTCCTGCTGAATGTAATGAGAGTAGGGTGGATCCCTGCAAGCCTGATTTCTGACGGTGAGTTATCTTCGATGGGCATAAGAGAACATTTATTTCACTAATGGTGAATATTGAAATTTAAATTTTTAGATCGCTCTCTCAAAATTTCGTCTTTAGCCGCATGACTGAGGGGGAAAACCCCCCTGAATGGCCCAATGATTTGATGAGTTATACCGCTGCCCCCTGACGGTTAAGACCCTCAAAACTTAAGACTATTCCTTAGGTTAACGCGACTCGCGCGGGGCGGTCTCTTCTTTAGTAATTGATTGCATTCTAAAAAGTGAAAATGCGATCCACTGCACTAAAAATGAATTTTCTAAAGTTTAATATTTGAAAAATTCATTCCAATATAATACTGTCATTTCACGCATTGGGCAGTTATGCAGCCAGGCAACGGACGCTTACCAGCGGCTGCCTGCAGGGAATACTCACATCTAAGAGGCCAGAACATGACTATCGTAGGAAATTTTATTGGCGGGAAAACGTCTCTGAGCGCCAGCAATGAAACCATTCCGGTTTACGATCCTGCTACCGGTAAAACGGTTCGTGAACTTACTCAGAGCACCGCAGAAGAGGTGGCTAAAGCGATCGAAGTGGCACACAGTGCCTTTGAAGAATGGTCCCGCACCTCACCCCTGCGTCGCGCTCGCGTGCTGTTTAACTTCAAGAACCTGATGGAACAGCATCGGGAAGAGCTGGCTGCTCTGATCGTCAGTGAACATGGAAAGGTGTGGTCTGATGCGCTGGGTGAGCTGACGCGTGGAATTGAAGTTGTCGAATTTGCCTGCGGTATTCCCCACCTTATTAAGGGTGAAAATTCAGCTGACGTGGCAACCGGGGTCGACAGCTATTCCCTGATGCAGCCGCTGGGTGTGGTCGCGGGAATAACCCCCTTTAACTTCCCTGCAATGGTGCCGCTCTGGATGTTCCCCATCGCGCTGGCCTGTGGCAATACCTTTGTTCTCAAGCCCCCTGCGCTGGACCCGTCTGCCTCAGTACGCATGGCGGAGCTGCTGACCGAAGCGGGCCTGCCGGATGGCGTATTCAACGTTGTTCACTGCTCAAATGAAGATGCAGAGCAGCTGTATAAAGATCCGCGCGTGCAGGCGGTAAGCTTTGTCGGCTCATCTGGCGTGGCCGAGCATATCTATAAAACGGCCAGCGCTCACGGTAAGCGTGTGCAGGCCTTTGGTGCCGCGAAAAACCACGCCATCGTCATGCCCGATGCGGATTTGGATGCCACCGTCAATGCCATCATGGGCGGAGCATTTGGATCGGCGGGTGAGCGCTGTATGGCGCTGCCGGTAGTGGTCGCGGTCGGGGACGATACGGCGGACAAGCTGATTGCCGCCCTGACGCCGAAAATTAAGGCGCTGCGCGTGGGGCCTGGTATTCAGAAGGGCAGCGAAGAGAACGAGATGGGGCCGGTGGTGTCCGCTGCGCACCAGAAGAAAGTGCTGGGCTATATCGACAAGGGCGTTGAAGAGGGGGCGAAGCTGGTCGTGGACGGCCGTAACTGTCAGGTATCGGGCTATACCGAGGGTTACTATGTAGGCGGCACGCTGTTTGATAATGTCACCGCTGAGATGGTTATCTGGCGTGAAGAGATTTTTGGTCCGGTGCTGAGCATCATGCGCGCTCCGGACTACGCCAGCGCGCTGAAGCTGGTCAACAGCCACGAATTTGGCAACGGCAGCGCCATCTTTACCAGCAATGGCCACACCGGACGCGACTTTGTGCGTGAGGTTCAGGCGGGCATGGTTGGAGTGAACGTCCCTGTACCGGTACCAATGGCATTCCACAGCTTCGGTGGCTGGAAGCGCTCCGTGTTCGGTGCGTTAAACGTCCACGGGCCGGATGGCGTACGTTTCTACACCCGGATGAAAACGGCCACGGTACGCTGGCCGAGCGGGCAGAAAACCGTGTCTGAATTCAGTATGCCAACGCTGGGATAATCTCCGTTTAGCGAAAGTCACAGGCGTTGCGGTAGGCGTTAACAACCCGGCAGAGCAGGATTTATTGCCCCGGTTTTGTTGATGCGGCCGCCGCGCCTTTTTGGTCACAATATAAGGAGCAGCAGAATGTCATTGCTATCCAAAGTAAAGCAGCCGGATGCGCAGGGCCGTATCCAGCACGTCACGCCGGAAAGTGCGGGCTGGCGCTACGTCGGCTTTGATGCTTACCAGTTGAAAAAGGGTCAGACTCTGAATCTGGAGAGCGGCGACAGGGAACTTTGTCTGGTACTGGTCGCCGGTATTGCATCAGTTAAAACGCAGAAAGCTGAATTCCCCGCCATCGGCAAACGTATGTCTCCATTTGAACGTACGCCGCCCTATTCAGTGTATGTTCCGCATAATGACAGGGTTGAGGTTCGTGCTGATACAGACCTGGAGCTGGCCGTATGTAACGCTCCTGGCCATGGTTCACTACCTGCTCGCCTGATCTCCCCCGCGGACGTAGGCGTTGAGCAGCGCGGTAAGGGCAGAAATAAGCGTCTGGTACATAATATTCTGCCGGATAACGAGCCAGCCGACAGCTTGCTGGTGGTAGAAGTGTATACCGACGAAGGTGACAGCAGCTCTTACCCCAGTCATAAGCATGACCAGGAAAATTCAAACGAAACTTACCTGGAAGAAACCTACTATCATCGCTTCGATCCCGAGCAGGGTTTTGCCATGCAACGCGTTTATACGGATGATCGCACGCTGGATGAATGTATGGCGGCCTATAACCGGGATGTGGTAACCGTGCCACGCGGTTATCACCCCGTAGCAACGCTAGCAGGTTACAATAATTACTACCTCAACGTTATGGCTGGTCCTGTACGCCTGTGGAAGTTCACCTGGGAAAAGGATCATGCCTGGGTTAATAGTGATGCCTATCCGCGCTGAGTCTGGCACCCATTCAGCTTAACCTAAGGGGCATCTGCGCGTTTGCCCCTTTAAAAGGTCCACGCGGCGCCCAGAGTGGCAGCCCAGGGGGACTCAAGATTTTTCCCCTTTGAGTAGCTAATGTCGCTATGCAGTGACAGATTTCCCTTCGTTCGGATATCAATTCCAGCCTGATACAAGCCTCGTGCGCCGCCTTTACGGTGAGTAAAGCGGTTATTAGCGATGGTGACGTGATTTGAATTGATGGTTTCATGAAGCGCAGCAGCTTTAGCGTAAGGTTTTATGCTATTGCCATAGACCATCACAGGAAGGCCAAGATTTATTCCAATTTCACTGGTTAGATTGCGTTGAATACCATTATTGGCCTTCAGCCCGTTTGAAAGTTGATAGGTATTATCGGAATGATTGGCGAATGCCGTCACTGCGCCATAGGGCGCGAGATAAACCCGGGAGAGAGTAAAGTATTTCCCTGTCTGGATATTTAAGCCCATATCTGTCGCCCGGAAGAGGCCATTGGCTGCGGTACCACCGTTCATAAAGGCGTTAATATCGTTGATGAAACGGCTGAATTTCACGATACCTTCACCATAGTATCCGTTGCTATCAGCATAGCTGAGATAGCCCCCCGCAGTATAAGCATCCACATGCCCTGTTCCGCCGCCCCGGCTAAAGTCTGTGGTCGCACGATCGAAAGCCAGGAATAGCCCACGGGTGAACGATCCTGAGCCCGTTTCAGACGTTGCATCTATGCCTAACATTATACCGTTCTGTTTTAGCCTGTAATTAGCATTTTCAATAACTTTGACGTTGTAACGGCTATTGTTGAACCTGCCCCACACTTCAGTATCGTGCGGAACCTGCCTTATTTCTTCCAGGCGTCCACGGGCTGTATTCATCTGCTCGCTGGAAATAATGTTATCGACGGTACTCATCGCAAGAATAGCGGCGGCACTGGGAGTCACCGTCTTGTTGCCATGATCAGGCTCGTCTGGGACAGGAGGGACAGGTTTATTGTCCGGATCTTCATCTGGCGGCGTATTCTCATCGGGATTAACGATATCCGTATTTTCCTCGGGCAGCCTGTTATCCTCAGGGTCATCGACATCCGGTATATCATCCTGCTGATAGGGAGAGAGTGCCCAGCCATTTTTACCCATTCTTACCAGATAATATTGATAGGTTCCAACGTCCACGACCTGATTTTTGTTTAGTAAGGTGAACGTCGCACTTCCTCCACCCGTTTGAATAATCTGAAGGCTGGCATCCGTCAGGGGGGGGTTTCCGAAGTCATAAACTTTAATGCCAAATTCACCATTTGCACTTCCACTAATGTTTAAAAAATCTCCCTTCAGTGATGCCAAATCCGTTATGATTTCAAACGTGCCCTGACCTGAAAGCGTAGTGGTATTTAACCGGGTAAACCAGGGTTTACCTTTTAAATCTAAGTTGTAAAGCGTCATTATCCCTTCGCGTAGATTTATCGAGGCTATAGTGTATTCTGCAAGAGTGTCAAGATATCCTCCATGGAAAAAAGCCTCGCTTTTATCAAGTGAAAGATGCATGGCGCGAGTGTCAGAAGTTATATCAATCTGTATAAGCGATCCGTTTTGCAGGTAGACCTTCCCAGAGACCACTCCTCCCATGAAGACTTCCATTTTACCTTTGTAAAGCGTGGCGTTATTGACCTGCCCTCCAACGCCGATATTATAGATCATACCCTCGTTAATACGATAATCATCGTACAGATATACATCAGACGAATAGCCCCCTTTCTCAATTATCTGCATTCCCTTCGTTATGACAGTATTCTGCGCCGATCCCCCTTGTTGTATAATCTGAATCCCATCCCGAATGTTGCTATCAATCACATTGCCGAGCACTTCTTGCGTGCCATAAATCTGCTCACCCACAATACTTTGACCCGGCGCCACGATGGAAGGCAGTGCCTGTACCGGGTAACTTTCTGAAAAAAAGAGTAGTAGTGCTGGCCAGTGGAAGTGGAAGTGGCGGTTGCGGATTTTCATCATTGGTCCTTAATTTTTAGAACGCCGGGATGGGGTTATCCATAAAGGCGATATCTGGCTTTACGGGTATACCGGAGTCTGATCCCCAGATGTTGAGAAAATATCTACTTTAGGGCTATAACTGGCGCGATATCTAATGTTTTCCAGTAAGGCTGGAGTAATGATCCGGTGCAAAGCATTGTCGGCGTGAAGGCAGCGCTGCCCCTGGTTTATGACCTTTACTTAATTCTAAAATTAATAAGCGATATTTAAATTTTTTCGGATAAAAGTATAAAGATAAAATTCTAAATAATTCCATTTAAACGCTCCCGTTTATGGGGGATGACCTCAGGTTTCCTGTAATCAGACCCTTTTATAAACATTTATGGAAATACCATCCCATAATGATGCTATTTTTTAATATAACGTTAAATGTTTGTTATAGGATGCTAATGCCTGCTATGTTAATTATTCACGGTGAAAGTTTAGCAGGTGTAACTATATCCGCTTTATTTCTGCAATGATTTTTACGCGGGCGATGATATGACTTATGAGACAGGAGAATAGTTACTGAAAAAAAGGGCATGTTAATTTGGTTGTCAGGAGGGCCAGTCGGCTGCCAGGATCATCAGAAACAGAGCGGGTTTTATGGTATATAACTATCTGAATACGCTGCGAAGGGCAGCACTGGGGCGTTATCACAAACCAATGCTGGTGTACCGTTGGAAGACTCCTGCAGCACGAAACTGGTAGGGTATAAGGAGGGCGAAATGCTCTGGCTGGTTTTAAAATATGCCGTTACGGCTGGCATGGTTGTACTTATTTCAGAGGTGGCGAAACGCAGCGATCGTCTTGGGGGCCTGATAGCGGCTCTGCCGCTGGTCACCGTGCTGGTGCTGATCTGGATGAAACTTGAGGGGCAAAATCAGGAGAAGATTGCGGCACATGCGTGGTATACCTTTTGGTATGTCGTTCCCACACTCCCTATGTTTATCATGTTCCCCTTTTTTTATCAGCGCTGGGGATTCTGGCCTACGCTGGCTGCCAGCTGCGGTATAACGATCATTATTTTCCTTTGCTGGGCCAGCCTGCTCCGCCGCTTTGGCATTGATTTGATGTAAGCAGGGCAGATTCAGCGGAGATGATATTGTTTTGATATCAGGGCGTTTAGCCGCTGGGGTAGTGAATTGATGTGAGGGCGGCGCAACGCGTCGCCGCCCGGCCTGCGTACGGGCCGTCAGGCCTCAGCATTATTTAGCGCCAGCGAGACGGCCAGCGTTTGAGCAAGACAAAGTGAAGCCACCTGAGAGCGAAAACCGTCTACCTGCGCTTCACGTATCACAAAGCATACATCGCTGAAGGCCGCCAGCGGGCTGACCTGGCTGTCAGTAATCGCGATAAGATGCGCGCCGCGCCTGGCACCCAGTTCAACCAGTTCGACAGCCTCACGTGCATAGGGAGAATAGCTGATGGCGATTACCACATCCTTAGGGTTAACCATGCTCAGCTGCTCGGTAAACATTCCGCCCAGGCCATCAATCAGAAAAGCACGGCGCTCAAGGTGCCGCAGCGCGTAAGTCAGGTATGAGGCCACGCTGAAGGAGCGGCGCAGGCCAATAACATAGATATTCTCTGCCTGATCCAGCAACTCTACGGCTTTATCAAGATGCTGTGGGTTGGTTTGCATCGCCAGCTGCTGTAGCGCCTGTGAGTTTACCATGGTGAATACATTGAGGATTTCTGCGGGCGTTTCCGGTGGGGTTGCCGTTTCATCAATGGCTGTCTGGCGGAAGAGTCGTGCGCGTTCGGTATAGTTAACCGTTTCCTCCATCAGATGCTGACGGAAAACCTGTTTCATTTCATTGAAGCCGCTAAAGCCAAATGCATTGGAAAAGCGGATCAGCGTAGAGGGCGGAACGTCTGCCTGCTGAGCGATAGAGGCAACGGTGTCGAAAGCGATGCTGTTGCTATTATCTAAAATATAGCGGGCCACCTGTTTGAGGCGTTTACTCAGCGTATCGTATCGACGACGAATGTCGTCCTGTAACAGGGAAAGCTGCGTCGAGTTATTAGTCATTACTTCGGCTCGCTGGTCAAAAATTGTGATGTTCTTCTGTACGCTATTCTATCAGATGAACAAAAAATTTCACTTGCTAACGCAAATACGGTGCTTTATTTCATCGGGATATGAAATCAATCACAAAACATCGGACCAGTTACGCATAAAACATTAACCAGCACGCAAAACAGAGATAACAGTAACAGCAAAAGTAGACAAAGTGGCGGGGAGAAACGTGAGGTATTAAGCAGCGAATGGGAGTAAAAGGGGGCGAGTTTCGCCCCCTTTGGATGTGGCACTGCCATTTAGCTCTGGCGCGTTGGGCGCACCTGACGCCAGTAATCAATCAGCGTCAGATAGTTGGATTTAACCTGCGCTATCAGTGCATCATCATCTAATTCACCCTGCAACCACTGCCGGGAAGGCTGGCCGAAAATCGTTCTTCCCACGGCGAATCCTTTCACCCACGGTGCTTTGGCCGCCGCAGCAAAACCGGCTTTAAGTTTCTCTTCCGACGCATCCAGCCCCAGAATCAAAATACCGCGGCAGTGGGGATCCTGCTGCTCAATCAGGCCACTAATGGCTTCCCAGCTCTCCAGAGAGAGCGGCGGCAGCTTCCACCAGTCCGGCTGAATACCCAGCGAATAAAAATGGCTCAGCATGTCGAAATAATACGATTCCTTTTTATCTGCGTTATCCTCGGGAAGGATGACCTCCAGCAGCAGTTCATGGCCAGATTTGTTACATCCCTTCCAGACGTCAAGGATCAGCTCATCCTGCTCGTGGCGCAGACCGGCTTCATCGTGAGGATGGTAAAACACCAGGCATTTCACAACGTGCTCCTGGGGCCAGTCAATCAGCTGCGAACCAATATTACCGTGCTCAAGCCGCAGGGGGCGGGAACCCGGCATCTCAATCGGACGTCCGATCCACCATCCTTTACCCGTAATGGCATTCAGGGCTGGCTGACCGTAAGTTGTGTCGGCCAGAATACCGCTGCGGTTATCGAGGCCGGCTTCACCGGCCGCTTCCTCTGCGGCCCTCAACAGCAGCGTTTTCAGCTCCGGCAAACGTGAGGCATCCACACCTGCCTCATCGGCCATATCAAGCAGCTGCTTACGATGGTCAAAGGCAAAGACGCACAGCTCTTCCCATTTTTGCTTACGCGAAGTGACGCGGTGGAGGTGGTTAAGACGGCTATCCAGATCGGGACGCTTCACCTCTTTTTCGCGGCTGAGGAAGTCATCAAGCTCTGCACGGGTCGGCATGGCGGGCGCGCAACCGTGACGTGATACCACCAGGGCACCACAGGCATTGGCGTAGCGGCAGGCCTGCTCCCAGCTCTCATCATTTAGCCAGCCGCGTAAGAGACCGGACATAAAGGCATCCCCTGCGCCCAGCACATTCAGTACCTCTACGCGAACGCCACTCTGTAGCGCCGTCTGCTCCCAGCTGTCGGGTATCCGGCCTTCCAGCACCACGCAGCCCATCGGCCCACGCTTGCAAACCAGCGTGGCTTTAGTGGCCTGCCGCACATTTTTTAATGCGGTAATCGTATCGGTGCTGCCACCGGCAATATGGAATTCTTCTTCCGTCCCCACCACCAGATCAAAATAGTGCAACACTTCCTGTAACTGCTGGGTGACATGCTGCGATTCAACAAAGCGCGTCTCACCGTCGCCTAATGACGTCAGGCCCCAAAGAACCGGACGGTAATCAATATCCAGCGCGGTGCGCAGGCCATGACGGCGGGCGATATCCAGCGCTTTCAGCACGGCGGCACGCGTATCGGGATGCGACAGATGGGTACCGGTCACCGCAACGGCGCGGGCGGAGGTAATATATTCTTCGTCGATATCATCGGGGACAAGACCCATATCTGCGCAGTTATCACGGTAAAACACCAGTGGGAAGGTGTCCTGATCTTTGATCCCCAGGATCACCAGGCCCGTCAGACGTTTTTCGTCCGTAATCAGGCACTGGGTATCTGCTCCCACCCGCTGAAGCTCCTCCCGCAGGAAGCGGCCCATATGTTCATCGCCAACGCGAGCCAGCATACCGGACTTCAAACCCTGAATAGCGGTACCGTAGGCGACATTACCGGACGAACCGCCAAGGTACTTAGAAAATGTGGTCATATCCTCAAGGCGGGCACCGATTTGCTGGCCATAGAGGTCAACGGCTATGCGCCCGATACAAATCACATCAAGCCGTTTTTCTTGTGTACTCATACCTGTTTTTCCTTCTGTCATAAGCCACCTCTGCCGCGCCTCTCCAGCGGGTGTCTGGAGCGCCACGTGCTGGCGATTGGATTTGCTATGTTCGTCAGTATGGGGAATGAATATTTCAATATCAATATAAAATGAAATTAATACCCCAAAAATGTGAGGTGGCTAAAACTCTGGGAGGAGAGATTTAGCCAGTGAAAATCACCGGAAAAGGTCAAAGATTTGGGACGGTTTTTTTAGGGAATAAGGAGGAATCTGTAACGTCAGGAAACGATTGAAATGAAATGAGTTTCCCGCCTTAACACGCCTTCGTTCTGCGGGCTTTCATTTTTGCAGGTGAGATCGCACTGGTCGCGCTGCTTTTCACTGAGAATTTGATCTCACTCGCAAAATGAAACGTTTCTTCTGTAATTATATTTTGTGGAAAAAATATTTGTTTATAATCGCCTCACGTTTCATTTACAGCCGTCGCCTTC
>Ga0153979_1000215_pt1 | contig 11007 bp, 10 predicted proteins | sample TSGA063MetaG_FD_104690 | JGI IMG/M metagenome (GOLD analysis project Ga0153979, IMG submission 104690) | Attine ant fungus gardens microbial communities from Georgia, USA - TSGA063 MetaG | ecosystem: Host-associated > Fungi > Mycelium > Unclassified | place: USA: Georgia, Magnolia Springs State...
CGTTGATTGTTGCACGGATGGAGCGCTCGTTGTTCGTTATTGAGGCCCCCTTGATCGTAAGGCATCGCTTGGGTATGTTCGGTCACCTACGTGTGTGTGTCACCCTATCTCGTGGAGTATCAGGATGTGCGTGCATTTTGCGGATGAATAGTTGTGATCATCCATAATCAATCCGACCCCAGGTTTTTTGAATTGATCGGGTTTTACTTTCCCTACAATACCTTTTCTCTCGATGTAACCGTGTTCGCTTTTCTCTCGCCCCATGGACAACTGCCTGTTCCTTGATGATAAGTTTTCCATCTTTAGTAGCCACAGGACTTCGTGCGAGCGTGATTAGGAGACTTCAGAGATGCTCAAGGATTTTGTTTAAAGGTGTGTGAAACCGTTCATGATCATTAATGTCTTGAAATTTCCCATGGTGTTCTGTACCCACGGTAGCTTGAGTCCTGTGCCTCAATGGACTGTATACACATTGCCTCGGTGAATGGAATCAACGGAACCACGGTCTGCCATCGAGCTCCGTATAATCAATTGATGAATAAAAAAGAACGGAATCAACGGAACCCAGTCACTGCTTGGACGCAACACTAGTCAGAAGCGTCGCTAGTGATATACAATCATTCATGAAGTCCGAACGAATACAACATGACATACATGGAGATGCCAACCAAAGAGGAATCAATAGATTTTTTGAAAGTGGCAGTCATGACAAAACCATGACGAAACTAGGCCCTGGAAGTAACCAAAACAAGCAGTCGAACAAGCAGTCGTATGCCATCACATTTCTGACACTATTTATAAATGTCATTCCCTCACAAAATAATAAGGCTCGGATGTCATACTCAATTGTCCAAAGGTATAAACCCGCTCGTCGGGAAACTCAACATCCGATTAAGATTTATTTGCAATTAAGAAATCCACGAAGAGAACATAATTTGAAAAGAAAACATCAAGGACATGTGCGTTATGAAAGTGTCGTGAATAGAAAGGGAGCAATCTACTGGTATCAGACAAACAGGATCACGCTGCTTCTTCCTCAGGGAGTTCTTCTTCATACTCAACCTCTTCCTCAACACTAGAGGGATTAAGTCAAGTGAAGCAAAACTTGAAAGAAGCAAACTCACGTAGCGTCTTGATATTGTTGATACTCTGCAATGAGATCTTGCATGTTCGACTCAGCTTCAGTGAACTAGGAGAGGGTGAATTTCATGACATGATCACAATCAAGGTTTTACCTCCATCTCATCCATGCCCTCTTGTGTATACCAATGCAAAAATGCCTTCCTCTTGAACATCGCGGTAAATTGATCACCAACACGGCGGAAGAGCTCTTGAATCGCGGTAGAATTACCCAAAAAGGTAACGGCCATCTTCAGGCCCTGAGGAGCAATGTCACACTGAGCGGTAAGAACGTTGTTGGGGATCCATTCCACGAAGTAGGCAGAATTTTTGTTTTGGACATTTTGCATTTGTTCTTCAACATCCTTCATAGAAACCTTGCCACGGAAAACGGCAGCGACCTTCAAGAAAATGTTGAGCAACACAAAACGGAACAAAATCACAACCCACTGTGAGATACCGCCCATGCCTTGGATCCGATGCAGCCATCATGTTCTTGGCATCGAACATTTGTTGAGTAAGCTCAGGAACACTGACAGCACGATACTGTTGACTACCACGAGCAGTCAAGGGGGCGAAACCGGTCAAGAAGAAATGAAGACGGGGAAAGGGGACTGGGCAAAACAAACATTAAAACCGAACTAGATTGCAATCAATAAAACATACCCATATTGACGGCCAACTTGCGGAGGTCAGAGTTCAACTGGCCGGGGAAACGCAGGCAGGTGGTGATACCCGACATGACAATAGAAACAAGATGATTCAGATCACCATAGGTAGGCGTAGAGAGCTTCAATGTTCTATGGGAAATATCATAAAGTGCTTCATTGTCAATACTCATGGTCACGTCAGCATTTTCGACGAGCTGGTGAACTGAGAGAGCAGCGTTGTACGGCTAAAAATGACAGTAGTAGATCCCTGTGATAGTAGAAAAAATAAAGACTTACCTCTACGACAGTGTCTGAAACCTTAGGACTAGGCATAACAGAGTATGTGCACATCATCCGATCGGGGTACTCTTCCCGAATTTTGGAGATAAGGAGGGTGCCCATACCGGCACCAGTACCACCACCAAGTGAGTGTGAGATCTGGAAACCTGCCACATGGTTATTTTAGCAATCTATCAAATTGAATGGACTAACCTTGAAGACAGTCAGTTCCTTCGGCCTCCTTACGTGTCACATCTAACACGCTGTCGACAAGTTCAGCTCCCTCAGTATAGTCTGCACGGATCAGAAATGTGAGTAAATGCTTATCGCATTTGATCCAGTAACTGATATAAAAGAATTAATAGCTCCAGCATTATAGAATTGAGGTCCGCTTAACGAATACCCATCATTTTTGAAAGAGGTTTCATGAAGACGATTCATGTGAAAAGAATTGCATTAGAGGAATACTCACGTCCTTTCGCCCAATTGTTGCCAGCTCCGTTCTGGCCATAAACAAAATTGTCGGGGCGGAAAAGGTGACCCAGCAACCCAGCTCGAATAGAGTCCATCGTTCCAGGTTCGAGGTCGACTAAGATGGCACGTGGGACGTATTTCGACGTCCCAACCTCATTGTAGTAAACCGAGATTCGCTCAAGTTGGAGATCGTTGTTGCCTTTGTAATGACCATCCGAGTCAATACCATGCTCATCCGAAAGGACCTCCCAAAACTTGATGCCTGTCATCAACCACAAACTACGATTGGTGCATTGGACCCAAGGTGACAGAGGTTAAAGCGCACCAACTTGGTTACCGCACTGTTGACAGAATTATGAGCCACGTCAGATTAAACTGAAGTAAATCAAAGGTACCTGGCCGGCCTGAAGATGAACAATTTCGCGCATGCTATCAGCCGAAGGTCAGTACAGTTAGCAAATCAGAAGAAAGTGGTACGAGAAGAAAGCGAAGAGGAAACACGATGAAACGCGCGTTCTATAATGTCAAGTAATATATATGCAGCGAAGACGCGTCGCAAACAGTTATTACAGTACAAAATAACACTCACATGAACTGTTTCAAGGAGGAGAGAGCAGTAGAACGAGTATGTCACTTCGACCTGATGGATACAAGAAGACAAGAAAATGTGTATGGTGAACGGGAGTCCAAGGTTTCGAACTCAGATTAGAACCCCGATATGATATGTTCCTCGCCTTTGCCTCGTGTTTTTATTGAAACAGGGCCGACACAGGACCTGAACAAACCCTGGTAAACACCACCAGAAATCCTCATTTTCGTTATTTCTATCGTCTGTCAGTTTTAGCCGAAGCATCATTGTTCGGATGTATCACTCGTTATTGCTCTGTCACCGCAGCATTGAAATCGCAAATGTATTTACTGTTTTTGAATTTCTCTAGTCTGGACACTGGACCTCGCACATATCTTTGCGTTCCCACCTAGGACCGTACTAGCTCTCGGCATTGTCCTTGCCTAGGGCCCCATCCCTCATGCATGCAATATAGTATGTTATGTTCTACCAGAACAAGAGCAAGACAATGAGTAAATATGTAGAGCCAGATAGAAAGTAGTGATCGAAGAAATGACTCCGTCCACTGGAAATGACTCCGTCCACTGGACTGAACCGAAGGTGAGGTTCATTGACGACTGACAACTTCACGAGGTTTATTGTTTTCTCTGGCCGACCCATAGCACATCATCAGGTATAAGGCTGAGATCTAATATGGAACTACACATGTCCATCGTTCCTACTATCAATCGTGTGATTGAGTGAGGACATATTTTTCTGACAGATCTATGTCGTTGTATCCTGTAACATCAAAAGTTGTGCTTCAACAACTGTCCTTGATAATATTATCTATACTTTCTCTTACCTGTCCTCAAGGCTAATAGGCTGCCAAACCTTACAAGAAACTAACATCAACTAGCCTCCTTGTTGTACTGCAAAATCTTAAGTTTGCAGCTGCACTTGCTGCCCTACACTCATCTCCCACTAAATACAGAACCTAAACTTGGATACATAAGCACAGCTAGAGTGACTTAAACAAGATATCACGCAGTCAGGCTGACAAGAAATGAATTACATAACATAAGGATAGAAGCATCAAAAGAATGATTTCGGTTGAGTAGATATCTTCAAGATAATCGACTGAGAACACAAATCAACGTGCCCAAGAAGGTGAATCATCGACCAGGACCAACAGGAACCTTCCTGAAACCGGTTCCAATAGTATTCTTCATTATGTACTCCTTCCTGGCGGCCGCAGCTGCACGCTTATGCTCCGCCACAAATTCTTCAGGTAGCCGCGGTACAGGAGGAATCGCATATGTCGGTCGTCCACGCTCATTCAACATAGTTTCAACATGTTTGAGGAATCGTTGCCGCATTTCACCACTTTTCTCTGTATCGAGGAAGCTCGCACGGCTGTAGATACTGTCACTATATCTCCTGCGATTTTTGCTGCTACCATATCCATGTCCACTGTTGCTCCCGCCCTCTTCCTCATCAGATATATAAACTGTTGATCGGCGGCAGCGCGAATGACGGATTGACATCTCATCCTCGGGATAATGAGAGGCGTCTTCCGGATAATCATCATAGACGCCTGGTATAGGAGTCGAGGCACCACCATAGTTTGTACTTCTATAATATTCCTCAACTGCGAGACCATCATACCTCGAATCATCGACAATAATTGACGAGTGCAAAGGTGCATTCTCAGTGACATGCTGGACAGCCAAGTGACTTCTTTTTGTAGGAATGACCTCGTCTGCTGTTTTCTCAAAACCCAAATCGAGAATCTTCGATCCCCTGGACCTTGCAAACACGTCACCCTCCATCATTTCTCTATCATCTACATAAGTATTCTGCCACTCCGAATTGCTGCTCTTCTCCCACGCAAATCTGGAGAGCATCGCTCGCGAAATGTTGTTGGTGGTGGGAGTATGGCTTGGGCTTGAAGGGAAAAGTGACTCGTGACCACGACTGCTTTGTGCCCTGATAGGACCCGGCATGTTGTTAATTGTCGACGGGGGTACAATTGAAATAGGGCTGGAATCAGTTGTCGGAGTTGTAGCGCCATTTGTGGACGATTTAGAGAACCCGCCTTGCTGATTTGGTCTCCTCTGTACTTTTGCTCTCAGCGCGTTCCCAGCAGCTGCAGAGAGATTGGTGAATGCTGAACGTTGCGTTTTAGTATTGCCAATGGCAGCACTGCCATAAGGAGGTGAAGACCCTAGCACAGGTGACGGTAAAGACGAGTCAATCGTTCTTGCAGTACCCACATCCACGGCTAAGTGACGGGATCCATTGGAGCGGGGTACCGTTGTTTCATCGGTAGGAACATCAGGTAAAGGGCTCGGAGGAGGCGGATCAAGTGCAGGTATGTTGTAGTAAGTGGAAACATTTGATGAACTAGATAGTCCTGAAAGGCGGCTTCCAGATAGTGGAGATCCGACACCATCAATACCATGACTGCGAGGCATAGGCGAAGTACGATCGGAAGAAATTGTTGGCATGGGTCCAGCCATTGGGCTGAAGGTGTTATCAGGCCGAAGAGTATTAGATGGAGGTTGTGATTTCGGGAGAGATGCTTGTCTCGAAAGACCGGGAGAAGACTGGGGACCATTCGGGCTGGTTAAAAGGGGAAGCCACGGGAAGGGGCATCCAGAGCCAGATTCAACACTGGGTTTGACGGGAAACCCATCCAATTTGATTGACAGGGATAAATCTGGAATGCTCAATCTTGGTAGATTCATGGATGGTCCACGTGTCAGAGTAGTGAATCCGGATGCTTTATTGCTGTCACCGTTCAAAGGTAATGAAATCAGAGGTTTCTTCGTCTCCCTCTCTCTCTCGCGTTCCTTTTCTATTTCCCTCTTCCGTTCCTTCTCCTTTTCGAGACTATCGCTACTTGAGGCGCTATTCCTAAATTTTTGCATGCTTATGAAAGGTAACACTCGTCTCTTATTTGGCGTCAGGTGGAATGAAGAGAGCCCAGACGATAGGTTCGGAATCGGTAGGGCAGGAAAACCGGTATTGGATGACTGGCGACTAAGCATCCCAGGTTTAGCAGCATGTGACTGAGAAGTCGATATAGACGTCGCTATAGAACTTCGTGCAGCACCTGTAGAATAGGATAGTGCATTCGTAGTATTGGTAGATGTTGATGTACGATTATTTGCTACTATAGCAGCTGAACCGGGCCCAGGAACGATGGGTGTCGACGAAGAGGGAAATGAAGATGAAGAACACTTTTGCAGAGTCGGAACAGTCAAAGCAGGGAGAAGTCTATTTTGTGCCTGACTTGTCGGAGAAGATATGGCAGAATCTGGGGTTCCTACGTGAACAGGCACTTTCAACTGAGGAGACGAAGAAATGCAAGGGGCTGGAGCTGAGAACAATTCGCCAGACAATCTAAGCTGTAGGTCGATCCCAAGTCCAGAGCCAGGGGATGAAGCGTCAACTAACAACTGATCAGCGCCTAAAGCAATCATCGGCGCGCCAGTCTCCTTGTTCAGAGCGGTCACGAAACGTTCAGCACTCGGCAAAGATGTTGAGTTCATTTTCAAGGCAACGGATTTTGAGCTGTCTTTGCCCAGATCACCCTTGGATGATTTGTTCCCCAACCTGAAGAACAAACTCTTTGCCTTCCTTATGTTCTTATCATGACCTCCACTTTTCTTCTTCTTTGATTTCTTGCCTCCGTCTGTCTCGTACCCAGGGGAATCGAATGAAGGAGACACTGACATGGAGCTAGGACCTGAAGGAGCTTTGCGAAACGGCTGTACACGCCTCCGCAAAATGCTGAAATCAAATGTGGAGTCCGAGGTAGATTCAATGGTGAAGAAACTATCCGCACTGGAATCAGGCGCATAGGAAGGGACAGGAGGGACAGTCTCCACTTTGCCCCCTTTATCTTTCTTGCCATTTTCACGCTTTGAGCTTCCCATGGACACGCTGTCAGTTTCATAGCTGTCGCATTTTGCGCTATGCTTTTCGGGTGTTGAAGGTATTACGAGGCGTGAAACATGGGCATCATCAGAAGCTAGAGGTATCAAGCACTGGGACTCAGAGGGTATCGCAAGGGAGACGGTATTGGTGGACTGGAGGTACTGGGAATGAACAATTTCATGGTTCTTCTGGTCATAGGCATTGTCGCTCGACTGTATCGGCGGAAACGAGGATGACGGCGTGAGCGGGTATCGGCCCGAGAGCGGAGATGAGTCTGGGGACTCAACGAAATGTGTCAAGTCCGGAGAAGTGGATACCTGATCCTAAAAATGAATATGGCGCCTATTAGTTAATTGTTCATATTCTAAATCAGGCTTGATAAGATTAATTGAAAGAGAATGAGACCAATGGTGCAGAAGCAATTATGTTTTATAGCCAAGGGCCAAACGGATTCAGGAGAGGAGAGGTCCAAATGAATCACACACATATTGTACATATCGCCCGAGAAAGTGCAAATGAAAGAAGCAGAGATTAAGGCGTAGAATCCTTGGTAGGCGTCTATTGAATGCACCTCAGAATTTTTCCTGCCACAAAGACGAAAGCACAAAGCAGGTTTCAATGTCTGAAACCACGAACAGCTACAAACAAACGACAAAAAAAAGGCTAAAAAAATGGGAACCTGGTAAAGGACAAAAAGGCGATTCAGTGGATCGCTGTCAGGGTCCATAGCATTGACCAATTCAAGATACATGGCACACGACATTAAATGACCTCAAGCAAAAAATTCAAGAAGCCAAAAAAAAAAAACAGGGAGACGCGGATAGCGACGAAAAACGAAAACTGCGCGCACCTCATGTTGGGTATCGAATATCCAATTCGCAACGCTCGGGTTCACATCGAGTCCGAGCTGCAACACAGTCTCCCACACGGACGTTCTAAACGCCCCGGTTTCATGTGAAGCACCAGATGTTGATGGGTTCTGTGGCCTTGGTCTAGGGCGCGCTGCAGGTAATTCCATGCGAGCACAAGGATGCGACATATGAGAGCAATAGCAGAAAGAGTGAACGCCCGCCCAGGAAGACACTCAAACAAAGAGGTATATCCACAACGAAGAGGGGGTGAGAGAAAACGAACGAACAAGTCCTTTTTTTCTAGGAGAGAGCGTTGCAGGAGAAGAGAGAAACACCGAAGCCAATGAAAGTGGGAACTCGGGTATATTTATTACACGTGATGAATTAAGGCACCCGAATCTCGACTTGATGACTTGTTTTCTCGCCGCTTTCTTTCGCTACTTGACTTGTCCTTTTTCCTTTTTTCTACAAAAGGGGAGGGATCATAGTAGCAAGCCCATCGAAACCATTTATTCTTCATTCCTCACCTCGGCCTGTTCAGACAATTTGCAGCTGGCCTCGATGTTTTTTTTGTTTTACCCTTCCCAACAGCCCCTTAGCAACCTCTCGTCTCCTAGACATTACACTCCATTCATTGTCGTACAACTACAATACGTAAGGTGAGAAAGACCAGGGTACATTGCTAAGTCTACTATTCTAGTCTGGTTTCACAAGTTGTCTCAGTTCTGGGCAAGTCCTCGGCCACAGAAAGCCCGACCACCATGATCATTACCATTACTACGCTCATTTCTACCCACGCAAGCGTTCTTTGTTCAGAAGTTATTATAAATACACGCTTCTAAACAGAAGTGATTCTCTACTTTTAGGGTCACAAAAACTTTGTGACGCAGTCTCACTCCACAGCTTATATTACCATATCAAGACATAAAGGGGGTTGGTCATGGCACCAATAATACTTCCATCTCCAAACCACTTATCAAACCAAGTACATGAAGCGAGCAAGTAATAAAAAACCAGCATGTTCCCACTCAAACCACAACAATCTCAAATGAAGTGCTCGCTCGCACAAAACCTACCACATATATAATTTTTTCTAAAAAAAAAAGCAAACTTAATCGGGAGACAACAATAGTCTGCGGGGGTAAAACAAAATTTGGAACCAACATGCCTCAATCAACATCTTATGACAAGCCAAATCTACGAAGAACTTCAACATACCATGAATTCACATAGGAGAGAGTGAGCTCAAATAGATCTGAAAAAATTCCTATACAACAATCCCCGGAAACTCCCGAAACACTCTCCCGGTCTTTTTGTCTCACATCACTCACATCACTGCCCAGAATACCACACATTACATACCTTTATACTTTATTTTAAATTCACTCCTTGCTTTCTGAAACCAAAAAAAAATTCTGCACAAGCAACCTCATCCTTTCCCCTCACCACACACTGAGCACATATACTGAGCACACACACTGAGAGACACACTGAGAGAGAGAGAGACAGAAACAGAAAAAACCCATTAGAATTAAAACCCCCAACCTACTTTCTTTTAAAAAAAAACGAAAAACCACTAAAACGGTAAACATAAGAGAAGGAGAAAAAGATCTATAACACGGCCACCCACATATCACTTCTCCCTTTCCTTTTCTTTCTTAAAAAACCCCCCCACAAATTAAATATTATACCACATCTCCCACACACCCAGCTACAACTTCAACTCCGTCACCACCCTCCTCGCCAACATTTGATACTGCCATCCATCACCACTCGTCCTTCGAAACTGTAACCCATAAAACGGCAACAACGGGACCTAGAAAAACCAACCCCCCACACATACATATGGGGCAGACAACAGCAAACCAAAAAAGCAAAAAAAAAGGGAAACCGCTCAATCAACTATACAAAAAACAACAAAGGAAACACACCACAAGACACACTACATACCTTGACAATCGTAATCTCAAACCTCACGCTCAACTGGTTCTTGGCTATACTCTCAAACACTTCTTTATCAACTTGCCCAGATGGTAACGGACTCGGAGTTTTCGACCTCGTATTCGCAGTTGTCGCAGTCGCAGTCGCATCCATCGCCGTCGCACCTATCGTCGTGGCACCCATCGCACTCGCACTCACAGCACCTCCAAAATCCCTCGGTATAGGCGGCAACACTTTCGACTTGTTCGAAACAGGCGAACTAGACCTTGCCGACCCCTGCACTTGTAATTGAGAATCAACTGACAAAGGTTCTCCAATATGCTGCTGCTGCTGCTGCTGCTGCTCCACACCAACCACACCTTGGTTTGACACCACATTCAAAAACGATAAACTCCCACTCGAAGACATCGTCTTCAATCCCGTCGTCATCATCATCGTCATCGGTCTTCCCTGACCCTGTTGTTGCTGTTGCTGTTGCTGTAACACCACATCCACATTCTGCTGCTGCTGCTGCAACTGTCCTTCCTCCTTCCTCTCTCTCTCCCTCCTCTTCATCCCAAAACTCAGCTTGCTCACCTTCTTCTTCACCTGCCCTTGGCCCTCCACCCCTTGCACACTCCCACCAACACCCACACCCACACTCCCACTCACACCGCTCACACCACCCCCACCACTCACCACACTCGAAACATCAATCGATGGCGAATGCAAACACTCATACCCATTCTTCGTCTCCCTATACTGCACTCGCATCCGATCCAACACCCTCCTAATATCCACCTTGATCAACATCGGCGATTTCGAACTCGTCGTCGCTACACTGAACAGCCCTTTCAAGTACACCGGTTTGTACTCTTTCTCTGGCTCTTCTTCTTCGTCTTCTTCCCCTTCATCGTCGTCGTCGTCTTCATCTTCCCCTTCCCCTTCCTCGTCGGCAATAGACAAACTTTCATTTGCACCTTCTACTAACACCGGTTGTAGCCGCCGCTGCCGTTGCTGTGGCTGCTGTTGTTGCAGTTGTGACCGTTGCGGTTGCTGTCGTTGCAGGGATAGCGACAATCGCTGAGAAGAACCAAACCTTCCCACAAACCCAGTCGACGGCCTCCTCACTCTCCCAGGCGTCATCGTCATCGTCACACCCGTCGCCGTCGTTGCTGTCGTCGTCACAAAACTCGGCAAAGCAGCTCCCGCACTCGAACTC
>Ga0153979_1000220_pt1 | contig 10852 bp, 7 predicted proteins | sample TSGA063MetaG_FD_104690 | JGI IMG/M metagenome (GOLD analysis project Ga0153979, IMG submission 104690) | Attine ant fungus gardens microbial communities from Georgia, USA - TSGA063 MetaG | ecosystem: Host-associated > Fungi > Mycelium > Unclassified | place: USA: Georgia, Magnolia Springs State...
CCGATATCGCCATACACCACGCCAATTGCCGCCAGGGTGACGGCACTGAGGGACTGCTTTTTTTCAGAACTCATAGAGTCATCTTTTGTTGGGGCCGAGGGTCGCTCAATCTTGCGCCGTTTCTCTGGCCATCAAAAAGCGCACAGTATGCATGATTCATCATGAATGCCTACCTTAATTACGCAACAGGACGTCACTTCAATGGCCTGGGTCACCCTTTGAAAAGAAAAAAGCTGACGCGTATCAACTCTTTCAAGCATCATAGCCAGTAGTGTATGCGCTCGCCAGTCACCATGCTGGCAAGACCGTAGAAAAGGATAAATGTTTGATGCCTCAGCCTCATCTCCTTGCCGAAAGGATTGGCCGCCTTAGTAATGCGTTAGAAAAAGGACTTTATGAGCGCCACCATGCCATTCGCCTCTGCCTGCTGGCGGCGCTGTGCGGCGAGAGCGTGTTTCTGCTTGGGCCGCCCGGCATCGCCAAAAGCCTGATTGCGCGCCGCCTGAAATATGCGTTTCAGCACTCGCGCGCGTTTGAGTATCTGATGACCCGCTTCTCGACGCCGGAAGAGGTTTTTGGCCCGCTTTCCATCCAGGCGCTGAAAGATGAAGGCCGCTACCAGCGCTTAACTAAGGGCTATCTGCCCGATGCCGAAATCGTTTTTCTTGATGAGATTTGGAAAGCTGGCCCGGCGATCCTCAATACGCTTCTGACCGCCATTAACGAACGACGCTTTCGCAACGGCGACAGCGAAGAAAAGATCCCGATGCGCCTGCTGGTGACCGCCTCCAACGAACTCCCCGAAGCCGACAGCGGCCTGGAAGCGCTCTACGACCGTATGCTTATCCGGCTGTGGCTGGACAACGTTCATGAAAAGCAGAACTTCCGCAGCATGCTGACCCACCAGCAGGACGAAAACAGTAATCCGGTGGCAGAGAGTCTCTGCATCAGCGACGAAGAGTACATCGCGTGGCAAAAGGGCATTACCGAGATCTCACTGCCCGATGAGATATTTGAACTGATTTTTCAGCTGCGACAGCAGCTGGAGAAGCAGCCCGAGGCGCCTTATATTTCCGATCGCCGCTGGAAAAAAGCGCTTCATCTGTTGCAGGCCAGCGCTTTTTACAGCGGGCGGCAGAGCATTGCCCCCGTCGATCTCATTCTGCTGAAAGATTGCCTGTGGCACGACGTTGCCTCAATGAAACTTCTTGACCGCGAGATAGACAATCTGATCGTTCAGCAGGCGTGGCAGCAGCAGTCCATGCTCATTAAGCTACAGCAGATTGAGTCACGCCGTCTGGCGCTGCAGCAGGAAAAGAGTAATGAGCTGGCTATCCGGCTGGAAAAACACGGCGGCATGTTTAGCCGTAAGCCCCATTACGAACTGCCTGCCAGCCTGGCGGAAGCCACCCTGACGCTGATGCTGCAAAAACCGCTGATGCTGCATGATATGCAGGTCACCCACGTTGTTATCGCCCGTGAAACGCTGCACAACTGGCTGCTCAAGGGCGGCGACGTGCGCGGCAAGCTTAACGGCATCGGGTTTGCCCAGACGCTGGATCTGCACGTTGAGGCTAACGACTGCCTGACCCTGCGCGACGTCAGCCTGCAGGTATCGCGTTTAATGCTGCCCTGCAAAGACCGACCCAGCGGCCTGCCGGAAGAGATCATCCAGGCGCTGGACGATCTGGAGACTGAGCTGCGCATGCAGAGAACGCGCTTCAGCCAGCACCACCGCTGTCTGTTTATCAGCGATGACTGGCTGGCCCGTATCGAAGAGAGCCTGCAGCAGGTTGCCGACGGTCTGAAGCAGGCGCGCCGGTGATCTCGCTCGACACCCTGAGTCTGTTCTTTTCCATCAACGGAAACGATCTGATTGAGGATCTGCTGGTCGCGCTGGTAGCCAGCCCGCAGCTGGTGTTGTTTTTCGAAGCCTTTCCCGGACTGAAAAAGGCGCTGCTACAGGATTTACCCCGCAGAAAAGCGGAAATCCTTGAACAGCTTAAAAACAGTACCGTGCCGGACGATCTGGCTGAAGAATTTACCCGCTTTCAGCACGTTCAGGGCCTCAGTCATACGGATTTCTGTCGGCAACTGCCCGATCTGCTGCGCTATCTGACAGAACATCACTCCCCCTTTAGTGAGAAAGCCCAGGCGCTGGTGGATAACGCCGGAGAGGGCTATGCCCTTAGCTCGCCTCAGCACCAGCTGTTTATTCAGCGCTGGCGACTGAGCCTGACGTTGCAAACCCTGACGCTAAACCAGCAGGTTCTTGAGCAGGAGCGTGAGCGGCTGCTGGCGGAGCTACAGCAGCGCATGGCAATGAGCGGCCAGCTCGCCCGGGTGCTGTCAGATAGCGACGAAGCGGCGGCAGGTCGCCTGTGGGATCTGACCCGCGCCCCCCTCCAGCGCGGCGACTACCAGCTGATCGTCGACTACGGCGACTTCCTGGCCGGGCAGCCGATGCTGCTCAGGCTGGCAGAACAGCTGGGCCGCAGCCGTGACGCCAAATCGGTGCCGACGCAGGATGCTCCTCCCGAGGCGTTTCACCAGTGGGTCAGAGAGCCAGAAAGCGTACCGGAGGAGGTAAACGGGCTGCACCAGAGCGATGATATTCTCAGACTGCTGCCGCCGGAGCTGGCGACGCTTGGCATCAGTGAAATTGAAATGGAATTTTACCGTCGGCTGGTGGAAAAGCGCCTGCTGACCTACCGGCTACAGGGTGAAACCTGGCATGATAAGGTGACCCAGCGACCGGCCAGCCACCAGCATCACGATGAGCAGCCCAGAGGGCCTTTTATCGTCTGCGTAGATACCTCCGGCTCCATGGGCGGCTTTAACGAACGCTGCGCCAAGGCGTTCTGTCTGGCGCTTCTCAAGGTGGCCCTCGCCGATAGCCGCCGCTGCTATATCATGCTTTTTGCCCATGAAGTAGTGAGCTATGAGCTGACCGCCGCAGATGGGATTGCCCAGGCAATCCGCTTTCTCAGCCAGCGCTTTCGCGGCGGTACGGACCTCACTGCCTGTCTTGACGAAGTGCTTATCCGGCTGGCGACCCCTTTATGGATCGATGCCGATGCGGTAATTATTTCTGACTTCATCGCTCAGCGCCTGCCGGAAGAGCTGGTCAAACGCATCCGTCACCACCAGCGGCAGCGGCAGCAGCGGTTTCACGCCGTTGCGCTGTCCGATCATGGAAAACCGGGCATCATGCGTATCTTCGACCATATCTGGCGCTTCGATACCGGGCTGAAAAGCCGTCTGCTGCGGCGCTGGGGACGCTAACCCTTGCTAAGATAAAATGTGGCAGTGCTTATTTGCTATAGTCATAGCTTCGCTTTAGCCAACCGGCGCACCAGGAGCTTAATGTGGCATTACACCAGCCAGAGATGATATCGGCATTACCTGCCCCCACTCGTACGCTACTGCTGAGCGGCGGCAGCGCTGAACAGAAACGTCAGGAACTCCTCACGTACTTTACGCAGACCTGGACGTTGTATGAGAGCCTGTTTGACTGTCTGGCTAACGAACAGGCCTATTACACCCGCGCGATCGCGCTGCGGCACCCGCTGATCTTCTACTTTGGTCATACCGCCACCTTCTATATCAATAAGCTGATGGCGAGCGGTCTGATCACCAGCCGCGTTGATGAGCAGATCGAAGCGATGATGGCGATTGGCGTCGATGAGATGAGCTGGGATGACCTGGACACGGGCCACTATCAGTGGCCGACCGTCCCGAGCCTGCGCGACTATCGCAGCCGGGTCCGTACGCTGGTCGAAAGCCTGATTAACGAGATGCCGCTCACGCTGCCGATAGGCTGGGACAGCCCGGCGTGGATCATCCTGATGGGGATTGAGCACGAGCGCATCCACCTGGAAACCTCCAGCGTACTGATCCGCCAGTTACCCATCGGGGAGGTAAAACCGCAGCCAAACTGGCCAGTCTGTCCGGATGCGTGTCAACAGCGCGCCGACGTGCCACAAAACCGCCTGCTGGACGTCCCGGGCGGGCAGGTTGTGCAGGGAAAAACCGATGAAACCTACGGCTGGGACAATGAATATGGCCAGCGGGTCAGCGACCTCGCCCCGTTCAAAGCCAGCCAGATGCTCACCAGCAATGCCGAGTATTTTGAATTCGTCGCCGACGGGGGCTATCAGGATAACCGCTGGTGGGATGAAGAGGGTTCAGGCTGGCGGGATTTTGCCCGCGCCACGATGCCAACTTTCTGGCAGGGATCGCCTGACCAGCCCGATAGCCTTGCCCTGCGCCTGATGACCGAAGAGGTGGCGATGCCATGGGACTGGCCGGTAGAAGTTAATCAGCTGGAGGCCGCCGCCTTCTGCCGCTGGAAAGCAGAGAAAACCGGTCAGCGCGTTCAGCTCCCCAGCGAGGCCGAATGGCTACTGCTGCGCGAAAGCGTACCGGGCGACCAGCCTGACTGGGCCGAGGCACCGGGCAACATCAACCTTGCCTGGTGGGCATCATCCTGTCCGATCGACCGTTTTCCACAGGGGAATTTCTTCGATCTGTTAGGGAACGTCTGGCAGTGGACCACCACGCCGATCAGCGGGCTGGACGGCTTTAAGGTGCATCCGCTGTATGATGATTTCTCCACCCCCACCTTTGATGGCAAGCATACCCTGATCAAGGGCGGTAGCTGGATCTCCACCGGCAACGAGGCGCTTAAGTCCGCCCGCTATGCTTTCCGCCGCCACTTTTTCCAGCATGCGGGTTTCCGTTATGTCGTCTCCACCCATCAGGAGAACAGCGTAGTTAACCCTTACGAAACCGACACCATGGTCGCTCAGTATCTGGATTTCCAGTACGGCCCGGCCTGTTTCGGCACGGAGAACTACAGTAAAACGCTGGTCGATATCGCCTGTCGCCTGACCGACAGGCGCGGCAGCGCGCTGGATATCGGCTGCGCCACCGGGCGGGCCAGTTTTGAACTGGCCCGCCACTTTGACAGCGTCACGGGCATGGACTACTCGGCGCGCTTTATCGACGTGGCGCTGCAGCTGGCACGCGGCGAGACGTTCCGTTACGCCCTTCAGGAAGAGGGGGATTTGACCGCCCTGCGCCAGGTTAACCTCAGCGAGTCAGGCCTGGATGGGGAACAAGCCGGGCGTATCCACTTTGTGCAGGGTGACGCCTGTAACCTGAAGCCGCAGCCAGACCGCTATGACCTGGTGCTGGCCTCAAACCTTATCGATCGCTTGCGCCAGCCTGCCCGCTTTCTGCATGATATTACCCAGACGCTACGGCAGGGCGGCGTGCTGATGATCTCTTCCCCCTATACGTGGCTTGAGAGCTTCACGCCGAAAGAGAACTGGCTGGGGGGCTTCCGTGAGAACGGCGAGGCATTAACAACTTATCAGGCGCTTTCGCGGCTGCTGGCCGCCGATTTCGACGAGATCGCCGCCCCACAGGATGTGCCTTTTGTTATTCGCGAGACGGCACGTAAATATCAGCACACCGTCGCGCAGCTAACGGTGTGGCGTAAGCGCTAAGCCCTGTAACGGGTGCCGTCCGGCACCCGTCTTTATCATGATGAATAACGGAGCCTGCGTGGCTGACAACCTACAAATTGATAACCTGGATCGCGGGATCCTCACGGCCCTGATGGCCAACGCCCGCACGGCCTATGCCGAGCTGGCCAAGCAGTTTGCCGTCAGCCCGGGCACAATCCACGTTCGCGTTGAGAAAATGAAGCAGGCGGGAATAATCAAGGGGACGCGGGTGGAAATCGACCCCAAACACCTGGGTTATGATGTCTGCTGCTTTATCGGCATCATCCTGAAAAGCGCCAGAGACTACCCGTCCGCGCTGGCAAAGCTCGATATGCTGGATGAAGTGGTCGAGGCCTACTACACCACCGGGCACTACAGCATTTTTATCAAGGTGATGTGTCGCTCGATCGACGCCCTGCAGCAGGTGCTGATTAACAAGATCCAGACTATTGATGAAATTCAGTCTACGGAAACGCTGATCTCCCTGCAAAACCCCATCATGCGCACCATTACTCCCTGAGCTGTGTATTAAACTGTCCACAATAGCCTGCGTATCTGGCCTGTTCTGACAGGCCGCTGCGTGGCGCCGATCTCCGCAGGTACAACAGTGTAATAACCCCAATTATCCACAGGTAGATCCCACGTTGATCACAGCGTACAATGTTCGCCTTTGCGATACAGGGATCCCGTTATGGCTGATGTTACCTTAATCACCGGAAGTACCTTAGGCAGCGCAGAATACGTCGCTGAGCATCTGGCTGAGAAGCTGGAAGAAGAGGGGATTTCAACCGAAATTCTCCACGGCCCCGAGCTGGATGAGCTTACGCTGTCCGGCACCTGGCTGGTGATCAGCTCGACCCATGGCGCGGGCGATCTCCCGGACAACCTTCAGCCGCTGTTTGATGAACTCACAGAGAATAAGCCGGATCTCAGTGCTATTCGCTATGGCGCCATTGGCATCGGCAACCGGGAATACGATCTGTTCTGCGGTGCCATTGAGAAAATGGACCAGCTGCTGACCGACTGTGGGGCAAAACGACTGGGCGATCGTCTGGATATCGATGTACAGGAACATGAGATCCCCGAAGATCCCGCCGAAGCCTGGTTAACCGGCTGGAAAACGCTGATTGGCTAATGATCCTGCCCGTCGATCACTATTTTCGATCGACGTTAAGGCAAAAAGCGCGGGAAGTTTTGTAAATTATGTCCGTTTTTGCTCAATTAACTGGCGGTCAGCTGTGGATAACCAGGCTCATTTCACGGTAATAACCGGTTATTATCCCAATAATAACCTGGTACCTTGCCGGAGCCTGTGTATAACATGCCATTTAGATCCCAGCTTATACGCAACAGGATCACCGATCGTACACAGCAAAGGATCCTGTATAAAACCCTGATCGCTATGGGTAAAAACGGCTTATCCACAGAGATCGTCGATCCTAATAGAAGATCTAGTAAAGAGATCTCTAAATAAAAAGATCTTCTTTTTAATTACCTGTCAGGCCATGCGCTTTCGCCATCGCCTAAAGTTGAGTAGAATCCTCACCCCAGACAGCAATCACTCAATCGCACAACCGCGAGGTCCAGTACCATGTTCTATCCAGATCCTTTTGACGTCATCGTAATCGGTGGTGGTCATGCGGGCACCGAAGCTGCTATGGCGGCAGCCCGAATGGGTCAGCAAACCCTGTTATTAACCCATAACATTGATACGCTTGGACAAATGTCCTGCAATCCGGCGATCGGTGGCATCGGGAAAGGACATCTGGTGAAGGAAGTGGACGCCCTTGGCGGTCTGATGGCGCATGCGATCGACCAGGCCGGTATCCAGTTTAGGATACTAAACGCCAGCAAAGGTCCGGCGGTACGGGCAACCCGTGCTCAGGCTGACCGCGTGCTTTACCGTCAGGCAGTACGAACCGCTCTGGAAAATCAGCCAAACCTGATGATCTTCCAGCAGGCGGTTGACGATCTGATTGTGGAGAACGATCGCGTCGTCGGTGCTGTGACCCAGATGGGCCTGAAGTTCCGCGCAAAAGCGGTGGTACTGACCGTGGGCACCTTCCTGGATGGCAAGATCCATATCGGGCTGGATAACTACAGCGGCGGTCGTGCTGGCGATCCGCCTTCGATCCCTCTGGCGCGCCGGTTGCGTGAGCTTCCCCTGCGCGTCAGCCGTCTTAAAACCGGCACGCCTCCACGCATTGATGCCAGAACCATTGATTTCAGCGTACTGGCAGCGCAGCACGGTGATACGCCCATGCCGGTATTTTCGTTTATGGGGAATGCGTCACAGCATCCTCAGCAGGTGCCCTGCTACATCACCTATACCAACGAAAAAACGCATGACGTCATCCGTAATAACCTGGATCGCAGCCCGATGTACTCAGGGGTGATCGAAGGGATTGGACCACGCTACTGTCCTTCCATCGAAGATAAGGTGATGCGCTTCGCCGATCGCAATGCCCACCAGATCTTCCTGGAGCCGGAAGGGCTGACCAGCAACGAGATTTACCCCAACGGGATCTCTACCAGCCTGCCGTTTGACGTACAGATGCAGATCGTCCGCTCCATGCAGGGGCTGGAAAACGCGAAGATCGTGCGCCCGGGCTATGCGATTGAGTATGACTTCTTCGATCCCCGCGATTTGAAACCGTCCCTGGAAAGCAAATTTATTAATGGCCTGTTCTTTGCCGGCCAGATTAACGGCACCACCGGTTATGAAGAAGCGGCAGCTCAGGGCCTGCTGGCCGGTCTGAACGCCGGACGCTTCTCTGCGGATAAAGAGAGCTGGGCTCCCCGTCGCGATCAGGCTTACCTGGGCGTACTGGTGGACGACCTCTGCACCCTGGGAACCAAAGAACCCTACCGTATGTTCACCTCACGCGCGGAGTATCGTCTGATGCTGCGTGAAGACAACGCGGATCTGCGTCTGACAGAAGCGGGCCGCGAGCTGGGTCTGGTCGACGATGCCCGCTGGGCGCGTTTCAATCAGAAGCTGGAAAGCATCGAGAAAGAGCGCCAGCGCCTGCGTGATATCTGGGTTCACCCGGCGTCGGCCTGCGTTGAGGAAGTGAATGCCGTGCTGAGTGCGGCTCTGACCAAAGAGGCCAGCGGCGAAGATCTGCTGCGCCGCCCGGAAATGACCTACGCGCAGCTAATGACCCTGAGCACCTTTGCGCCCGCGCTGGATGACGATCAGGCAGCCGATCAGGTTGAAATCCAGGTCAAATATGAAGGCTATATCGCCCGTCAGCAGGAGGAGATCGATCGCCAGCTGCGTAATGAAAATACCGCGCTGCCTGCCGGGCTGGACTACCAGCAGGTGAGTGGCCTTTCAAACGAGGTGATCGCCAAGCTGAACGATCACAAGCCGGGATCCATCGGTCAGGCCTCGCGCATCTCGGGGATCACCCCAGCGGCGATATCCATTCTGCTGATCTACCTGAAAAAACAGGGATTACTGCGCAAAAGCGCCTGATTCACCGGACGGAACCTGCTTCCGTCCGCCTGTTTTTGTCGTGATAAACCAGGGCGACGCGTTCGCCCGCCTATTTTGGGCCCTTTTGTGATAAACAAACTTTCTTCGCTGCTCAGCGCGGCCAACATCTCCCTTTCCGGGCGGCAGAAGCAACAGCTGGTGGACTATGTTGAGATGCTTAACCGCTGGAACAAGGCCTATAACCTGACGTCGGTTCGCGATCCGCAGGAAATGCTGGTACGGCACATTATGGACAGCATTGTGGTTGAACCGCATTTGCAGGGGGAGCGATTTATCGACGTCGGCACCGGGCCGGGCCTGCCAGGCGTACCGCTGGCGATTGTCCGCCCTGACGCGCACTTCACCCTGTTAGACAGCCTGGGCAAACGTATACGCTTCCTTAAGCAGGTGCAGCATGAGCTTAAGCTCGACAATATTACGCCAGTGCAAAGCCGGGTTGAAGATTTCCCTGCCGAGCCGCCGTTTGATGGTGTGATAAGCCGGGCCTTCGCCTCTTTAAATGACATGCTGACCTGGTGCCATCATCTGCCGGGTGAGAAGGGTCTGTTTTACGCCCTGAAAGGCACGGTTCCGCAGGATGAAATCGCTGCGTTACCGGAGGGCTTCACGCTTCAGAAGGTGGTAAAACTCACGGTGCCCCAGCTTGAAGGTGAACGTCATTTAATTATGGTGACCGGGTCAGAGAAGCGTCGATAAATGTCGCTTATTTGCACAATTTTGCCACACGGGCGGCAAAGATTTTACGCTAAATAACCCTTAATAATAGCCTGGACAGGGAGTAGCCTTACAAACACTAAGTGCTTTATATCGCTCAAATTTAGTTGCAATAAGTGACTACTGGGGCTGGGTGGCGAGGGGTTATAGAACCGATTTGAAAGCCGCTGTTTGAAAAAACAGCTCTTGAGTGCTTTTCTTTATCACTTTTTTATTCGGTGAATTGTTTCATCCAGGTTAAAACGGGTCATTATCGTTCTGTGAATTACTTTGTTACATTTAACGTTAATTTCACATCTCATTATCATGAATATCACGTTGAGTAGGGGGAATGCTTAACGCGATAGTCACGGATGTAAATATATTCCCTTTATAAGTCCACCAGAGCAATGGATTCCGTGCGAAGCCTGCGTGGCACAACCTGGTATTAAACACAAAGCAACCTAAATAAAGGACTTTGTTAACGTGATTTTTGCCAGTTGGTTGAAATGTAATGTTATTTATATTTTTATATGCCCAAAACCAGGATTATTCCTGCCTGAATTCGCGCTGGTTAATTGCTGAAATGTGATCTTGCGCACGCTTTATAACCAATATTGTAGCCTGCCGGTAGAGAATTTACCTTGAATTGACGATCTGTGCAGATTACTAAAATGAGCCTCTGGAAAGAAATTTAAATAATTGTTCACCTTTTCGCTACTTATCCATTGAAATCGCAGGGGCGCACCGTATAATTTGCACGTTTTTTGCTGCTTGACTCAAAAGAGCAAAGGCAGTTTTATACGACACGCGACATACCCCGGATGGGGCAGGAGAGTTTCAGCGTCATGTCAGTGTCCCTTTACAGAGTAAAATTTGCCCGAACCGTGCTGCTTCTTCAGCTGGTGACCTTTGTCATAATCGGTGCGCTGTTTGCCCTGAAAGATCTGACATGGGGCTTGTCCGCGCTTTTTGGTGGGCTGGCAGCCTGGCTGCCGAACGTAGTGTTTATGATTTTTGCCTGGCGCCATCGGGCAGGCGATCCCGTCAAGGGGCGAGTGGCCTGGAGCTTCGCATTAGGTGAAGTGCTGAAGGTTCTCTCCACCATTGTCCTGCTGGTCGTGGCGCTGGCGGTGTTTGGGGC
>Ga0153979_1000221_pt1 | contig 10830 bp, 9 predicted proteins | sample TSGA063MetaG_FD_104690 | JGI IMG/M metagenome (GOLD analysis project Ga0153979, IMG submission 104690) | Attine ant fungus gardens microbial communities from Georgia, USA - TSGA063 MetaG | ecosystem: Host-associated > Fungi > Mycelium > Unclassified | place: USA: Georgia, Magnolia Springs State...
GAAATTGACTATGCCGTTCAGCTGATCCAGCGGACTATTCGTCGCCTGCGTGAGCTCGCCATGCGCTGAGGCTATGCTTTTATGCCATTGACGGGCCGGGTAAAACTGGCCCGTTTTGCGTTTAATTGCGCTTTGGGTTAGACGAAAGCAAATAAAGGGTTATTGTAGTGACCGACGCATTCAAGACCAAATACGATGAACAGCTCAAAAGGAGCCATGCGATGACAACAACACCAATGAAAATAACACTGTCAACGACAGCGGCAGATCCACGCTGGGGAGAAAAGGCAACATTGACCAGCAACGACAGTGGTATGACTATTCATCTAAATGGCGGCGATCCCCTGACCACTATCCAGCGCGCGGCGAGAAAAATTGATGCGCAGGGGATCCGGCACGTCAGCCTTAGCGGCGACTGGGATCTGGAGAAAAGCTGGGCGTTCTGGCAGGGCTATCGCGCCCCCAAAGGCGAACGTAACGTCGAATGGGCCGATCTGAATGACAGCGATCGTGCTGAATTTGATAACCGCCTTAAGATTATTGACTGGGTACGCAATACCATTAACCTGCCGGCTGAAGATCTCAGCCCTGAGCAGCTGACCCAGCGCGCCGTCGATCTGCTGTCCGGTGTGGCAGGCGAAAACATGAGCTATCGCATTACCAAAGGTGACGATCTGCGCCAACAGGGATATTCCGGGCTGCATACCGTGGGCCGGGGATCTACCCGCGCGCCTGCGCTGCTGGTGCTGGATTATAATCCGGGCGGGGATGAAAATGCGCCCGTGTTTGCCTGCCTGGTCGGTAAAGGTATCACCTTCGATACCGGTGGATACAGCCTGAAGCCCAGTGGATCCATGGATTCGATGAAATCGGATATGGGCGGGGCCGCGACCCTGACCGGCGCACTGGCGCTGGCTATTGTTCGCGGGCTGAAGAAGCGCGTTAAGCTCTATCTCTGCTGCGCGGATAATATGGTCAGCGGCAACGCGCTGCGGTTGGGCGATATAATTCGTTATCGCAACGGTAAATCCGTAGAAGTGATGAACACCGATGCGGAAGGTCGGCTGGTGCTGGCCGATGGTTTGATTGATGCCAGCCAGCAGGATCCGGAACTGCTGATTGATGCTGCCACCCTGACCGGCGCGGCGAAAACGGCGCTGGGTAATGATTATCATGCCCTCTTCAGCTTCGACGACGCGCTGGCTCAGTCGCTGCTCAGCAGCGCCGCAGATGAAAATGAGCCTTTCTGGCGTCTGCCGCTGGCGGAGTTTCATCGTGGCTACCTGCCCTCTAACTTTGCCGATCTGAACAATATCGCGGCTCCATCCCATACGGCTGGAGCCAGTTCGGCGGCGGCGTTTCTTTCTCACTTTGTGAGCCGCTATCAGCAGGGCTGGCTGCATATCGACTGTTCTGCCACCTACCGTAAGGGAGCGGTGGATCAGTGGTCCGCAGGTGCGACCGGCCTGGGCGTTCGCGCGGTGGCTAACCTGCTGCTGAAATAATCTTTTGGTAATGCCTGATGGTCCTGGGTGAGTAAATCTCCCAGGGACGGGCATATAGCCCCGCAGGGCAGGCGGCGTCCTGCCCGTTAACGTTTAGTGAATCAGAGCCATGAATGAAACCAACCCGCGCCTCGAAGAGGTGCTGAAACTGGCGGCCAACGAACCGGCGCACCGACCCGAATTTTTCACCCTACTGCTGGACGCCAGCGTCTGGGTGCCGGGCGAGAGCCCGATACAGGGAGAAGGCGATGCGGCTCCGGCCGTAGAGATACAGCACTGGGAAAAAGACGACGGCAGCAGCATTATTCCTTTTTTTACCTCCCTCACCGCCATGCAGCAGGCGGTCAGCGGCGAGCAGCCTTTTTTAGTGATCCCGGTGCGCGCGTTATTTGAAATGACGCTGGGCGAAACGCTGTTTCTTAACCCGAAGCTGCCGACCGGCAAGGCGTTCTCACCGCGTGAAATTGCCAGCCTGCTGGGTGAGAGTGGTAATGTGCTGGGTGAGCAAACGGTCATTGAGGGCGGTACATCCCTGCTGCTCTCTGAACATGCTGCGCCGCCTGCACAGATGATCGCCTCTCTGACCCAGCTGTTTGCAAAGCATAAACAGGTGCGTCACGCCTGGGTTGCCTTAATAAAAGAGTCAGCAGACGCCTCCGCTAACCTGCTTATTGGTATTGAGGCTGACAGCGACATTGAAAATATCATTCAGGCGGCCGGTAGCGTTGCTACGGATACATTAACGGATGATGAGCCGGTAGATATTTGTCAGGTTATCGAAAATGAAAAAGGCATCAGCCATTTTTTCATTGCACATATTACCCCGTTTTATCAGCGGAAATGGGGGAGCTTCCTCCGCGACTTTAAATTACCGCATTAATCTGACGCCGCTAATATTAACGCTGCCCCCATGGCTCGCCCACATCAGCCGGCTGATCGGCAGCGCGATTAGCCGATGGTGGGCCAAAACCTCAGTCACCCTCTTAATGCGGTTTACTGCATAGCCGCGCCGGATACTGCTGCACGATGTTGCGCTTCAGGGTAGCGTTATTCTGGATTTTTTTACAAGCTAAAATATTAAAAAAAACAAAGCGAGTAAAGTAATGGATCGCTATTGTAGGGGACATATATATTAGTTGCGCCTCTGTCATAACGGTCGCTATCTGAAATAAGTAAGCCGATTAGCACTAATTACCATCTGCTTTAATTTCCTTCATTCTCATGAATTGGCTATTTTCCTACATCTTATGACGTTATCTAAACTGAGACGGAGAAATAGAATGAGTAGCTATAATTTGATTGATAAAACCGATACCCGATTTGAAACTTTAAAGAAGGGTTTCAATTTACGCTGGCCCGATCAGGGCTATGGGGCGGATTATATTTATGTATGCAATAACAGTGAAGATGTCCTCTCCGCGGCTAATGCCGCTCTGGCGCGCAATCAGCGGATTACGGTGCGCAGTGGAGGTCACTGCTATGAAGGCTTTGTCAGCAACAAACTGGCGGCAGATGGGACGACCCCCCTGGCGATAATCGATCTCAGCCTGCTGGTAGGAATGGATTTCAGTGAACATGCTGATATCAGCTCACCCTGGGATATCAGCGCAAAATACAAGTTCCGTGCGGCCAGTGGTAATCAAAACTGGGATGGCACCGTCAATTTATACAAACTGGCAAACCGCTGTATTCCCGGCGGCTCCTGCTACTCCGTCGGCGCTGGCGGTCATATCAGCGGGGGTGGATATGGGCTGCTCTCCCGTTTGCATGGCCTTACGGTCGACTGGCTGTCGGGCGTGGATATACTGGTGCCGGCGGCTGATGGTAAATCGCTGCTGGCAAAGCACGTCAGCCTGAAAAGTACCGGAAGCGATCGCGATCTTTTTATCGCCTGTCGCGGCGCGGGAGGGGGGAACTTCGGAATTATTCTTAACTACTATTTTGCCGAGCTGCCGGCTGCGCCCGAACAGGTTTATCTGCTGTCGCTGGCCTGGCCATGGAGTACGTTCAAAGACAAAGCGCACCTTGGCCAGTTCCTGAATAGCTACTGGCAGTGGTTTAACACCCATGATTCAGAATGGAACAGCCAGGATATCACTAAGGCTAATGGTGGACTCTTCTCTTTACTGAAACTCCAGCACCGCTCCACCGGCGACATTCATCTGCTTATTCAGTACACGGGCAATAATGGCCGGGTGGATGGCAGCGGGCAGGAAAAGCCCTTCACTGACTTTGTGGACAGCATGACCATGGCGGCTGGCGTTGTGCCGGACGTTGTTGAGACGGGCATGACGTACGGCGTGGTAAACGCTCAGGCTGAAAGCAAAAGAAAGTTCAAGGACGCCGTCAGTGATGCGCGGCTAATCGACTGGCTTTATGCCACCCAAACGCTCAATGGATCAGGGGATAATCAGCGTGGAAAATATAAATCTGACCAGCAGATTGGTAATTTTGGCCCTACCGAGATCACCGCATTGTGGGAAGGGCTGAACGGCGCAGACGATCCCCTCCTTAATCAGGCGCTGGTGCAGATCGACTCCTACGGCGGCTGTATTAATATCAATGATGAAACCACCAATCCGACCTCGGTATATCAGCGCAGCTCATTGTTAAAGACGCAGTTCCAGGTGTACTGGACCGATAAAGCGAACGATCAATACTGCATAAACTGGATGCAGAAGCTTTATTCCGCCTGTTTTGCTGACCAGGGCGGAAAACCTTACGGCGATGATGGCCGCTATCAGGGCTGTTACATCAACTACCCGGACACGGACATGAAATATACCGCCGCCGACCATGCGAAAGTTGATCCGAAATGGTTAACACTTTATTACGGGGACAAAGCCGAAAGTCTGGTGAAAACCAAACAGGCCGTGGATCCTGATAATCTCTTCCGCCACGAGATGTCCATTCCCCTGGCGTTACCGGGCAAATAATGCAGTAAAGTCCAGGCTGGCAAGGAAGCGGCCAAACTGTTCTACAGGCGAGTCGCATGCTGATTATGGCATGCGGCTCGCTGACAACATTCGCGAACAACGCTTGCTAATATTATTTGCTGGTGGCACCGGTTAAACCACCGCTGATAAATGTCATGGCCATCTGGACGGGCACCTTTGCCATAGCCCGGCATGAATGGCGCGATGCTTAGCCGAGGGTAACCGGCAAATCACTTCGGCTTCCCCATTCTCCCCAGGAACCATCGTACAGTCGGACATTGTCCACACCCAGGCTGTTCAGCGCGAGGATCAGCACCACGGCGGTCACGCCCGAGCCACAGCTGACCACCACGGGCTGAGTCAGACTGACACCCTGCTGCTGGAAAATCGCTTTAAGCGCCGTCGCGGACTTGAGTTCGCCGTTTTCCACCAAATCGTTCCACGGCACGTTCATGCTGCCAGGAATGCGTCCACGCAGCAAGCCGGGGCGCGGTTCATCCACTTCACCCCGAAATCGGTTTCCCGCCCGCGCATCAACGATCTGTGCGCTCTGCTCATGGCTGATCAGTAGCACGTCCGTTAAACGCACCATGGCATCGTCGTCAAAGATGGCCTCGAATTCGGCCTCAGGCAAATGCACCTCGCCGCTTTGCAGTGGCAGATTGGCTTGTTCCCATTTCTGTAATCCCCCGGCAAGAATTGACACCTGGCTCACGCCAGCCTGTTGCAGCATCCACCAGGCGCGCGGGGCAGAGAACAAGTTACCCTCATCGTAGACCACCAGATGTTTGTCGCTGCTAATGCCCAGTTCGCGCATGGCGACGGCAAAGCTTTCTGCACGGGGCATCATATGCGGATAAGGGCTTAGCGGGTCCGATAGCGCTTCAATATTGAAGAACGGGGCGTCAGGCAGATGTTTCGCCAGATACTCAGCCTGAATATCGCGTAGCTTCTCCAGGCCCGGGGGCAGCAAACGGGCATCAATGATCTGTACAGCATCATCAGAGAGGTGTTCTGCCAGCCAGGCAGCGGTAACAAAAAATGAGCGATTCATAGCGGCCTCGCTTAAGGTGATGAGAACAGTGAGTGTCAACGATCCTGGCAGGCATCACAAGATGTTATCCATCACCCTTCGCGTTGGTCCGCAGCGATCCCACTCCAGACTGAAACCGTTGAGAAATTGTGGGAATCAGGATCGCATTTTTTTAATAATATGTTGAATCTCCGATAGGCAACGCGAACGATGCCCCCTATAATCGGCGCCATTTTCCAGACCGGGGAACCTTTTCGCCGGCTACACTCGACATCAAACAGGGGTCCATATGACTATTGAACGTACTTTTTCCATCGTAAAGCCGAACGCGGTGGCAAAAAACGTGATTGGTGCCATCTTTAACCGTTTTGAAAGCGCTGGCTTCAAAATCGTTGGTAGCAAAATGCTGCACCTGAGCAAAGAGCAGGCTGAAGGCTTCTACGCTGAGCACCAGGGCAAACCTTTCTTCGACGGCCTGGTTGAATTCATGACCTCTGGCCCGGTAGTGGTTTCCGTGCTGGAAGGCGAAAACGCCGTACAGCGTCACCGCGATCTGATGGGCGCCACCAACCCGGCTAACGCGCTGGCAGGTACGCTGCGTGCGGATTACGCCGACAGCTTCACCGAGAATGCGACCCACGGTTCAGATTCTGCTGAATCTGCCGCGCGCGAAATCGCTTATTTCTTTGGCGAAAACGAAGTGTGCCCGCGTACCCGCTAATCTATAGCGCAGACTGAGGGCAGGGCGTTTACAATTTATTTTGGCCACGTCCTTTGACCTTAAGTCGCTCGCGAGTAGAATAATGCGCCCCTGCTGAGAGTCTGCTCAGCAGGGGCGTTTCATTTGTATCCATTGGTCTGCGGTCGGGACGCATACGCCGCTAAGCGTCAGGCGCGCCACTACATTGCGCCCACCCGCACCGAATGGGTATATACTTTCATTCCCCAGCGCCACAACGTGTAACAACGAGGCCGAGAGAATTATGTCTGAACATATTGTGAGTCCGTCGTCCGACGTCCCCGTCGCCGCCAAAAAAGAAAAAATTAACCTGCTGGATCTCAATCGCCAGCAAATGCGCGAATTCTTCGCCAGCCTGGGTGAGAAACCCTTTCGCGCCGATCAGGTGATGAAGTGGATGTATCACTACTGCTGTGATGATTTCGATGAGATGACCGACATCAACAAGGTTTTTCGCGGCAAGCTGAAAGAGGTTGCTGAGATCCGTGCCCCTGAAGTGGCAGAAGAGCAGCGCTCATCGGATGGCACCATCAAGTGGGCGATTACCGTGGGGGGGCAGCAGGTCGAAACTGTCTACATCCCGGAAAAAGATCGCGCCACGCTTTGCGTATCTTCTCAGGTTGGCTGTGCGCTCGAGTGTAAATTCTGCTCGACGGCTCAGCAGGGCTTTAACCGCAACCTTCGCGTATCTGAAATAATCGGTCAGGTCTGGCGCGCGGCAAAAATTATCGGGGCTTCGAAAGTGACCGGCCAGCGTCCCATTACTAACGTGGTAATGATGGGGATGGGCGAACCCTTGCTCAACCTGAATAACGTTGTACCGGCCATGGAAATTATGCTGGATGATTTCGGCTTCGGCTTGTCAAAACGCCGCGTCACGCTCTCCACGTCCGGCGTGGTACCTGCGCTGGACAAGCTGGGTGATATGATCGACGTGGCGCTGGCCATTTCGCTGCACGCCCCGAATGACACAATCCGTGACGAAATTGTGCCGATCAACAAAAAGTACAATATCGAGACTTTTTTAGGGGCGGTTAGCCGCTATATCGCGAAATCAAATGCTAATCAGGGCCGCGTGACCATTGAATATGTCATGCTCGATCAGGTTAACGACAGCACCGATAACGCGCATGAGCTGGCCGCACTGCTCAAGAATACGCCGTGTAAAATCAACCTTATTCCCTGGAACCCCTTCCCGGGCGCACCCTATGGCCGCAGCTCCAACAGTCGTATCGATCGCTTCTCTAAGGTACTGATGGAGTACGGTTTTACCACGATCGTGCGTAAAACCCGTGGGGATGATATCGATGCCGCCTGTGGTCAGCTTGCTGGCGAGGTGATTGACCGCACGAAGCGAACGCTGCGTAAAAAAATGGCGGGAGAGGCCATTTCTGTGAAAGCGCTCTGAAACCCGACGCTTCATCGACGGGGCGGCTGTTGGACCTGAGGGGATTGGCGTAGGATAGTGCGCTGAACCTCAGGGAGGCCGGGATGAGTAAAGGATTACTGGTATGGCTGATTGCCATACTCCTGGCGGGTTGTAGCCCCGCCATGCCGCGCAGCGAACGGGCGCAAACCCGACTACAGTTAGGGCTTGAATATCTGGCGCAGGGCGATCTGAACGCCGCACAGCGCAACCTCCGCCTGGCGGAGGCGCTGGCACCGGGGGACTATCGCACCCAGCTGGCGCTGGCTCGCTACCAGCAGCGGGAAGGAGATGATGAAGCCGCGACGAACTTTTATCGTTCGGCCATTGCTCTGGCCCCAGAAAACCGTGATGTAATCAATAATTACGGTGCGTTTCTCTGTCGTTTAGGGCAGTATGATGCGGCTCAACGACAGTTCAGCAGGGCCGCTGAATTAGCGACAAATGGCGGGCGCGCAGATGCATTAGAGAATGCCGGTTACTGCTATCTCCTTGCGGGAGAGCAGAATAAGGCTGATGCCGCGCTCACCCATGCGACAAAGCATCGTCCGGATAAAGGCCTGGCTTTGCTGGCAGAAGCCGAAAGGCGATTTGGAAAGAGGGAGCTGGCTTCATCCCGGCTCCTGTTAGATGTTTATCAACGCAACTTTACTGCTTCGGCGGAAAGTCTGTGGTTAGAGATTCGCTTCGCCGCGCTGGCGCAGCATCCGGAGGGCGTCAGGCTCGCCGGGGAGCAGCTGGCGCGAAATTTTCCACAATCGATACAGCACCTGCATTTTTTAGCTAATGAATACTGAAGCCAGTCAAGACAAAACAGCAGTAAATTCAACAGGCGAGCGCCTTCGTGTGGCCCGTGAAGAGATGGGACTTACTCAGCAGAATGTTGCTGAGCGACTCTGCCTGAAACTTTCCACCGTTCGGGACATAGAAGAGGACAAATCGCCCGCCAATCTGGCGTCGACCTTCCTGCGTGGTTACATTCGTTCTTATGCACGCCTGGTGCATGTACCGGAGGAAGAGCTGCTGCCGATGATGGCCAAACAGGCCCCCGTCCGCGCGGCGAAAGTGGAACCGATGCAAAGCTTCTCGTTAGGAAAGCGGCGAAAAAAACGCGACGGCTGGCTGATGACCTTTACCTGGCTGGTGTTATTTGTCGTGGTCGGTTTAACGGGCGCCTGGTGGTGGCAAAACCATAAGGCCGCGCAGGACGAGCTGGTGTCAATGGCCGATCAGAATGCCTCCTCTGGCAGCGAAAACGGTCAGTCCATTCCCCTGACGGATAACAGTGCAGACGGCTCGCAGACGGGCGCCAGCGCACCAGCGCAGAATGAGCCAGTCCAGCCTGCTGAAACTGCGCCTAAGGCGGAACCTGCCGCCACACCGGCTACGACGGCCCCGGCTGAAAGTGCGCCTGTGACGCAGCAGCCTGCTGCTGCGTCATCCGCGCAGCAAGCCGGTAATACCGCAGCGGTGAGCACCAGCGGTCAGATGCCCGTTGCCGCAGCCAGCGTGGAGCCTTCCGCGACCGACCGTAATGCGCTTGTCCTGAACTTTCTTAAGGACTGCTGGCTGGAAGTGACCGATGCATCAGGGAAAAAACTGTTCAGCGGCATGCAGCGCAGCGGTGGTAAACTTAGCCTTAACGGCACTGCCCCTTATCGCCTGAAAATTGGCGCACCGAGCGCAGTCCAGATTCATTATCAGGGACAGCCGGTCGATTTGAGTCGTTTCATCCGTACCAACCAGGTTGCTCGCCTGACGGTGGGTGCGCAATAACGCATCCTTCCGGCCGCGAGTGATTGTGGAGAGAAAACATGCATAACGAAGCACCCATCATCCGTCGCAAATCTACGCGTATTTACGTCGGCAAGGTGCCAGTGGGCGACGGTGCACCTATTGCCGTGCAGTCCATGACCAATACCCGTACCACCGACGTGGCGGCAACGGTCGGCCAAATTAAAGCGCTTGAGCGTGTCGGGGTCGATATCGTTCGCGTCTCTGTGCCGACCATGGAGGCCGCAGAGGCCTTCCGTTTGATCAAGCAGCAGGTTAACGTCCCGCTGGTTGCCGATATCCATTTTGATTACCGTATTGCCCTCAAGGTTGCTGAGTACGGCGTTGACTGCCTGCGCATCAATCCGGGCAACATTGGTAACGAAGAGCGTATCCGCCAGGTGGTGGACTGCGCCCGCTATAACAACATTCCAATTCGCATTGGCGTGAACGCCGGGTCGCTTGAAAAGGACCTGCAGGAAAAGTATGGCGAACCGACGCCTCAGGCGCTGCTTGAGTCCGCCATGCGTCACGTCGATCACCTTGATCGTCTTAATTTCGATCAGTTTAAAGTCAGCGTTAAAGCCTCAGACGTGTTTCTCGCCGTAGAATCCTATCGTCTGTTGGCTAAGCAGATCGATCAGCCCCTGCACCTTGGCATCACGGAAGCGGGCGGCGCACGGGCGGGATCGGTGAAATCCGCAATCGGCCTTGGTCTGCTTCTCTCCGAGGGGATTGGTGACACGCTGCGTATTTCGCTGGCGGCCGACCCGGTGGAAGAGGTTAAGGTTGGATTTGATATCCTGAAATCCCTGCGTATTCGCGCCAGGGGCATCAACTTTATTGCCTGCCCGACCTGCTCGCGTCAGGAGTTTGACGTGATTGGCACGGTTAACGCGCTGGAGCAGCGTCTGGAAGACATCATTACGCCGATGGACATATCGATCATTGGCTGCGTGGTGAACGGGCCTGGTGAGGCGCTGGTTTCCACCCTTGGTGTGACAGGCAGCAATAAGAAAAGCGGCTTTTATGAGGACGGCGTTCGTCTTCGTGAGCGTCTGGACAATGACGATATGATCGATCAGCTGGAAGCACGTATTCGTGCAAAAGCGGCAATGTTGGACGCGTCTCGTCGAATCGACGTCCAGCAGGTTGAAAAATAATCTGACGGCTGGCGGGTGAGTTACGACTTACCCGCCGGAACTGAACCGGGCGACGTCATTTCGCCAGGGACTCCAGCTAAAGGGTGAGAGAAAAGTAGTGGCAAAAAATATCCAGGCCATTCGCGGCATGAATGATTACCTGCCTGCGGATACCGTTGTATGGCAGCGTATTGAACAGATCCTGAAGCAGGTGCTGTCGAGCTATGGCTACAGCGAAATCCGCCTGCCGATTGTAGAGCAGACCCCGTTATTCAA
>Ga0153979_1000222_pt1 | contig 10797 bp, 11 predicted proteins | sample TSGA063MetaG_FD_104690 | JGI IMG/M metagenome (GOLD analysis project Ga0153979, IMG submission 104690) | Attine ant fungus gardens microbial communities from Georgia, USA - TSGA063 MetaG | ecosystem: Host-associated > Fungi > Mycelium > Unclassified | place: USA: Georgia, Magnolia Springs State...
AAGAAGCGATAGAGGTGACGGTCGCTAACAGGGTGCGACGGCGATAAACGCCCTGCAACAGCGCGCCGTAGTTGCGCCAGCTGGCCTTACGCACCACCTTCTGCGGCGTTAAATCGGCATCCTCCGCCACCTGCGCGTTAATGTTGTAGGCGCTGCGCAGAATCTCCGCCGCACCTTTCAGGTTACCCTGATTGGCGGCCCAAATCGGCGATTCACTCATATAGCGGCTGCGAATGGCAATAATCAGTAGCGCGGGCACTGCGCCAAAACCCAGGATCAAGCGCCACAGCCAATCGGTGTGGGTTGCCGGCAGCACCGCATACAGCAGCAGTACCAGCAAATAGGAAATACTGATCGCCGCATACCATGTCGGGCACCACATCGCGATGCTGGCCGCTTTATTCCCTTGTCCGCGAAGCTTGGAGAACTCCGCCAGAAACGCCATCGCCACCGGTAAATCGATACCGACGCCCAGGCCCATCACGAAGCGCGCAGCGGCCAATACGTATTCGTTAGGTGCAAACGCACAGGCTAACGCCGCCACCACGAAGAAGAACATGTCGGCCATAAACACGCGATAGCGGCCAATTTTGTCGGTGAGATAGCCGCCGATCAAGGCACCGACTATCGCGCCAAATGTGATCGCCGAGGCCACCATGCCGGTGCCCGCTGGCGTGAGCTGGAACTCGCGCGTCACGTCTTTGATGCCAAAGGCGAGTGCGCCAAGATCGTAGGCATCGAGGAACACGCCGCCCAGCGCAATGGCGATAACGATACGCGCATTGCTACGCGATTCGTTGCTGTTATTGACCAAACCAGAGACGTCGGCCGCGCTGCGGATCCATTTCGTCTCACCGCCTGGTGTATTCCCTGCCTGCGCGACATGCGCGGGAGAAGCTAAGTCGGACATGATGTTATGTAATTTATTGTAATGAGTGGGACTGTGAGAATAAGCCGCCGCCACGCCATTAAAAATTCCATTTGGTTATAAGTGCTGCGTTTGGGTTATAACCAGCGCGCTATTGATAGCAGAAAAAGAACGAAATGCAGCGCTTGACCGCACCCATCCGCTTTCGCCAGGCTACGCTTGATAGTCACACAATGAAAACAAATGAGGGAAGCACAATGATAAAGCAGGGGTTATTGGGGATGATGGCACTGGCGTTGAGCGTAAGTGCGGCACAGGCAGCGGATCCGGTAAAAGTCGGTTCCAAGATTGATACCGAAGGCTCGCTGCTGGGCAACATCATCCTGCAAGTGCTGGATAAGCATGGGGTGAAAACCGTCAATAAAATTCAGCTGGGGACCACTCAGGTGGTGCGCGGCGCCATTACGGCTGGTGAGCTGGATATCTATCCGGAGTATACCGGCAACGGTGCGTTCTTCTTCAACGATGAGAAAGACGCTGCGTGGAAAAACGCCCAGCAGGGCTATGAGAAGGTGAAAAAACTCGATAGCGAGAAAAATCACCTCGTGTGGCTGGCTCCTGCGCCCGCGAACAACACCTGGACGATTGCGGTGCGCGGCGACGTGGCGCAGAAGAATAACCTCAATTCACTCGACGATTTGAGCGCCTATCTGAAAAAAGGCGGCACCTTCAAACTGGCGGCCTCGGCGGAATTTATCGAACGCAGCGATGCGCTGCCAGCATTTGAAAAAGCCTACAACTTCAAGCTGGAGCAGTCGCAACTGCTGTCGCTGGCCGGTGGCGACACTGCGGTGACCATCAAAGCCGCTGCACAGCAAACCTCGGGCGTGAATGCGGCGATGGCGTACGGCACCGACGGTCCGGTGGCGGCGCTGGGCCTGCAAACCCTCAGCGATCCGAAAGGCGTGCAGCCAATTTATGCGCCTGCGCCGGTGATTCGCGAAAGCGTCCTCAAGCAATATCCCGACATTGGCAACTGGCTGCAGCCGGTATTCAGCAAGCTGGATGAGAAAACCCTGCAGCAGCTGAATGCGCAGATTGCTGTCGATGGCCAGGATGCCAGCCAGGTGGCGAAACAGTGGCTACAGCAGAATAAGTTGTTGTAAGCAGTGCTGTCGCTGTTACTCAGACCACGCCAGCAGCCGGTGCTGCTGGTGTTAACCACGCTTATCACGCTGGCGCTATTTGCCTTGCCGCTTCTGAGCTTTGCGGCCAATCGGCTGGTTTCCGGCCAGCCGCTGCTGTTTTGGCAGGTGTCGAACAGCTGGCTGGTATTGCTGCCGCTACTGTGGCTGTGGCAAGGATTATGGTGGCCCGCACGCCGCCTTAGCGCGGTGATGGTGCTGCTGGATGCCGAAGTCCTGCTGGCGCTGCTCTTCTGGCTGGCGGGAAATCAGGCCACCGAGCTGGCCAACAGCGGCAGTCCGCTGGCGCGCACCGCGTTTGGCAGCGGCCTATGGTGCGCGGCTGCGCTGTCACTGCTGCTGGCGGCGGAAGCGGTGCGTCAGATCACGCGCAGTACGCCGTGGCGCATCGTACTCAACCTGCAACTCTGGCTGCTGCCGCTACTGCTTCTGCTCAGCGGTCATCTCGATCGACTCTCTCTCCTGAAAGAGTACGCCAACCGGACGGCGGTATTTGACGCGGCCTTCACTCAGCATTTGTGGCTGCTTGGCGGCACGCTGCTGCCAACAGTGCTCATCGGTTTGCCGCTCGGTCTGGCGATTGCTCGCCGTCCGCGCTGGCAAAATGCCGCCTTCAGCGTGCTTAATCTGATTCAGACTGTGCCATCGGTGGCGCTGTTTGGGTTGCTGATTGCGCCGCTGGCGGGCTTGGTGGCGCACTTTCCCGTGCTGGCGCGCTGGGGCATTAGCGGCATCGGCATTGCACCGGCGCTGATTGCCCTGGTGCTGTATGCGCTGCTGCCGCTGGTGCGCAGCGTAGTGGCCGGCTTGCAGCAGGTGCCGCAGGAGGTGCGTGAAACCGCACGCGGTATGGGCATGAGCGCGTGGCAGCAGTTCTGGCACGCCGAGCTGCCGCTGGCGCTGCCGGTGTGGCTTTCTGGCTTGCGCGTGGTCGTGGTGCAAACCGTTGGCCTGGCGGTGGTGGCGGCTTTGATTGGCGCGGGCGGGTTCGGTGCCATTGTTTTTCAGGGATTGCTCAGCAGCGCGCTGGATCTGGTGCTGCTTGGCGTGATTCCGGTTGTGGCGCTGGCGGTGATTTTTGATGCGCTGCTGCGTTTACTGTCGGCATTGCTGGAGAGACGTCATGATTGAATTTCACCAGGTGAGCAAAGTGTTCGCCGGGAAAGAGGCGATACGTAACTTATCGCTAAAGATTGAGAAGGGCAGTTTTACCGTGTTGATTGGCACCTCGGGTTCCGGTAAATCCACCACGCTGAAGATGATCAACCGCCTGGTGGAGCACGATAGCGGGGAAATCCGCTTTGCCGGCGAACCCATTGAGCGCATGGATGCACGCGCCTTACGTCGCCGCATCGGTTACGCCATTCAGTCGATAGGCCTGTTCCCGCACTGGAACGTCGCCCGGAACATTGGCACCGTGCCGGCGCTGCTCGGCTGGCCGCAGGCGAAGATCAATCAACGCGTCGAGGAGCTGCTGGCGCTGCTCAATCTCGATAGCCATCTGGCAACGCGCATGCCGCATCAGCTTTCAGGCGGACAGCAGCAGCGCGTGGGGGTGGCGCGTGCGCTGGCGGCCGATCCGGAACTGCTGCTGATGGACGAACCGTTCGGCGCGCTCGATCCGGTCAATCGTCTGGCGCTGCAACACGAGATGCTGCGCATCCAGAAAATGACCGGCCGCACCGTGGTGCTGGTGACGCACGACATTGACGAAGCGCTCACGCTGGCCGATCAATTGGTGCTGATGGACGGTGGTGAAATTGTGCAGCAGGGCAGACCGATTGATTTGCTGACGCAGCCAGTGAATGACTTTGCCCGCGAATTCTTTGGTCGCAGCGAGTTGGGCGTACGTTTGCTGGCATTGGGGCGTGCAGGCAGTGCCGCCCGACGCGGCGAGTGGCTTGATGCCGAGCCGATAGCGGCATCACTGACGCTGCGTGAAGCGCTATCGCAGTTTATTGCGCGCCGCACCGACAAACTCCCGGTGGTTGATCAGCAGCAACAGCCGCTTGGCGTGCTGCACTTTAGCGATCTGCTGCGCCAGCGGGAGGCGAGCTGATGCGCCTGTTACGCGATCCGCTCTACTGGCTGCTGGCGGCCTTTCTGCTGTTGCTGTGGGGATTGCCGCACAGCGGTCCGCTGTTTGCGCACTGGTTCCCGCAGCTTGAGCGTCCACTCTATCAGCAGGAGAGTTTCTGGCGACTGGCACTGGCGCATCTGGCGCTGGTGGTGAGCGGCAGCCTGCTGGCATTGGTGGTGGGCGTGGGCTGCGCGGTGTTTGCCACTCGTCATGCCGGGCGCGCATTTCGTCCGTTACTGGAAACGGTGGCCGCGGCAGGTCAGACGTTTCCACCGGTGGCGGTGCTGGCGATTGCGGTGCCGGTGATGGGATTTGGCGCAACGCCCGCGATCATGGCGCTATTTCTCTACGCGCTGCTGCCGATCCTGCAGGGCACGCTGGCGGGATTAGATAGCGTTCCGGCCAGCAATCGCGAAATTGCCGTGGGCCTTGGCATGGGGCCGTGGCGACGTCTGTGGCAGATTGAGCTGGCGCTGGCTGCGCCGGTGATCATGGCGGGGGTGCGGACGTCGGTAATGATCAGCATCGGCACCGCGACCATCGCCTCCACGGTGGGAGCTGAGAGCCTGGGGTCGCCGGTGATTATTGGCCTGAGCGGTTTTAACACCGCGTACGTCATTCAGGGGGCGCTGCTGGTGGCGCTGCTAGCGTTGATTTGCGATCGCCTGCTAGAGCGCGTGCAGCGCAAACTTAGTTGGTATGCACAATAAGGCTGTAGCCGACCAGCATCATGCCGCCCATGCCGCCAATTGCCATAATGGCAAACAGAGAACCGACAAGCAGTTTATTCCAGTTCATAACGGGACCTGAAAAAAGAAATTGAGGGCGGCATCATAACGCGCACACCTGGCCAGGCAAAGGCCGTGTGTGCGATTTTTACTTACGCGGGATCGTGCAGGTGGATGGCAAAACCTTGTGCCTGCCAATGTTCAAACTGCTCAATCTGGCGACGCGTCGGCTTTTTACCGGTCCAGATAAACAGGTTTTGTCCGGGGAACAGTTCAGGCCGCGGCATGTCGAGCGGCTCTGCCAGCACATCCATACGCCAGCCCTGCTGCGACAAGCGCCAGGCCTCCAGCCAGATACGGGTGCGATCTTCCACGCCCCAGCCAATCATCAGCGCATCTTTTCCGGCTTTCTTGCGTGCGCCTGTCAAACAAAACGCGACATAATCAATCAAGGCGCCATCAAGCAGGCTGCACATCGTGCGCGCGGTGTTTTGATCTAAGCCCAGGCGCTGACGAACCGGCACGAACACGTGATCGATCAGCGCATCAACCGGATGTTCCCGGCCGATGGTGGCAATTTTCGCGCGCAGTTTTGCCGGACGAACGTGACGCAACACGCTCATCAACTCTTCCTGCAGGGCGCTCCAGCCGTCATGTGCATTAACGGTTTCGCCTTCCAGCAACGCTTTTACCTTGCCAACAGGCACGCCACTCTCTATCCAGCGTTTTATCTCTTCAATACGCTGAACATCTTCATCATCAAATTGCCGATGACCACCTTCGGTGCGCTGGGGTTTTAACAGACCGTAACGTCGCTGCCATGCGCGAAGCGTTACCGGGTTGATTCCACAGCGCTCGGCAACATCCCCGATACTGTATAAGGCCATAGTGCCCTCGAAAATTCTGACCTGCATTACAACACCTTAACCCCCCAATCTGGGTTGTACAACGATTTTTTAGTTGTACAACTTGACCGTGTGGCGGATTCGTAGTGTTATCTCATATATGAGATTTAATTCCCAAAAGTGAGAGGTTAACATGTCTGTGACGGATACCGACGACCGTTTGGCGTCGCGACTGGCCGAATTACGTGTACAACGCGGTTGGTCATTAGATGAATTAGCGATGGCGACCGGCATCAGTCGGGCATCATTGTCGCGCATTGAACGCGCCGAAACTAGCCCCACAGCCGCTTTGCTTAATCGGCTATGCGTGGCCTACGGATTGACCATGTCGCGCCTGCTAAGTGAAGTGGAAGAAGAGGCGGCGCTGCTGCTAAAAGCAGATCAACAGCCGGTATGGCATGACGATGCCAGCGGTTTCCAGCGCCGCAACGTATCGCCACCCGCCAACCACTTTAAAGCGGAGCTGGTGGAAGGCGTGCTTCGTCCCGGTGCGCGCATTGAATACGACGCGCCGCCGGTGCAGGGGCTGGAGCAGCATATCTGGCTGCAATCAGGCGAGCTTACCATCAGCATGGATGCTCAGCGCTGGACGCTACACGCGGGCGATTGCCTGCGCTTTCATCTCACTGGCAAATCCACCTTCGCAGCCCATCACGAAGGCGGTGCGCGCTATTTTTTAGTGGTATGCAAACCATGAATGATATCGAACTGTTAAGCGCCACCCAGGCGCAGCCGCTGCTGGCGGCATTGTGTGATGTATTACAGGCGTGCGTGGCCGATGGCGCCAGCGTGGGCTTTATTGATGCGCACGATCGCTCGGCGATTGAGCGCTTCTGGCAGGATAAAATCTTCAGCCTGGCGAGCGGCGACAATCAGCTGCTGGTGGCGTATCAGCAGGGTGTGATTATGGCAACGGTGCTGGTGGGTTTCAGCGCGATGCCGAATGGGCGTCATCGCGCTGAAATCAGCAAGTTGCTGGTGCATCCCCGCGCGCGACGTCAGGGCATTGCGCGTCGCCTGATGCAGCAGGCGGAACAGCTGGCAGCGCAGCAGGGGAAAACCCTGCTGGTGCTGGATACCCGCAGCGGTGACGTGGCAACCACATTGTATTTGTCGATGGATTGGCACATTGCCGGATCGATTCCGTTCTATGCGGAGTCAACCGAAGGTGTGCTGGATGCGACTACGGTGATGTATAAGGTGTTGCGCTGATTTTCCCCTCACCCTGACCCTCTCCCGCAAGCGGGCGAGGGAACCGATCGGAGCGAGCATGTGGCAGCATCGCCCTCTCCCTGTGGGAGAGGGCCGGGGTGAGGGCATCAGGCCGCACAATCCCAAAATGCACCAACTCAGTGCGCCGCATCCGCCTCGGCAATCCCCAGCGCCTGCATAAACAAGCGGATAATCGGATTTATTTTGCGGCCCTTTTTCATGATCAAACAAAACGGGTTTTCGCGGCGAATCGACTCATCGCCCAGCTCACACAATTGACCGCGCGCAATAAACGCGGCGGCATAATGCTCGGGTAAATAACCAATAAAATGGCCGGTTAAAATCAGCATCGCCACCGATTCAACCTGTACCGCTTGCGCACCGCTCTCCTGCAAAGGAATGATGCGACGATCGTCACGCGGGGTCACATATAAATGATTAATAATCTTCTGCTCACGTAATGTTTCCAGCGATATATTTTTATCATGTGATCCTGAATATAAAGGATGTGACATGGAGCAATATAATTTTGAATATTCCTTATAAAGCGGGAAGTAATCAAAGTCGCTTTTCATTTCATAAACCGGGGCAATGCCACAATGAAAACGACCTTCGCTGATGCCGCGCTCAATATCATCTAATTGCGCGGTTTGCAGGCGGATTTGTACCTTTGGCGCTTTCTGGTGCAGCTGTTGCACCGCCGCGGTGACCGGGGATTGCGCATCGGAAATGGTGTTATCGACGACGCAAATGGCAATATCGCCCAGCAGTTCGTTGCGGCTATTGTGCAGCCGCTCACGAAACAGATTCAGCGACACGAACAGCTCTAGCGTGGCTTGATACACGTTAATGCCGTATTGCGTCAGCTCAAAGCCTTCGCGCCCGCGGCTGCACAACGTCATGCCGAGACGTATCTCTAAATCGGAAACCTGTTTACTGATGGCCGCCAGACCAATATTCAATTCGTGACTGGCAGCGGTTAATCCGCCGGCTTCCACCACGCATTTAAATACGCGCAGCAATTTTAAATCGATATTACTCAGTGCCAGAACCGCATTATCACTACGATTATTTGCATTGTTTCCGGACTGGGAAACTTTACTTTCCATTTTTGCTATTCAACTCCGGAATAATTGCGGTAATTGTACAGTGAACCTGAAATGCGCGGTATTTACTAGTTTGTTCATAAAATAAGTTTTTATTATCGCTAGTGGCGCATCCATATCTTTTTCATATCGCTGATGATTATCTGTAAGGGGAAATAGCATGTCTGATAATGCCGAACTGTTATGGGGCGCGCGTTTTAAAGCGGCACCGGCGGCGAGTTTAACCGCGCTGTCTCGTAGCCCGGATTATTATTTTGCGCTGGCACCTTACGATCTGGCGGGCTGCCGGGCGCATGCCCGTGAGCTGGCGCGCGGCGATCTGCTGAGCGCAGAAGAACTCAGCACCATGCTGGCAGCGATTGACGCATTGGATGCCGATTATCGTGCCGGTCAGCTGCATCCGATTGCCGCCGATGAAGATGTGCACACCTTTATTGAACGCGCGCTCACCGAACGCTTAGGGCCGCTCGGCGGCAAGCTACGCGCCGGACGTTCGCGTAACGATCAAACCGTCAACGATCTGCGTCTCTATCTGCGCGATAACGGCCGCAAGGTGGTGAGTGCACTGCTGGCATTGCAGCAGGCGCTGGTGGAGCAGGCGGCGCAGCACACCGAAAGCGTCGCGCCCGGTTTTACCCATTTGCAGCAGGCGCAGCCGATTGTGTTTGGTCACCAGCTGCTGGCCCATGCGCAATCTTTTGCTCGCGACATCGAACGCATGCAGGATTGGGATCGCCGCAGCGCGCGCTGTCCACTCGGCGCCGCCGCCATGGCCGGTTCCGCCATTGCGCGTCAGCCGGCGCAAGCCGCCGCCGATCTTGCCTACCTCGCGCCGTGCGAAAACTCGATTGATGCCGTTGCCAGCCGCGACTACGCCGCTGAATTCCTGTTTGTCACCAGCATGATCGGCATCAACCTGTCGCGCCTGTGCGAAGAGGTGTGCATGTGGGCCTCGCGCCAGTTCCGCTGGGTGGAGCTGCACGACAGCTACGCCACCGGCAGCTCAATCATGCCACAGAAGAAAAACCCGGATATCGCCGAGCTGACGCGCGGTCGCTCTGGCCGCCTGGTCGGCAACCTGATGGCGCTGCTGACCACCATGAAAGCGATGCCACTCTCCTACAACCGCGATCTCAGCGATGACAAGCGCAACGTGATTGATGCGGTAGATACCCTGCTGCTGGTGCTGCCGGCGATGGCCGGGATGATGGCAACGCTAACGTTCAATACCGAGGTGATGCGCGAGCAGGCGCCAGATGGCTTTACGCTGGCGACGGAAGTGGCCGACTGGCTGGCGATGCGCGGCGTGCCGTTCCGCGAGGCGCATGAAATAACCGGACAGCTGGTGCAGCTGTGCGAGCGCGAAAACTGCGGGCTGTCGGATCTCAGCGATGCGCAGCTGCAGACGGTAGACGCCCGCTTAACGCCCGAGGTGCGCCACGCCCTGACGCTGGAAGCCGCACTGGCGGCGCGCAGCGGTTACGGCGGCACCGCGCCGGCACGGGTGCGTGAGCAACTGGCGCGTCTGCAAACCCTGATGCAGGACCAGCAGCGCTGGACCGAAGATTACGCTGGCCCGCGCGCCTGAGGAGGCTTTTATGTCGTCAACGCCTATTGAGCCGAGTTTAAACAACAGCCGCGAGCAGACGCATTACGATCTCGATCGCTATCAGGTGGTGCCACGCCGCTACTACGGCCGCATAACGGCGTCGGCGGTGATTCTGATCCTGTTAGCGCTGCTGGTGAATGCGTTTGCCCACGGCAATATTGAGTGGTCATTTGTAGCGCAGTTCTTCACCGCGCAGGCAATTCTCAACGGCGTGGTGAATACGCTGATCATGTCGGTGCTGGCGATGGGGCTTGGCGTGCTGTTCGGCGTGATCACCGCCATCATGTATATGTCGCCGAATCCGGTGCTGCACTACATCGCCGTTGGCTATGCATGGATCTTCCGCGGTACGCCGCTGATTTTGCAGCTGCTGCTGTGGTTCAACCTCGCGCTGGTGTTTCCCACCATCAGCATTCCCGGTCTGTTCAGCGTGCAAACCGTCACCTTTATGACGCCATTCCTCGCCGCGCTGCTTGGGTTGAGCATCAATCAGGGGGCGTACACCTCGGAAGTGGTGCGTGCCGGATTGTTGTCAGTGGATACCGGACAGTACGAAGCGGCGAAAGCCATCGGCATGCCGCGTCTGCAGGCGCTGCACCGCATCATTCTGCCACAGGCGATGCGCGTGATTCTGCCGCCGGTCGGCAACGAATTTATCAGCATGATCAAAACCACCAGTCTCGCCAGCATGATTCAGTACTCCGAATTGCTCTACAACACGCAAACCATCTACTTCGCCAACGCGCGCGTAATGGAGCTGCTGTTCGTGGCGGGCATCTGGTACCTGATAGTGGTCACGCTGCTGTCGTTTGGGCAAAGCAGACTGGAACGTTACTTCTCACGCGGCCATCGTCAGCGTCAGTAAGCAGGAGGCATAAATGAGAAACATCGTGCGCGCCGTGAAGGTGAACAAATATTTCGACCAGTTCCACGCCCTAAAGGATGTCAGCCTCGAAGTGAACTACGGCGAGGTGATGTGCATCCTCGGCCCGTCCGGTTCCGGCAAAAGCACCTTTTTGCGCTGTATCAATCAGCTGGAAAAGGTCGATAAAGGCGGGATTTGGGTCGACAACGAACTGGCGGG
>Ga0153979_1000225_pt1 | contig 10777 bp, 10 predicted proteins | sample TSGA063MetaG_FD_104690 | JGI IMG/M metagenome (GOLD analysis project Ga0153979, IMG submission 104690) | Attine ant fungus gardens microbial communities from Georgia, USA - TSGA063 MetaG | ecosystem: Host-associated > Fungi > Mycelium > Unclassified | place: USA: Georgia, Magnolia Springs State...
CTTGTTATATGTCCGGCGGCGCGGCGCTCAGTTCGCGCTTACTGATCCCCGCCATCATCATCGGCATCAGCAGTAACCCAACGCAGGCCGAAGCCAGCGTCAGCACGGCGAAGAAGCCGGACCAACCGTAATGCTGCATCACTACCGCCAACGGCCAACCCGCCAGCGCCGCGCCTAAGTAGGCAAACAGCCCGAGAAAGCCGGTCACCGTGCCCGCCGCGTCTTTGTGTGAATACTCTGTTGCTGCCAGCCCGATCAGCATCTGCGGGCCGAAAACAAAAAATCCGATACTGAAAAAGCTCAAAGCCAACAGGCCGAAATGGTGGACCGGCGCCAGCCACAGGGCGGTGACCGTGACGAACAGCCCGAGCGAAAACAGCAAAATCATCGGGGCGCGCTGGCCGCGAAACAGCAGGTCGGAACCCCATCCGGCGAACAGTGCGCCGAGCAGCCCACCCAGCTCGAACAGCGACAGCGTGGCGTTGGCACTGAGCAAATTGACGCCGTGATTCTCCGCCAGCCAGATGTTGCCCCAGTCATTCAGCGCGATGCGGATCAGGTAGACCAGCACGTAAGAGACGCCGAGCAGCCAGATGGTGCGGTTCTGCAAAATGGTCTGGCGCAAAATTTGCGTCATGCTCATCGGCGGGCTTTGCTGCTCCTGCCGCAGCTCCAGCGGGTCGCGCCGCCACGCGCCCACCGTCGGCAAACCTTGCTGCTCAGGCGTGCCGCACAGCTGGCGGCACAGCCATAATCCAATCACTATTGCCACCACGCCCGGCACCAGCAGCGCCGCCTGCCAGCCCCACATCGAGGCCAGAAGGCCAGACAGCAAGGGCACCGCCGCGCCACCGATATTGATCGAAGTGTTCCAGCATCCCCACCAGAAGCCGCGCTCATTGCGCGAATACCAGTGGGTCAGCAATCTCGCGCACGGCGGCCATCCCCAGCCTTGAAAGAACCCGTTTAGCGTCCAGACCACCAGCAGCGCGGTCAGCGAATGGCAGAAGGCGAACAGGATATTCAGCACCCCGGTCATCAGCAGGCCAACACCCATAAACCAGCGCGCGCCGGTCTTGTCGCTATAAATGCCCGAAACAAATTTCGAGCTGCCGTAAGCCAGATAAAACAGCGTGCCGAGCAGTCCGATGTCGCCTTTGGTCAGGCCAAGCTCCAGTTGCATCACCGGCATCGCGAAATTGACACTTTTGCGCGTCAGATAGAACGCGGCGTAGCCAATCACCATCGATAGCAGCAGGTGAACTCGCCAGTAGCGATAGTTTTTATCGACAAGTGAGGCTGACATCTGGGACATCGTTTACTCCAACCTTATGCGCCGAGTGTAGGCAGGCGATTTTTGCAGCGGATGAGACAAGGTTTTAGATGACTAGGAATTATTCCTAGTCAGGGGTGAGTTCTTTGCAAATCTGTGGGCAACTTAACAATTATGTGGGTGCCGCTGCGCTGCTCGAGCAGCCATTCGCCGCCCAACGCGCGTACTCGCTCTTCAATGCCGCGCAGCCCAAATCCCTCTTTTAGCGGATGCGCAAAACCCACGCCGTTGTCACTCACTTCCAGCACCAGCATGGACTCTTGCTTGGTCAGGCTGATGTGAACCTGCGTGGCGGCGGCATGCTTACTGATGTTATTGAGCAACTCCTGCACCAGCCGATAGAGTGTGAAGGTCAGGGTTTCGTCGCGCGGTAGCTCCGACAGCCGGTAGTCGAGTTGGAAATCAATGCCCTGCTGGGGGAAGGCGAACTCGTCGGCCAGATGGTGCAGGGCTTTATCCAGCGACATCTCGTCCAGCACCGGCGGGCGCAGCTGGCGCAGAAGCTGGCGGGTGGTTTGGTGAATGCGCTGCGACAGCTCGCCAATCTGCTTCGCAGCGCTGTGGGTGGCCGGGCCGTGCGGGCTTCTGTCCACCAGCATTGCCTGAATCTGAATGGCAGTAATGTTCTGGCCGATTTCATCGTGCAGCTCGCGGGCAATCTCTTTGCGCACCGCTTCTTCGGTATGCACCAGCCGCTCGGTGAGCTGGCGGCGGGTGTCCAGCTCCTGTTCTAGCTGCAAACGGTAGCGATTAAGATGCGACGCCAACTGCTGCTGGCGGCTGATGGCGATCCCCAGCCCGATACCAAGCAGCGCCTGCGTGGAGAGGAACAGCTCCAGTTCGAGCAAATCGTGGAACGCCCCGCTCATTTGCCGAGTGACGGTGATCATCAGGCTGCCGAGCACCGCCGCCAGCACCCCGCCTTGCCAGCCGAAGGCGTAAGCCATCACCACGTTGGGCAGAAACACCAGAATGATCAGCAGGCGCTCGACTTCCGGAGCCAGACTCATCTGGAGACAGACGGCGAGGGCGAAGAACAGCGAACACCAAATCAGCAGCGAGGTGCGTAGAGGCGGGTCGGGGATCTGCTGCGCCAACAGGTTTTGCAGATGCTGCTGTTTAAGATATTCGTAAATCAGATAGATAAAGGGCGTTAGCAAAATACCGCCGGTGAAGGAAGCCAGCAGGGTTTGACTCAGCGGCGCGCTCAGCCACAATCCCGGCACCGCCATCTGCAACAGGCTGTTTCCCGCCACCGCGCCGAGCAGCAGCAACAGCCGCTGCCAGTAAAGGGTAAAGCGCCGCCACAGATGCTGCACCAGCGCGGCGGGGAGCAAACTGAGCAGGGGCGACAGCAGCATGATCCAGTGAGTTTGCAGCTGTTCGCTGTGCAGCCAAACGCCAATGGCCGCCTCTGACAGCAGCATGGCGGGCCAGTAGCGCCGCGACAGCAGGGTCATCAGCGCCAGGCGCAATCCCTGTGGCAGCAGCAACATCGCCTGTTGGCCGTTTTGGGTCAGGTAGAAGCTGATCGACCAGAGCGCCAGCCAGCACAGGCTGTAGAAAATCGCCAGAAAAAGGGTGAGTCCGAGCTTTCTCATTAGGCAAGCAGGCTGTGCTGAATGGCGAAATGCACCAGTTCGATGGTGGTGTCGCACTGGAGTTTTCCAAGGATATTGGCGCGGTGGACGTGCACGGTTTTGTGGCTCAGTTCCAGCTGTTCGGCAATCGCCTTAACGCTCAGGCCGTTAACCAGCAGGTCGAAAATCTCACGTTCGCGGGGCGTGAGGGATTGCAGCGCCTTGGGCGTTTGCTGGCTTTGGCGCAGCGCCAGCAGGGCGTCGGAGCAGAGATAGCGGCCACCGGCGTGGACCGTGCGCACTGCCTGCACCAGCTCTTCTGGCCCGCAACGCTTGGTCAGGTAGCCACTGGCTCCGGCGTCGAGCGCACTCTGCACGAAGGCGGTGGTGTCGTAAATGCTCAAAATAATGGCGCGGAAATTGGGCCGCTGCTGGCGCAGTCGGCTCAGCAGGCTTAGTCCGCTTTCGTCCGGCATGGCGATGTCCATCACCGCCACGTCAATGTTCATCTTCAGCAGCGACGACCAAGCATTAGCCGCCGAGGCGTACTGGCCGACAATTTGGATATCGGATTCCAGCCCCAGCAGCTGTGCAAAGCCGGAGCGAACTACCACGTGGTCATCAATTAGAGCAACGTTAATCATCTGGGAGTAACTGAATGTAAATGGAATTTACATAATGGTCATGAATGCTTGCCGCTGGCAACTGACAGATGTGGAAATGCAGGGTGGGTAACGAATTTCACTTAAGAATAAGTCTGCCCGCGCGTTGCGGGGAGTTCACAGGCAGCATTCAGGCCGGTGGGTGAGGGATAAAATCCTTCGAGGCAACGAAGCGTTTTACGTCGGCAAACAGCTGCTGCGCAGAATAGTGCTTCAGGCAGCCATACTGTTCGGCGTTCGGGCACCAGTCGGCAAATGAAGCGCCGGTTGGCCGTACATAAGACTGCTTCAAAACGTCCTGATAAAAGGCCGGTTCGAGCATTAAATCGGCGCACGGGCTGTACTGGCAGCCGAGATTGATCGCCAGCGCGTTCCAGCCCGCGACGCCGTGGCGATAGGGCAGACGGCGCTCGCCCGGCAGAATCGAATAAATGCCGCAAATGGCGATATCCGTGGCGGAGGCCAGCGCAATAGGCCCGGAATCCGTGGCGATCAGCAGGTTGCAGCGCTTCATCAGCTCCAGCGTTTCAAACACCGAAAAACGGTCCACGGCGCTGACCAACTGCGGGTTATCCAGCGCCAGCATCTGCTTGTAGGCGTATTTATTGTGACTGCTGCCTATGACCACCACCTGCCAGCCCTCTTCCAGCATCAGGCGGGCGATATCGCGCCACTGACTGGCGGGCCAAGTGCGATTGGGCGCACCGATATTGGGGTGCAACAGCACCACGCGCTGTCCATCGAGCTGGTGCTCTGCCATGAAATCTTCCACCGTTTGGCCGTCGCGCTGGCTGGTTTCCAGCTCCACGGTTTTATCCTCGGCGCTAACTCGCTGCGCGGCTTTGCCAAGAAAGGCATCGGTCATGTGCAGCCCAGAGATGAAATGCTCCCATTTGCCCCAGATCTGGTAGCGCTGCTGCTCTTGGGCAAAGCGTAATTGGAAGTACTGCTCGGTGGTCACCGCATTGACGTCCCACACCTCATCAACGTAAGGGTTTGCCAGCGCCAGCGGGTGATACGCCTTGCTGGTGACCAAGACTCTGCGCTGGGTTTGTTGCTGCCACAGAGCCTTGATAGCACCCAGCCCGAAGACCAAGTCACCCATCGACGCATGCAATTTGATGAATTGCGCGTTGCTTGGCGAGTAAGGTAGCAATGAAGAAGCGTTGACGAAGGCTTGCGGGGCCGCCAGTTGCTGTAAAGTCTGCTGCTGCTCCGCCGTGAGTGGCGTGGCACGCGGCGTGAGTTTTAGCAGCCGGTTGAAAAAGGGGATGTCGTAAAAACGCAGCAGGTTTTCATCCGTCAGATGGTAGCGGGTCGGGCATAACCGATGCCAAAGGTAGTTCAGCAGCGGGTTCCAGTTCGCCACGCTAACAATCGGATTTTCCGCGGTCAGGCTCTGTTCGAGAGCCTGAGTGTAGACGTTTTCGGCCTGACGCAGCTTGTCTTTAGGCAGATGGGCGATGGCGATGCGCTCATCAATGCCCGGCACGCTGTCATCATACAGGCAGAGCTGCAAACGCTGGCGACCAAAGCGCGACCACAGCTGTTTGAGCAGCAGTAGCAGGTCATCTTTCGACGCCAACAGGTCAATATGAATTTCCAGCCTGAGCGGATTGGCGGTGTTAATCACCATGCACAGCTGGGTGATTATCTCCTCCATGCTGCCGCCCAGTGGGTTGAACCACAGCGTATTACGGGTGGCGAGCTGCTTGACGTGCAGGGTGTTCTCGGGGAGCGCCATCAGGGTAACGCTATCTTCCCTGACGGGCTGGCGCAGGTAATGCACCAGCTTGGCAAGGGCATTGTTGCCTTGCCGCCCATAATACAGCGTGAGTTTTTTCACCAGCAGGCCCTTTAATAGCAATATTTGCGAGGATGACCTTGGTGTAAAGCGACACGCGGGGCGGCAAACTTTAGCCCGACTTGCTGTTTTTAATTCGACAATTCTCTGATCGGTTTATCGGCCAAAAATGCCTCGATGTTCTCCACTGCTTCGCTGAAATAGATGCGGTAATTGCCGTCGGAGACATAGCCAATATGCGGCGTTGCCAGCACGTTAGGCAGCGAGCGGAAAGGGTGGCCGGCGGGCAGTGGCTCGACGTCAAACACGTCCAGACCCGCGCCGGCAATTTTGCCCTGTTGCAGCGCGGCGATCAGCGCTGCTTGGTCAACAATGGCGGCGCGAGAGGTGTTGATCAGCAGGGCGGAAGGTTTCATTAGCGCGAGATCGGCGGCGTCGAGCAACCCACGGCTGCGATCGCTGAGTACCAGATGAATTGACACTACGTCGCTGGTCGCCAACAGGGCCTCTTTGCTGGCGGCCAGTTCCACGCCGTGTTGCTCGGCGCGCTCGGCGGTCAGGTTTTGGCTCCACGCCACTACTTTCATGCCAAACGCCTGTCCGATATCGGCCATCTGCTGACCAATTTTACCCAGACCAATCAGGCCCAGCCGCTTGCCGCTGAGGCCTAGTCCGACAGTGCTCTGCCACGGGCCATTGTCGCGCAGGGCGTTATTTTCAGTCACCAGATGGCGCGCCAAACCGAGGATCAGCCCCCAGGTCAGCTCTGTCGGCGCGCTACCCCCGCTGCCGGTTCCGCACACCGTGACGCCGTGCTTTTTCGCCGCGTCAAGGTCAACGGAGGCATTGCGCATCCCTGAGGTGATCAGCAGTTTGAGCTTGGGCAGGCGGGCGAACAGCGCGGCGGTAAAAGGCGTGCGTTCACGCATGATAACCACGATTTCGGCGTCAACGAGGTTCTTCACCAGCGTATCTTCATCAGCAATGTGCTGGCTAATCACCTGCGTTTCGATGTTATCTTCCAGCGATGACCAGTCCGCGTAGGAGAGGGCAACCTGTTGGTAATCATCAAGAATGACACAGCGGAGTTTGACGGACATTGAAGGATCCTTAGCGGAAAAAATTCATTAGCGAGTAAAGGATATATAACACCCCACCCAAATAATTCCAGCCAACATCTAAGGATGGACACAAAAATGCCGGTTATTACAGGCAACGCTTCCCTCAGAGAGGAAGTTGCGGTAAAGAATGAAGCGAAAACAGAGTTAACACTTATATCAATAAATAATAGTAATAATTAATGGGGAGAGGAGTCAGGAATGACAGTCTGGCAATGTTATTTACTGGGTTGGAAGCGCTACGTTGATTTTAGTGGTCGCTCGACCAGAAAAGAGTTTTGGGTCTTCTTGCTCGGCAGCATGCTGATTTCAGTGCTGCTGGGCTTCTCGGTGGCCATTATCACTACGCTGATGGGAGTGACTAACGCCATCTTCTACGGCAGTTTGGCGCAGTGGATATTTTTGCTGGCGGTGATTGTGCCAATTATGGCCGTGGGCATCCGCCGCATGCACGACATCAATCGTTCCGGCTGGTGGTTCGGCATGCTCTATCTTATCCAGCTGGTGCTGCGGCTGATCAACACTATCTTGCTGCACTTCGCCGCGCCGCAGGTTTATGTCTACGCCAAGCTGACGTTGGGCATTCTGGCGTGGATCCCACTGCTTTACGTGCTGTATCTGTGCTGCCTGAAGACCAAAGCGCCGGTGGCTCGATCACAATAATGCACGATTACCCTTTAACCAATGTCATTAACTTAATCACTAGTATTAATGTTATTTTTATATAACCACTTGCTTATCTTTTTAATAAAGATAAGCAAGAAAATAACATCAATTATAATTCAGGCTGGATCAGGTTTTCACATTCAGCCTTGTTCTAATATTCTAATTTTAAATGAAAATCCTTTTGAATAATTTCTTCTGATAAAATATTCTCTTTGAAGTGAATAATATTAGATGTACCTGGGATCGGGAAGATTATGGTTGAATATCTAAGTAACCAAGCCAGAGCAAGTGTTGCTTTGGAAATATTTTGTTCATTATTATAAAATGATATTTTTCTTGTTAAACACTCTCCGGAAGCCAATGGAGAGTATGGGACAAAAGCAATATCCTTTTCTTCACAAAATTTAATCACTTCATCTGATTGTGAGTTGCTTAAAATATTAAATTTGTTTTGAATTGCCGATATTTTTGTGATTTTCATGGCTTCTATTATTTCTTGGACACCAACTTTTGATAATCCAATGGATTTTATTTTTCCTTCTTTACGTAAATCTTCAAGTTCGCCGACTTGGTCTGATAATGGTATGTTGGGGTCTATGCGATGTAAATAATATAGATCAATTGCTTCTAGTTTTAGGCGTCTAAGGCTTAATTCAACACATTGGCGAAGATATGCAGGAACTCCACACGGGGCCCACTTTCCTGGCCCCTGCCTTGTGAACCCGCCCTTAGTTGCTATTAAAAGATCATCACTGTAAGGATATAAAGCCTTGCAGATTAATTCCTCGGATATATGCGGACCGTAAGAATCTGCTGTGTCGATATGCTGAATACCAGATTCGATAATTTGACGAAGAATTTTTATCGAGTCATATTCATTTTTTGGTGGTCCCCAAACCCCTTCACCTGCTAAGCGCATTGTGCCGTACCCAATACGGCGTATATTTTTTTCTGCTAATTTTCCGCTCAAAGGAATGTTCATTTATAACCCTACTTCTATAGCGATTTCCGAACAAAGATTCGATATCATTTCTTGACGGTTGGAGTGCGTAAGCTCTGTATAAACTATATTGTTTTTTTGTAATGTTTCATGTAAATGGTGTTCTACTCTATTTCTGAATACAACATCATTATCTCTATTCGAGTCTACAGGAATTAGTGGGTTGATTCTTGTAGCGAATATATGAGAGTAAAGATGATTTTTATTTAGAATTATTTTTGTTAATTCATTGTACTCATTGAATATCAAAGGTGATTTCCTATACTCTACTGCAGCCATCCAATAAGCTATTGCATCTATTATAGGCCTGTCAACTAGTACTACACTTTCCTTATTATACTCAATTTCTTGAGCTGCAATAGTTTTATCTATGAACCACTTTGTAGATGAGTAAGTGTGTTCTTTGAGGATCGGTATACCACATTCAACTGCTAATCTCCCGAAAGAAGGTACCCTTGAAACAGTTATACCCATTTTATTTAATCTTAGTTGGATATCGTCGCAGAATGATGTTTTACCTGTAGAGTGAGCACCAGCAATACCGATCAAGAATTTTTTCACCATAGCTCCCCTTGTGTTGGAGAATACGATTTGTCAATTTTTATCGGATTTAACATGGCTATTTTACATAGATGCTCCCAGTTTTTATCTCTCATTTTTGATAACAAATGCTGAAATAATAAAGATGTTGCTAGTGTATCATCATCTGCTCTATGAAAAATGATGTTTTCAGATGGTAATATTTCTAAAGATTTTACTAAATTCTCTAATGAGTAACTCTTTTCATAAGGTAATATATGCTTTGCTAATTTTAACGTGTCAATTACACCTACGGGATCCCAGTCAGGTATATGGCGCTTAATTACTTTATAATCGATATTAGCATTGTGGGCTACAAACCATACATTCTTCAGCCTTTTTTTGATATCATCGCTCACCGCCTCCCAAGTAGGGCATTTTTTTAAATCAGAGTTTCTTATTCCATGAATCCTAGTTACTATCGGTAGGATCTTTTTCGGTGGTTTAATTAGCCAATTTTCAGCTTTTGGTTGTTCTATGCTATTAGGATCAAAAACTCTAATTGAAATTTCAATTATATCAGGTATTTTTTGTCCATTACCTTCTATATCTACTATGACTACAGGTTCTTTTGGGTATCGTATTTTATTTGCTATCATTTTCTGCTCTCCATCCTGTATCAGCCCTGCCATGTTGTCTATAGTAATGTGGTTTATCGACATCATGAACTTGGAATCCTAAAGTGTGTTGGATGTAATATCTTTTCTGTTCATCTAGACCGCTAACTATAATAGCCCTTTCTGTTAACATTGGTGGCTGTGTTGCTCCAAGGTCATCACAAAGTATTTTTAGTTTGCCTATGTCTGGTTTATCCCAGACTTTTTTACACCTAACAACTTGATCTTTAGGGCATATATCGCAAAGTTCTTCGATGCCATAATGCCCATTATAGTCAGATGTTTTATGAGCGTATGCAACTCCGCAAGAAGTTTTTCGGAAAATTGGTATTTCATTTTCATTCGATAATAATTCTTGAAGTATTTTTTTCTCTGTATTTTCTGGGAGGATTTTTCTACGAGTGGTTTCTTTATATGGTATTGGTAATTTGTTTTCTTCATAATACTTAGCAATTTCTTCTCTATAAAATAAACCACTAAACACGATGGAATGAGCACTTTTGGATAACATTTTTATTTTTTTTATATGCTCGGGTGAGTCATTTACACCAGGAATTATTGGACGCCAATAAAGAATAACTTTGTAACTTTTTGCGTACTTATATAAGGTTAAAAGACTTTCTTCTGCTATTGATGATTTTACTGGCTCTAGTCTCTTGTCACTTATTCCAGAGTAGGTGACTAATATCGTAAGTTTTATATTTTTTAACTTATTGAACTTGACGCAATCTTCTTTGCTAACTTTCCATCTAGTTATTATTAGCACATTATTAGTTAACTTATGATTATCCATAAGATTCAATATTTCATGAGTGTGATTTTTAACGTTTGGCAGCATTGGATCTGTTGCGCGATTAAAAATTTGAATGGGTGTGATATGTGGTTGAAAATATTTATGAGATACCAAAGTATCAAATGCTTCTTTATCAGACATTAAAGCCTTTGGTTGCCTTTGTTGAAAATTTCCGAATAGATGTCGTACGCAATAGCTACAATCCAAAGGGCAGCCAATTATATGATTTAGACTAAGGCCGCTTTTACGATACTCTACGGGGTTTTTTAATGATTCATTTATTTTATTGAATTCATCAATATTAATTGTTTTTATTCTGCTAAACATACAACTCTCCAGTAGATATTTTTAAAAAGCAAAAGTCTGAGTGATTTTACAATGGTTTATGTTTATTTTTAATTAATTGCATTTAAATCATTAGGCTGCTAAAGATGTATTTAATTAAGTTGAAAGCTCTTATTAAGTGGAGGTCGGAGTTTTCTTAATTATCCGCATTAAAAGAAAATAGTCAATTGATAATAAAAATGTAATGGCCAGTGAGGTTCAGAATAAGCAGTATCAATGCCATTCTGGCGTGGATCCCACTGCTTTACGTGCTGTATCTGTGCTGCCTGAAGACCAAAGC
>Ga0153979_1000226_pt1 | contig 10763 bp, 12 predicted proteins | sample TSGA063MetaG_FD_104690 | JGI IMG/M metagenome (GOLD analysis project Ga0153979, IMG submission 104690) | Attine ant fungus gardens microbial communities from Georgia, USA - TSGA063 MetaG | ecosystem: Host-associated > Fungi > Mycelium > Unclassified | place: USA: Georgia, Magnolia Springs State...
ACCTTTTTGGTGCGCAGTATGAAGATGAAGGGTCCGACGGTGAGATTTACAAGATTGAGATGCCAGTTATCCCGGAGTTAGAAGCGCTGATTCGTGCCCGTCAGCTTTACGCGCACGGTGTGCAGACCGAGTGGTTCGATCATCCTAACTGCGTGGCCTTTGCCCGCAGCGGTACGGAGGATCATCCCGGCTGCGTGGTGGTGATGTCCAACGGTGATGAGGGGGAGAAGACGCTGTCACTGGGTGAGGGCTTTGCGGGCACGCACTGGTACGATTTTCTTGGGCACCGCGAGGAGGGGGTCACCGCGGATGAGGGGGGAAGCGCAGTTTTCCGCTGTAATGCGGGTAGTCTGAGCGTCTGGGTGATTCAGGAGTAAGTTCCGAAGTGGGGTCCGGTGCTGCGGAGTTCGGGGTATCGCCTACGGGTGGGGCCCGTCTGCTCCTTTTGCATTGTGCTGACTGCGGGTAAAAGCCACTCAAAAGCCTGAGAGGTGGACAATCCCAGCGGTTGACGGGCAACCCGCAGCGCTGCGGCGAAGACGGAAGGCCAGGCGAGGGCAGCAGGAATGCTGCTCTCAGGGAGCGGCGGGCAGGGACGCCCGCTCGCGACCAGGCCGTCCGGCCTGGAGCCGGAGCCAAAGGCACCACGCGGAGCGTGGCGTGAGGACGCCCGGCAAACGCTGGGATTATCCACCTGCATGACCGGCCTGCCAACAGGCAGGGTGTCGTAATGCCTGTCACCGGACCCAACCCGTCTGCGCCTTTTGCATTATGCGGGCGGCGAATATACGCAGTTCCGGGGAATGCAGGGATTGTCCGCCGGAATGACCCTCACCCGCCCGTCAGGACTTCTGATTTCTCAGCACAGGCTTATGGTGCGCCTTACTGCTGCTGGAAACAGTCGCTTTCGGCTTCGGCGGTGGGGCATCATTCACGTGTGCCAGCGCATTCTGACACTCTGCCGTCGGCTGCTGCACTTTTTGCAGTACCAGCTTGTCATAATGGAGCGTCATCCCTTCCCGCTCCAGCGGCATCACGCGGGCTTCATTATTCACGTTAACCCAACGATCATCGAGGCGAGTCACCTTCCCCGGTTTGGCAATAACACGCTGCCACTGACGGCAGTCAAGCGTATCGCCCGAGGCGGTCACGATCAGGCTTGCCACCGCCTCTTTACTGACCAGCCCTTTTTGTGGCTCCATCGTCTGCCAGTTCCCCACCAGATCGGCAGGCGGAGGCGTTTTAACCACATTATGGTAATTAGGTATCTGTGCGCAGCCTGACAGCGCGACGGCTGCTGCGGTCATTACAATCCACTTTTTCATTTTCAGTTCCTGACTCCTCGACCAGGCGCTACGTTATAATTTCTGATTAACCACCGCAAGCAGCTTCATGCAGTTGCCCTCTGTAGCCGTAACAATATCCGCTTCGGGCATCCATTTAAGCCTTCGGCTGCAACATCTGTCCTCACTGGCGTTTCACCAAACCACGCCCCGGTGTAAACTGACGCGCATTATTACGCGCAGGACAAATGATGAAAACAATTGAAGAGTATTACACCATCGCAAGGAGCCTGTTCCTTGCGGCCTACCCCGAAATACAGCAGGGAATCGACAACCTCAAAGAAGAGGATGCGCAGGCGCTCGGCATGTCGCTCGAACAGCTGCAGTCAATGCAAACTGACCGTGCCTGGGCCGCCTTTACCCGCGAGAAAAAACTCGATGGTATGCTCTTTGCCATTCAGCTGGCAGAGCCAGACAAAGAGGTGGCGGCTGCCGCTATCGAAACCTATCTGCGCCAGCATGCTGAAGCGCTAGGGATGAGCTGGGAAGAATTTTGTATTAAGAACGAACTATAATCGCACGGGGCCCGCTTCCGCGGCCCCTTCAACTTTTTTATGTGCTATCTCTCCTTAAAAGTGCCATCCTTTTTTTAATTTACCCCGTAAAAGGTTTTTTGCTGCATGAATACCTGCTAAGAATGCTCTCAAAGCAGATGTTACAGCAGATTATCGTTCGATAACGGCAACTGTTTGCGCTATATATGCTTACAGCCAGTGACCTGAAGATAATAAACTTTTTAGGGTAATTAATAATCGCACGGGGACGGAATAAAAACCCCACCAGCATATTCATCCCTATAAGTATAATCAATGCAAAAGGTCCAGTGTTATTGCGTTAAAGAACGGGGTCGCGTATGTTAGCCGGGCAGAGTTTTACCGTTAAAATTGCGGCGTTAAGCCTGTTGTGAGGTCTGTACACAGGCTCTGTAACCTTGTCATATAGCGACATCCGCAGTGCCAGAGCCTGTAAGAACTTTGAGTCAGAACAATGCCAATAATTAAATATAAACTCGATTCAGCCATATTCTTATTTTTTTTCTCCTTCTGTTTAGCCTCGCTGGGTATAAATTGCCGCACCGTCCAGGCGCTTTCTCTATTCTGGCCGTGTAATGCCCTTCTTTTGGGCATAATGGTACGTTTTCCAAAGATTGAAACGTCGCTAAGCTTACCCGCTATTTATAGTGGCATGGTACTGGCCGATCTATTTTCCGGTACGCCTTTTATCATGTCGCTAACTTTAAATATGGCCAACCTTGCCTTTATCACTGTGGGTAAGGCGGTGCTGCTTGCAGATTCCCTGCAGCATCCCCGGCCACGACGGCTGCAGGCGTTGATGAGGGTATTTCCCGCGTCGGTGTTTGGGGCGGGCGTCTGTGCGGCAGTGGGGTCGTTAGCCAGCCAACACTATTTTCATGATGACCTGCTTAAAGGCTGGATTTCCTGGTTTTGTGAACAGGTATCAACCTCAATTTTGCTGTTGCCGCTGGCCATTACCCTGCCCCGTCGCGGGGAGCCTGGCACCCTGATAAGTGAGATAAAGCAAAGTACTCTGTTGCCGCTATTGTCCCTGGTTATCACTACCGTCGCGGGGATTTATGTCGGGGGCGGCGGCAGCCTGATGTTTCCCCTGCCCGCGCTGATGTGGTGCGCTATTAGCTACCCTGTCTTCTTTACCTGTGTGCTGACGGGGGTGACCGGTATTGCTGAAATCATCCTGGTGGCAGGCCATGTACTGAATATTCAGGGTGCAGACGACTTTTTCCTTATCGACAGCCTGGCTTCGGCGCGACTTGGCGTCGCGGCGATGACCATTAGCCCACTGATTGTTGCGCTCAGCACCACCACGCAGAAAAAGCTGGTTGCGTGCATGACTAAACGGGCTGACTACGATTTCCTTACCGGCGCACTCACGCGCAGCGGGCTGTCGTCACGGTTGAATACCCTGGCCGCTGGAAAAAATAAGCAGGGCTATTTTTATGGTGCAGCGTTCATCATCGACATTGATCGCTTTAAAAGTATCAACGATACCTGGGGCCATGCGGCCGGAGATCATGTGCTGGTTAAAACAGTTGAGTGTATCCGTCAGTCGCTGCCGCCAACGGCTATTGTCAGCCGCATGGGCGGTGAGGAATTTCTGGCACTGATTGAAGGCGTTTCACCCCCGCGCGCCAGTATCCTGGCCGATCGGCTGCGGCGCAGTATTGAGCATCATACCATTATTCACGACGGGCAAACCCTCAATATTACGGTGAGCATTGGTGTAAGTGCGCTGGATATTATCGACGCTGAAAGCCTGGAGGCGTCAATCAGAACGGCCGACGAACAGCTCTATATTGCGAAAAGTAGCGGCCGCAATCGCGTGAGTCCGTCGTTTCCTCTCTGAAATGATACAACCCGCCGTGGCGGGTCGTATCCAAAGCCATTAAGGCTGCGAAATTAATGAAGGCAGGCCCGCGATAACGAAGCCATCACCATCAGAGATCTTTTCGACAGGGCCAGCTTCGATTTGAATATCAGGCTTTGTCATCAATGCGGCTAGCGTCGTTTTCAATTTCAGACTTCGTTATCGATACGGTTAGCTTCGATTTCAATATCCTGGATAGCGCTATCCAGCTCATCAAGTAACTTCCCCTGCTTCGTCAGCAGTTCGTTCACTCTGGATGCAAACTCCGGGTGCTTAAATTCGCCCTGATCAAAGGCCAGCCAGTGGGTTGAAAGCGTTTCCGTATTGGTTTGTGCATAGTGGCGCATCTCTTTCAGCTGCGAGGTCACGTCACGTAAATGTTCGGTCGGTGATTTGCGTTCCTGATTATCGCTCATGCATTTATCCTTATCTGGTTAAAAAAGCGTTCATAAATTCTGACTCTTATGACAGTGAGAAGTTCATTAACACTTTTTTAACCAAACCATCCGGCAAAAAAGGCCGCCAGTGCAGGCGGCCTGAAGAGAAAAAGACTCAGAAATAGGCAATTTTGCGATCCGTGCCATTAATGTTAATCGTGACATAGCCTGCCGCCGTGGTGGTGGTTGGAGCCGTTGCGCTGAGGGTAGCCAGCGTGAGCACCCCCTTCTCGTTAGCCCCGACGCCCGCCAGACCGTTATGCATGCTCATACGGGCATTTGGCGACGTAGTCCCGATGGTACTGGTGTCCGTGACCTGCGTCAGATCAGGCGCGAACAGGTTACACTCCCCTGATTCAAAACGGGTAGGCCCGGTTGAGGTCAGGTTAAACACCATGTCACCACTGGCGGCTTTCAGCTTCACCCAGATTTCGGCATAGGTCAGGCCGATTCGGTTAAGCTTAACATCCAGCACCGCCGGCGAACCTTTATGCTGGATATCGGCATAAATCGCCGTTGAGCAGCGGGAGATACTCAGCCAGGTGTAGCCGGACGATACCGAGGTTACCGGACTGGTGGCCGTTGCAACCAGCACATCATTCGTCACTTTACTGATCATCTCGATAAGCCACTGCTGGTTATCTTTCGGCAGGTTAACTTTACCCAGCTTGTACCAGTTATCGGTTGCGGTGGTGTTAGTGACTTTAAAGCCGCTGTACCAGCCTGCCTTCAGCGAACCGGTCATTATCGTGCCGAAGTGCTCGTCGCGACGCCAGCCGTATTCATAGCCTGACAGCCAGCGGGTAGAGTCGGTATTGGTCGTAATGTTACCGCCAGACTGGAGATTAAGCTGCTTGAGCTGCAGACGGGTGTTGTTCATATTCAGCGCATTGTCACAGGACTCGATGCTCAGCGCATCCACAATCCAGTTACCGTCGCTGAGGTTGCCGGGAAAGCGCGTATGCTCAATCCAGACGTTATGAAGCAAACCCTGGGTGACGCGTGGCATATACAAGGTCGCATCGCCGTAGCCGGTCTGGAAATTGGCGTTGGTCAGTTCGATAGCCGTTGAGTGGTCCCAGGCGCCTGCCGCCGTATCTGACCAGGTCACATCAAATACCCTTCCGTAAGTATTAAGGGTATAAATCTGGTCAAACTTGGTATCCAGCGTATCCAGCAGCTTGATCACCGTACCGCCGTTATTCTGCGCGCGAAAGCGTGAGATAATGACTGACTGACCGGCCACAATAGTGTTTTGAAAGAACGGCTGCTGGTTACTGCACATTGCTGCCGTAATCGCCACTTTATTGGTGGTCGTATCCGCTGACGCCTGCCCATCCCAGGAGATCCCTTCAATCGCGACGCGCCTGGCCTGAACTTTGAAAACGGGCGACGTGGATTTATTGGAAATGATGGTCGTTCTGGGCAATCCGCCGTGTGGATTATCATCCCCCGTCACATAGAAAAAAGCCATCGTAGTTGCAGAATAGTCGATGGGGTTGATCAGGAACTTGCCTGACGGGAACCGGACGCCCAGGTCTTTCGCTACGCTGTTGTAATTTTGCGCCCAGTTCATCATCAACTTAAACGGCCCGCTGTCATCCGTTACGCCATCACCCTTCCCGCCGAAATGGTAGATATTCATTTCCTCCGGGTTGTTGATAATGCGTTTCCAGTAAAAGCCACTGCCGACGGCATAGGTACCTGAATCATCCGCTTGTGGTGAGGTGCCGGTAAACCCGACAAAATCACCGCCGCCGCGATAGGATGAGTCTTTATCCGTATAGCGGCGTAACACGGCCAGATCGCCTGATTTAGCTGGCGCAGTCGTACGCAGTTCGGCAAATGAATTGACTTCGATCATAATAACCTCCGGGGCGATAAGCCATTGCGAATCGCCTTAAATGATATGTTTATTGAGGGAATGAATAGGGGGATAATCAATTACGCCAGACTTTATGATTTGCTACTACTTCCCTGCCGCAGTCATTTATTTTACTTTTTAACTTTGCATAACTTCGCCCATATATCATTATGCAAGTTAATTTCTTTTACCGTCCGAATATCCATGACCTGCCAGTCATTTCCATAGGTACGTAAGGGAGAAAAATAGGTACAAGAAGAGTCGATAATAATTTGTGGACTAGCTGTCACCGTTGATGGACGACTCGTGCAGCTTGCGACGAGCATCATCATCAGCGAGAGTATTATTAGCTGCCTGTACATCTTTCACCTCCTCTATTGTTTTTGCCTGTTTATTCGCGATCACTGCCACGCGATCGGCTTCTACTTTTGCGGCGGCAACATCAGCCCGCCCTTTTTCCTGCACCTTGCCAATTTTTTTTCCACCAAACCAGCTGACAATAAGCGCAACGATAACCACGCCTGCCCCGGTCAAAAGATGGCTACCGCTGTTAAACAGCGCGAGGAAACTGCTCATGATTTACCTCCTGTTATTACATTTTTCATTACCAGCAGGGGTTTTTGCCGAATAAATTGTGATACCACCGCCATTGCCACCATAAAAGAGGCAATAAAACCCAGATAGTGCTGCGGAAGAATGGACTTCACGTCTTCCGGCAGGCCGTTCCAGGCACTGATCGCCGAGTCTGGAAAGGATTGCACCCAGGCACCCGCGACCGATCCGATAGAGGCCAGCCAGACCGACCAGGTTTTAAAAAGCAGTTTGGCATGCAGCACAAACTCAACCTTGCCATGTTTCACCACCCAGTGAAGTAGGGCTACAACGATGAGTACAGCCATCAAAAAGACGATAAATTTCATATAACCCCCTGATATGCGTCATAGACTCCGCTGCGCATCACCTGTGCGAGCCGTTTCGCGCGGGCGGGCGTTTGCCTGGCCCACAGGCTGGCCAGCATGCCATCTGCGGCCGCCTCAAAATTTCCGTTTGAAATTAACACCAGGGTGTTTTTAAAGGCGCTTAATCCATCCACCCCCATCTGATAGGCCATGCAATAAAGCACATCCGCCCGGGCTGGATCACACTGTCGCAATGCTACAGCCAGTGAGGGCCTTGCATTCATATCGCTTATTTTGTCATCCAGTAGTTTCTGCATCCAGACATCCCCCACGCTGTGTGGAACGGTAAACTGATAATGCGCCAGCGGTGCATTTTTTGGCCCAATAACTATACCGCTGGCCACCGATGGATAACCTTCCGTGTCAATATAGGGCTTTTCCTTATAGCCTTCCTCAAAAGCCAGAATTTGCACTATTTTACTCATCTTTTATCTCCCAAACTAAATAACCGCTGCTGCGGCATTGTTATATGGACAGCTTGCTGATAAAGAAAAACGGTACCGAAATAGCAGAATAGAATGATAAGACGAGGGCGCGATAAAATTTGGCGCGTTGGTTAATAGCCAGGGTCACTACCTTTTTAATAAACTCCCCTACCCTTTTCATTTCTGGGCATGAGGAAGAAACCTGATTAAGGTTAATGTGGCGGCGATTGACGGCCTTACGTTATGCAGGAATCAATTCTCCAGCCGAAGACCTTTTTTAGAACTGTAGAATGCAAAATGCGTACGCATAAAAATTTATTTTTTTTCACAATCCAGTACAACATCCATGGCACTCAGTGCGCCTTCAACAAACCCTTCGGCCGTCTGGACATTTTTGCGGATGGTGCCATCTGCACAGCGGCGCCTTCGGGCGATTGAGCGAAGTGAAATACGATAAAGATAGTGCGCAACCAGCAGCGTATGTTCATCGGAGTGATCTGTCCTAAGGCGGCTGATACAGCTGTCGAGGATCATACCATCACGATCGCCACAGCGTAATCGACCCGACGGCACGGAAGTCAGCAGTCCCCGGAAGCCAGCGGCAACATGAGGATAACTCACGCCGCTGCTTTCGGTGGCCGCCCAGCCTCCCCACATATCAAGTAACCGTTTTATGTTTCGCATCGTTACCTCCAGCTCAATGGGTTTGGCACTGTTTGCAAACAATTATCCTGTGCTCCTGGCCTGGAAATGCTAATTTAGAATGGATCTGATTTGCATTTTTCAGACGCAGATGAGCAGGCAGGTCAAAAAAGACCTGTTAAGGTATGCCAGCGATTAGGCTGGGCGGCCTGATTGTCAAAGAGCAGGTTATTGGAGGGCAGTGAATCACTGCTGCCTTAAACCTTTTAAGTATCAATTAAGATTAATTATAGCATAGAGTATCAAAACACGCAATAGCAAAGCGTGTTTGACGAAAAATACGCATCGCTATAAATTCTGGTATATGAAACCGAATACACTTGCCTATCGGCTTAACATGGCTATGACCATGATGGGAATTACACAGGGTGCGTTAGCTAAAGCATCGGGCGTGTCACAACCTACAATCTGGCGACTGACCAAAGGCGAGGCGGAGGGCTCCCGCAAACTGGTCGACATTGCACGTGCACTGGATATTAACGTTGAGTGGCTGGCGAGCGGTCAGGGCGAGATGCGTGGTACCAACGGACTAAGCGCTGCCGATAAAGTTAAGAGTGGTACAACGGTGGCGGTGTGGGGGCCGGAAGGTAAGACGTCAGAAGTCGTCTCCACCCCCAATGGTGCGAGGGCGAAGAAAACCTGGCGTGCCTATGTTCTTGACAGAAACAGTGGCTGCTCAGAAGCAACCGCAGGCAGTATTGTCATCGTGGACACTGACGTACCACCTGAATCTGGAGATCTGGTGATCGCCAGGGTCAATTCCCGGGTGTCCGTATACCGTTATCTTGAAGGCCCCTCCAATGGTTTTTTAACCGTTGATGACCCCAGACTACCCGCCGTCGAGCTATCAGACGAGTCAGAATTGATTGGCGTCGCTATCTTTCTCATCCGTGATTTAAGGCGGTAAGTACTGATATCCTGCCCCTGCAGGATAGTTTCCTTATAACGGCCCCCGGCCACTCTGTGCAACACAGATATCATCAAGTTAACCTCCTAAAGACCTGCCCTGTGTGACTTATAAGCTACACAGGCACTTTGGCGTAACGACACATTTGAATAGATTAGTAAACCTTTCCATAATTTCGCTATCAAAAAACGAAAAAAAACCGCAAAAAAAGTATTTTATCTATACAAATCATACACCTGACTTAATAGCTGAAGTTATTTTAATAATAGCCGTTGATATTAATAATAACAATAGCTATTGTTTTTAAAAGGAGCTCGTCCTGATGTTTAAGCGTTGCTGACATTACCTGTCAGGTACGCCCGCTATGCCTCGCTAATCATCTTCTGGAGGATTTATGACCAACATTATCTGGAAACCCAGCCAGCCTGCAGGCACATGCCTGAGTCGGTATAAAGCCCGTCGTGCGGCAAGAATGGGCATAAAGAGTGAGGAAGCGCGGCTGGAACGAAAGATTGTATGCTCTCTCGCCGGATGTAGCCTGCGGGTGTTAAGAGCGATAAAAGAGTAACCATGACGGAGGATCCTTTAAATATAACTGGTTTTATATACAGTATTTATTTTAGCGGCATCAGGCAAGAGTTATCAGCAATGAGACGATCAGGTGTTTGTATTGACAGGATGTTTTTTTGGCCGGAGTACCCTTTGTCGCCGCACGCGGTCAGGAGTCAGGAGTCAGGAGTCAGGAGTCAGGAGGATAGTTGCACGAGGTGCAGCGATCGCAGAAGAAATTAAGAGGGTTAGCGACCCGATTTATCTTCGATATGTACCGGGAATCGCTATTAGACGCTACTGGATGTTCAAAATGGCGTCGTTATGCCATGGTTTAGCCAGCGTAAACTCTGTAGCTGACTGACATGGAGGATTTGCAAAAAATACAGTTAGCGCCGTGGGGATTTTTTGGCGAAACGTTGTGGGTCGAAAAGCGGAACTGGCATCCCTGGCATGTGGGACACTTGAACTTTATATTTGGAATAAGAACCTTCATTATCTGTTTTAAGAGACTCAACTGTCGCACTATCACGCTGAAAAGTCAGTAACTTCCTACGCGATAGCACGAATTGATCAGCGTGCGATTGTACAAGTTTCGATATTGTATATAAGTTTACTGCCGCGGGATCCCATCCAGACCAGCAATGGCGCCTTGTATGGCGTCTGATGAACAGGAGAGATCCCTTTGTTGCCGCGTTTATGTTGTATAACTTTAGAAAAAAATTATTCGGCCCTTCAGTCAATCGCGTGCCTACAAGCCGCGTTTACTGGCATCTGCCATTTTTGGAGATTTACACTTGCAGCAAAATTCATCTACCGAGCCAGCGCTGGCGCATATTTTCCAGTCTGCTGGCGGTTTGTTAAGCAGTGAATCTGAGGTTATCGGTTCTGTCATTGCCGAACTTTCAGCCAGGGACGGTTTTGTTTCAAACAAAGCCATCATCCTCAGGCTGCTGGAGAAGCTGGAGCAGGAAACCGATATTATTCAACTCGATATTTATCGTCACGCCCTGGAATACATTGTTCAGCAAACGCCCGACGATTTAGTCTGATCGACAGTGAGCGGGCCACCGAAGTGTGGCCCCTCACCTGCCCCTTCACCGCGTCGCCTGCATCAGACTGCTGCATCCTCCAGCACTTTGTGGATCACCGCCGAGAGCTGATTAATTTCAAA
>Ga0153979_1000227_pt1 | contig 10730 bp, 12 predicted proteins | sample TSGA063MetaG_FD_104690 | JGI IMG/M metagenome (GOLD analysis project Ga0153979, IMG submission 104690) | Attine ant fungus gardens microbial communities from Georgia, USA - TSGA063 MetaG | ecosystem: Host-associated > Fungi > Mycelium > Unclassified | place: USA: Georgia, Magnolia Springs State...
AAAATTATTGGTAAAAGCCAGGTGATCATCGAAGGGGGGCAAGTGTTACTTAACCCTGGTTGCGGCGGCGGAGGAGGCGGGGCAGGCTCTGCTCTCGCCTTCGGCGGTGCCGTGGTTGCCGGAACGGGCGCGGCCTTACTGGCGCTGAAAGGGCTGGCCAAGGTTGCACCGCTGGCAGGGGGCATGGCCTTGCCGTTGCCTCTGCCGACCTTGCCGCTGGTGGTCATACCGCCGCCAGATCCATCTGGCAATCCAGACCCGACGCCAACGCCGACGGACACGCCGACCCCGACGGATACGCCAACACCGACAGAATCTGAGACTCCGTCACCGACAGAATCAGAGACCCCGTCACCGACAGAATCTGAAACCCCGTCACCGACGGAATCTGAGACCCCGTCACCGACGGAATCTGAGACTCCGTCACCGACGGAATCTGAGACCCCGTCACCAACGGAGTCAGAGACGCCGACCCCGACGGATGAAATCACCCCAGAACCTTAATCGGATGAAATGAAAACTGCTCACCCCCTATTGATGTAACCCATTTGATAGGGTGGGGAGAACCCTAATGTAGAACGGCCACGCCGTTAAGTGAGATGAAATATGTTTCCTGCTGCAAGAATAGGCGATGCCACCACCTATGGCGCTGTGACCAGTGGTTCATCTAATGTGCTGATTAACAATATCCCTGCCGGGGTGGCGAATATGAGCAACGCCTCATCGTCATTGACCGGCACCACCACTGTCGTCAAAGGCTCGAGCACGGTATTTATCAACCAGCTCCCGGCGGCCCGGCAAAACGATGCTTGTGCGGACGGTGGCAATATCACCTGCGGTTCCGGCAACGTTATTATTGGTGGTTAATCAACATGTTATTGGTACTCACTTGGCCGCGCATGTCGCAACAGCTGCAACTCGATGAGTCTGTCACGCGTGACAAGCCGGTCTGTTTCAACATCGAAAATGGGGAGTTCGCTCCCCACTCGATGGGCGACGGGCACGATGAAGTGCAGTTCTACTGGGATGTTTCTCAGCCGATGATGGTCAATCACAGCCATGACATGCTCTGCACCATCAATGGCACACAGCTCGCGCCGGGTGAGCACCATCCTCTGCCATTAGAGGCAGAGATTAAGTTTGGTTACTTTGTGATAACCACTAAACAGGCCAGCCAAGACGCCACTAGCCATCAGTTTATCGACAACCTGACCTTGCTCGAACAACCCTCGGCGTTCAACGCGCCGGAGGTCCCGGCAATTGAAGATATTCTGACTCACGGCGGCTACTACGTTTCCTACCTTGATGATTTACATGCCGACCACGTCTACGGGCCTCAGGGGCCGGACATCCTGAAAAGTCTTGAGCTGGAGTACAAAAGATTTCTGATGTGGGGTGAGCAGGGCAAGCCTGTTTCCGGTAATACAGCACCGCAAAAAAGCCAGCTGCTGGCTAATGACGGCTTTCTGGAGAATGTCAGGGACAGCGTTAAAAACAAAACCGTCACCGAGTGCATTTTAGATTCCACCGGCCTTATCGATAAAGTGACCCGGCAGCTCAATGTCATTGATGGGGTAGAAGAGTCAGCTCACGAAGAGCGCCAGGACATTTTAAAAGCGCTAGCACCAGAACATATTCTGACCAAAGAACAAAATAGCGTCCCCGCACTGGTATTCCAAGAACTCTATAAATTAGGGCTGAACAGCCATCTATAACTTCAAATAGGGATATGAAAAAGATGAATGCGACCCATTTAAATGAATTATTAAAAACTCACTCGTTAACTGAAATACAGGCCGAGGTGATTGCAACCCTCAAATCTAAACCAACGGATACCGAGGCCCGGGAATTATTATTCAAACTCTACAGCCTTGATGGCCTGTGGGAAAAGGCGCTATTGCAGCTGACCACGCTGATTCAATTTGCGCCGGATATGACCAAGCGCGCCGAGCTGTATAAAAATCTGATCCTGAGTGAGAAATTGCGCGAAGAGGTGCTGGCGGGCAACCGCACTCCGGGCAATCTCGGCGGCGAGCAGCCTGAGTGGGTGTTACTGATGCAACAGGCTAATCAGTTTTTACAGCAGGGCGATCACCCGCAAAGTGAAGCCGTACGCCAGCAAGCATTTTCGCAAGCCCCTGAAATATCAGGCGAGACTAACACCGGCGCTCACTTCACTTGGATAGCAGACAGCGATGGGCGAGTGGGCCCGGCCTGTGAGTTTATCAGCGCTGGCGGCTATCGCTGGGTTCCTTTCGCCGATATCCAACTGCTCACCGTATCCAAACCGACCAGCATCACTGAGCTTATCTGGGCTCCGGCGCAAATCACCGTGAACGACAAAATCTGGTACGGCTATCTGCCAGCGCGCTATCCGCTGGCAGCCGACGCCGACAGCGACACCAAGCTTGGCCGAAAAACCCAATGGGATCAGCCCTCTGAGTCAATTTATATCGGCTCAGGTCGAAAAATGTTTATGACCAATCAGGATGAATTCGCTTTATTTGATGTTGAAGAGTTTAGGTTCGATGAACAGGCGAAGTAATGGAAAAGAAAATTCAGTTTTTGCCGACTTTATTTGAACGTTTACTTGATGATGAGCCAAAAAAGAGTTCGGAGCCGCATGACAAGTTCTTTTATGACTCCAGAATGATGCGAAAACTGGTTCAGCTAAATATTGGCGAGATACTCAACAATGCCAATATTGACAGTCAACTTGACGCCCAGAACCATAAATGGGTGGCCAAGTCAGTATTAAATTACGGCATTGCCCCGCTGGTGGGGAGTTATTCCACGCCTCACGGTTGGGCAAGTATTGAGCGAGTTATCCGCGAATCCATTATTCGTTTTGAGCCAAGGATCATTGCGGAGTCGTTACTCGTTACCCAATTGCATAATGCCCGCAAAGGCATCGTGCAGTTTGAGATACGGGGGTTAATAAAGTGGAACCCTCATCCCATTGACCTCTGTGTTGAAGGTGCCTATGACGTGGAAACCGCTCACGCCGAATTACGCGCTCGCTAGTGGTTATAAACATCAGGGCTGACTTGATTGGCGCGAGGTTTTTAACATCCCGCCAACTTTTGATATGATTAAAATAAAGGAATTCTATGGAAAGCGAAAACTCAGTTCGCCCCTTAACTACCGGGGAAATAAGACTGGCCGAGAACATTTTCGGCAGCTCAATCGAATGGGGCAAAGTCTGGGTGCATTGTGAAAGCTATTTACCTTTTGGCTTGCAGGGTAAATATGTCGGAATGACGCCCAACGGTGAGATGTATTTCAGGAAAGAGGCCTATCTTAAGGATTTCTCCATATCATCTAACTCCAACCAACACTTCTTTATTCATGAGATGGTCCATGTTTGGCAGCAACAGCATGGGATGTGGGTAAAAACCAGAGGCCTATTCAGCTGGGCTTCAAGTTATAAATACACCCTCGACGAAAATAAAAAGCTCAATGATTATGGCATGGAGCAGCAAGCTCAAATCATTGCCGACTATTTCTTATTAAAGACCTATGGCGTCAGAGGGTTAAAAAATGAAATTGGCAGAATGGCTGGGTTTCAGGGTACCTTAGATTCAAGTACAATGCCGCTTTATCGCAAGATATTGCCACCCTCTATCCTATAAGGAAGGCTACAATGAAGAATGTGATTCTATGTCTTCCCATTCTGCTTATTACCGCCTGTCACTCGGGTGACCCTCGGCCTGCCAACCAGCGCTCTACAGTGAGCACTGTGGCCAATAAAATCTGTATTCTCGCCCCGGTATCCGAAAGCGAAACAATACGCTCAATAAGTATCAGCGAAGTAGGCAATTACCAGAACCGCATGGAGAAGGAATTCACCACGGATAAGGCTCCAGAGTTGCGCTCAGATAAATGCGCTCCCAACTTTGATTTTAACTTTATCCCCGGGAAGTCCTATATTTCATCCATTCAATCAACGTACATCAACGGCAAAGACCGCGTACCCAGCGGCAGCAATTACAGCGTAACCTTCTCCGTATGGATCGAAAAGGGCGCATTAAAGGCTGCTGATATTAATTAATGGATCATTGCAAGCCCAAGAAGGTTGGTGCTTTGTTGGGCTTGTTTTTTTAGCCGTAGAAATAGTCATAAAAGGCACTGAAGTTATGACTTCCTAATATCGGTGATACAGCATTACTTAATTCGTTAACAAAGGATTCTTTAATTTCATCATTATCATCAGCAATGTCAAATATTTCATAGCGACCATAAACTAACTCAATTAATTCTATTAATGACATGATGAAGTCGTTAAAACTATCAGCAATTTTAAAAGGCTGACCAACATCGTAATTTACATAGATAGGTGTGTCTTTATCACAAGTTGCAGCAATGATTGGCTTGCCCCCGCCAACATCATCCCCAATAACTAGATAATGATCAGGAAGATAGCTATAGCCAGCTTGTGCTTTATCTAGATCTGCAAGCGCAGGGATTTTTATTGGTGTAAATCCCGTTTCTATTTTCAGACCCAGCGGATTGTAGTTTTTATAAAAAAAATCCAGTTCGGTAGAACGAGGTAACTTGCTTGGAAATGCTTTGTCCAAATCTCCTACAGGCTCAAAACTCCCCGCAAGAGAATACTTTTTGCAAGTGTTAGTGAATTTTTCTAATGTAGTCTGAATATCTATCATTGCATTATCCTGTTTTATAGACAGTTTATCACTGCTGATCTCTACTATTTGACATTTTTTTATAATCGTTAAAGGTTTCAATATAAGTGCATCTTAAGCACGGAAGATTAAATTACACTTAGATGTAATGATAACATCAGCCACACATTCTTTGAAATTATTAACTTCTTTTATGAAATATAACTCTTTCTTTACCCGTGCTAAAAAAGAGTTGCAGGCATCATTTTCATTTGAAAAATACTCTGGTTCAGTTCGACGCCCTCGCTCGCTATAAAAAACACACCAGACTTGCCCATCAAGAATTAAGCAGAGAGCTTAGTCTGCTACTTCCTCGATAGAGTAGCTGTCTTTTGGTATGTTCAATCTAATTAAGGCCTTTTCAAGATCTCTTAAGTCCACTAGAACGTCCTTTTTTTCATAAAAGCATAATAAGAAACAGGCATGTGGTTCCATTATGCCAAATTGTATCTTGTGGAGAATACTTGCTAGAATTTCTCCTTAAGTTAGTTTCCCGGTAATTCAACCCCACGCATCTTCTTCTGACATTACTTTACTTACAAAGTCATGAAGGTTATTTTCAATTTTAATGTCCTTTTCATTTTCTAAATTAAAGAAATGAATAGTTTCATCTTCAATGTTTATGCAAAAAGGGAACCCTCCGCCATCAATTGCAAATGGCAACATGTTTTTTGGTACCAGTTTTTTTTCAAGAGCAAGTATTTCATATAATCGTTCGACAGTGAATACACCATCTTTTCTAGAGTGCATGATAGGGAGGAAATATTTAACATCTAATTCATACGACTCACTTTGATATATACACCTTTCATTTTCAAGTACACCACCATTGTTTGATAAGTAGGTTTTTTTTAATGGTTCTGGGATTGAAAACCCTAACATTTTTTGAGTTGACAGAATGTCATTCTCCGTAACTGAAGGGGAAGTGTTAATTAGTTTTATAGACATTACGACCTCTTATTTACAGTGTTTTGGAGTTCAGTTTTAGAATCAACCTTATGAATGAGAAATTTTATTGACTTCGGGCATGCCATATTCAACTCCGAAATATTTCTCGAACTGAGAAACCAAGTATAGCTTGTAGCATCATTTTTCTTGTCCCCGGTAGTTCATTAGCTTTAGCAAAATCACGCGCCATGGGTTCTTATAACATTATTTTTTAGGATATAACGCTGTGTTAGCACCATTGTTTAAAGCACGAGGCCATTACAGATGATAACTCCACTTAGCGCAAGGCCTAACGGGTCAATCCATCCCTGCGGATCCGGCATATACTGAGAAAGATTCCAGCGACTCAACAGACCTATTGGGTTCTGAACAGCAAAACACCTAACATAGATCATAATATAGAAACAGTTTTTACCTCGTGGGCTATGCAATAGCCTAGAACAACCCACAAACCAGCTTAACAAGATTTATATACTTCAAAATAAAAAGGACTGCTGTATCTGTAGAAGTTGATAGATAGACTGTAAATCCCATACCCCATACTGGTATGAAAAATAAATTTTTTCACAATGAAATTCCAGGTGTGCTATTAGACAGTCCCTTTCTGATAAAAGCACAACCAATCATTAATCCATTTTTCAAAAAACACTCCCCAGTAAACTCACTGTTTTTTAAACCAAAAGAAGTTATTTCCTCATTTTTATTGATAGATTGAAGCGTTGAAATGAGCTCTTTCACTCCAAAGTAATCTTTGGGGGAGAGTACTGAAGAACTTATTCTCCTTGAGTAAGTTTTCAGTATGAAATCAACTTTAACAACCATAGGACTGCCTTGTTTCTGCTCTAATGTTGAGGAGCGTAGCAACTTGGTAACTTCATTTACCCATTTATCTCCCTCGTTGGGTAACGAAGAAATTAGAAGATTTATATTATCCATCACTTCATATCCTCATAATATTTGAACAAAGGCTCCTGTTCTTAAGCCCTGTTGAAGCATTTCAACCTCACCCCAGTCATTGGCATGCGTTAAGCCCAAGCTCCAACTCCAACACTAATTTACTCCTCCAAGAGGTTATGCGCTCACGCCACGGTAAATTAATTTTTCCCACTACAATTGGATAAGAAATATATGTATAAGTAAGAGGTTTTTTTAGACAAAAACTGTACCTTAATTATCTAACTATCAAGGAGCAGCCTAAGTTATCGATACGATTCTCTTATTTAATTTTTATTGATTCTAACTACATAAATGCAGTTTCGCTACTACCGATTTTTTCTATTTCTTCATTTTTTAGTTTCACGCCAATTCCATGTTCCCTATCCATAGCTGTGGAAAAAATAAAGCCATATTCGTTTTCTTTGTCTGGGAATACATAGATTTTTATAAGTTCAAGGTCTGACAGTTCTTGATTGTAAGTCTTAATGCAATATTCATTGACTTCGCAATGGACTTTTAGGAAAAATCCATTTTGGTGAGTAATCAAGTAAGAAATGTCATCTTTCATCTTTTGATCTGGTGATTCAGACTCAAGATTAATACACTGTACCTCATCCGAACCGAATGCTTTTAAAATCAAATAGACAGCAACACCTTCATCATCTTCATAAAATTTCAAATCTTCTGAGCGCATAATGTATCTCACTATTTACAATTCAACGATTTTGCATTTTTCTTGGCTTCAAGTGATTCATATTTGACACCATGATACTGTTCGTATTGGCTTACTGAACCGGAGTGAGGGAAGGTGGCTTCGTGAGCACCTGTCTCTACAAGTGACTATAAACACATAATAATTAAAACGGTAATAAATATAGCTATCTGGATTTTTTAAAAATCGATGTGGGGACTATTTTTATCCTGAGTTTATTAACTTAATTTTCAGAGGTCATTACTGATTTTCATTCCGACTTCTACGGTTGTCTGCGATACAAAGTTGTAAAAGGATGAAAAAACATCAGTGATTTTATATATATTCCCGCTATCATTTTTTTCAGGTATTGCGAAGGCTTGAATATCATCTTCTGAATGTAAGTGGGTTCTATCCCAATAATAAACTCCTTTTTTATCATCAACATTAATAATTAAGTAGTAATTGCCTCCTGGGTCATCGCCAATAATTATCTTTTCTTTTAAAAAGTCAATTTCATTTAGGAAGTTATCATTGTGGTAATCGATATCGTTGTAATGGTTTTGAGTTCCTATGCCGAAAAATGCGTGGAAAGCGATGATTCCTTCATCAACACCATCATAGTTTAACTCGCTAAAATCTGGACTTTTAACTACGAAACCATTTTTCTTCGCTAGGAACTCTCTGTAATCATGAGGGAGACTAATATTGTACTTAGTTTCCAACGAATGAATTTCTGAACCTGATAATGGTTTTCCACAAGAAATAGGCATAATGATGTTTCCTCGTTATGAGCAAGATTTTTTTTCATTTTAGAAACGCCACCACGATGGGTAAAGTTACTATGAATATCTTTGGGTACTTCTTGCATCGTGTTCCCATTTTCGTGATGATGCCATGAATTGGTTTCCAAATCAGCGGGTCCATTAGGAGCTAAGGCGTTGGCTTTCCCAAAATCACCAGTGGGGCCAAGTCGATTTGCCTTCGCGAGACAAGAATCTGTCCATATCCTCAGTTAGTTTCTGGTGCAGATGGTGATGAAAATAGTGCAATACAGCCTGCAACCATATAAAATTATGTGCAGGCTGTCCGGATAAATGTCAGAAGTCTAAAAAATCATCATTTTCAAGGTAATAGTTTAGAGCATCAATAAAATCTTGGTTACTGGCAGAAGGTTTTTGTTCAATTACTGATAAGATTACATCAGCAAACTGCTCACCAGAATAAATATATGACAAACCTCTGCTAGCTGCATCTTGCGGATAGACTTCATTATCATTTTCATCTACCTGTGGATAACCGGAAACCAAATATTCTTTGTCTCCGTATAACTCTCCGTCTGAACCATAAATGCAAAAGTTATCATCTTCGCAACGAGATTTAACCATGATGCTAATTATATCGTTCAATTTCATATGGTTACCTTTAATCGACATATTACCCCCTTTTTTATTTAGGCCTTAGCTACAAATTTTTCTACCAGTAGGACCATCAAGCTTACCTTGTCGTCCAAGTTTTCCACCACCCCATATATCACGTCCACCTTTACCGGTTGGATGATATAAAGAATGATTTGATCTATGGTCTGCTCTGTCGACCAGAGTAAGTCTGTTTATATCTTCATGGTGATGCCAAGTTAATCCCGAAGGACTTCTGCTCATATCACCATCTTCGAGCCAGTCATTCAGTTTTGGATATCTGTTAAGCATATCTTGACGAAATTCCGGATTCGTCTCTATTTTCTTAACAAAATCCACATTAGCTCTTTTGAACTGGACTGCATCACTGGAATATCGATATTGAGAGTCAAGTGAATAATCATGAAAAATATGATATTCACCATTATTTGGCCTGTTAGCTAACCCCCATGGATCAATCCACCCTAGCGGATTCGGTGCATACTGATAAAGATTCCAGCCTCCCAGTAACCCTATCGGGTCCTGAACGGTAAACCGTCCAACCTGCGGGTCGTAATACCTGAAAAGATTATAGTGCAGGCCCGTTTCACTGTCAGCGTACTGCCCGGCGTAACGCAGCGGCTGATGGTGCAGGGCGCTATACCGGGCTAGGCGGTGGAAGCCTTCTGATTGCCTGATGACTTCTCCGAAGCTGCCGTAGTGGCCACTCCAGCGCAGGCCGCCATTTTCATCGGTAATATCCAGCGGTGCACCATTCAGGTCGGTGCTGAACCAGTAAATATCTCCCTGTTTATCCTCATCCAGATGGTCAACACGCGCCAGCGGGCTGTATGTCTCGTTCGGGTCGTAAATATATGTCTGGCACTGGCCATTCTGTTGCTGTTCCTGCAACAGCCGGTAGCCCTGCCACAGGAAGCGGGTCGCGGTGGTGCCGCGCTGCGTGGTCACCGTTTTACGGATACGCCTGCCCAGCGCATCATAATGATAGCAAGCCGTGAAGCGGCCTTCAGGCCCGGTGCCTTCGGCCCTTATCAGGCGGTTTTCCGCATCGTAATCGTAGTGCTGTTCATGCAGACCGCTGCGGCGGCTGACCAGATTGCCCCACCAGTCATATTTCATAAACAGGTTCTGCCACTGTGTGAGGCGGTTATCCGTCAGCGGCAGGGCGGGTAGGTCATCGTCCGGCAGCAGATTATCTGCTGCGTCGTATCGAAACGCCCGAGTGTTGTGGCCCGGACGGGCTTCGTAGTGTCTAAGAAGACGACCCTCTTCATCATAGCCATAAAGCGTGTTGCCACGCAGTGTGTCGCTGACGTCAGACAGTTCGCCCCGCCCGGTATAGTGGAAGGCGCGTTCAAATATTGCCTGCTCTGGCAGTTCAGGCTGCGTGACAAACGAGGTTAGTTGCAGAGTACGGCGACCCAGTCTGTCATATTGCCGCGTCTGTTCACGTCTGCCCTGACTGCGGGACACTTCACGGTGCAGGCGGTCGCGGGTGAATTCGCTGATCATCTGCTGATTAAAGCGGATGGCGCTGACATGACCGGAGCCATAGTGTAGCCAACTGACCTGCTGGCTACAGGGTAAGGTCAGTTCAGTGAGGTTATCGAGGGCATCGTACTGATAGTGCAGTTCACCATTAATGCCGGCTTCACTGATAACTCGGCCTGCAACGTCATGGCTGAACTTTATCTCATCCCGTTCAATTCCCAGCGCCACCGCCTCTGCGGTTGGTGTGCGTACCAGTCCGGTGAGCTGACCGCTAATGTTGCGTTGGTAGCGGTATTCCACGTCTCGTGTGATGCGCCCGGTCAGCAGGCCGCTGCTGTCATAGCTGAACGTCTGAACACGCCGGGGAATGCCGCCGTCGTTGTCCGATCTGCCGCTTTCCAGCAGGGAACTGAGCAGCCCCCGTTCGTTCCATTCCATCTGCCGGGATGTCTCATCTGGGCGGACTTCACTCAACGGGCGTCCTGTCGGGTCATATGTAAACCGGTACTCGCCTCCGTTGCCGTTTTCCAGTCGCAGCAGGTTGCCACGAGCATCATAGTGCCA
>Ga0153979_1000228_pt1 | contig 10716 bp, 9 predicted proteins | sample TSGA063MetaG_FD_104690 | JGI IMG/M metagenome (GOLD analysis project Ga0153979, IMG submission 104690) | Attine ant fungus gardens microbial communities from Georgia, USA - TSGA063 MetaG | ecosystem: Host-associated > Fungi > Mycelium > Unclassified | place: USA: Georgia, Magnolia Springs State...
AATGGAGTGATCAACGGTTGCGTTGCCGGTTTTGATATTGATCAGCGGTTTTTCTTCGTCATGCTGACGCTCTGATGAGTGATTTTCCTTCATGAAATGTTCTTCTGTAGCCCTTAAAAGTGAGTTATCTGTATGAAATTATAGACGGTCGATCAGCTAACGTAGTTTTTCATTGTCCGCGTCAGCCACTCCATAAAGACGTGCACCCGACGCGTCAGGTGACGTCGATGCGGATACAGCAGCGAAACCGGCATCGGCTTCGCGCGGTAATACGGCAGAATTTCTACCAGCTTCTTCGCTTTCACCGCTGACCGCATGGCGCATTCGGGCGCCTGAATTATGCCCAGTCCGTTCAGGCAGGCGGCACGGTAGGTTACCGTGCTGTTGACCGTCAGCGCACCGCCCGTTTTGATAAAACGGCTGCTGTCGCCGTCAAAAAACTCAAAGCCTGGAGTCTGCGTGCCCAGCTGCTGGCCGTAATGCACCATGGCATGCTGGGAGAGTTCTTCCAGCGTCTGCGGCGTACCAAATCGCGCCAGGTAGTCGGGGCTGGCGCAGTTGATCAGGGGCAGCGCGCCCAGCGGGCGGGCGATCAGCCCGGAGTCTTCCAGCGTACCGACACGCACTACACAGTCAAACCCCTCATGAATCACGTCAACCCGACGATCATTGCTGCTCAGTTCCAGCTCAATGGCGGGATACTGCTGAAGAAATTCCGGGAGCCTGGGCAGAATAAAGTCGCTGGCCAGGTTGACGGGCATATCCACTCGCAGACGACCACTCAGGGTCGCGGGATCGTTCTGAAAAAGCCCATCCATCTCTTCCAGCGTGGCCAGAACATCCTGACAGCGATCGAAGTAGACCAGTCCATCCTGAGTCAGCTGCACCCGCCGCGTGGTGCGATGCAGAAGACGGGTGCCAAGGGTATTCTCCAGCGCCTGTAACTGTCGTGAAAGGCTGCCTTTCGGTACGCCCAGACTCTCTGCGGCGCGGGTAAAGCTGCGAAGCTCTGCTACTCTGACAAAAGCCCGCATTGTGTGAATTTTGTCCATAGGATAGGCCGATTGTTGTTTTCTGTGAAACAGTAAAGCGCATTTACGATTATTTATAGTTCAGGATTTACATAATATCCTGCAAATGTCCATGACATATGAACCGGAGAAGACAATGAACGCTAAAATCGCACTGATTACCGGCGGAAGCCGGGGATTAGGCAGAAATGCCGCCTTAAAACTCGCTAAAAAGGGTGTTGATATCCTCCTGACCTGGCAGAGCGGTGAACAGGACGCGCAGCGGGTGGTGGATGAAATCACCGCACTGGGTGGGCGTGCAGCGGCAATCCAGCTGGATATGGCCGACAGCCGTCGCTTCGACGACTTCGCAGAGAGTGTACAAAAAAAACTCATCGAGGTGTGGCAGCGCGAAACCTTTGATTATTTAATCAACAACGCCGGAACGGGCCTGCATGTAGCCTTTGTTGAAACCAGCGAAGCGCAGTTCGATGAGATGGTTAACGTCCATTTCAAAGGCCCATTTTTTCTTACGCAGAAGCTACTGCCGCTGATTACGGACGGCGGACGTATTTTAAATATCTCCAGCGGCCTGGCCCGTTTCAGTCAGCCAGGTTCCAGCGCCTACGCGGCAGTTAAAGGCGCCATGGAGGTCCTGACCCGCTATCAGGCGAAAGAGCTGGGCGCACGCGGCATTACTGTGAATATCCTGGCCCCTGGGGCGATTGAAACGGATTTCGGCGGCGGGAGGGTACGTGATAATCCTGAGGTTAACGCCTTTATCGCGGCACAGACGGCTCTGGGCAGGGTGGGACTGCCGGATGATATTGGCAATGCAATAGCACAAATTCTGAGCGACGAAAGTGGCTGGATCAACGGACAGCGTATTGAAGTTTCCGGCGGTATGTTTCTCTGATACAGCAAAGTCGCCTTACAGCCCGATTTGGTTAAATACCCCGGTATGCGCCATAGTAAAAGTTCTTTGGGATGTCATAACCTGGGAGTATCACACTATGTTGAAAATACTGGGGCGCGCCTCATCGATTAACGTCAGAAAGGTGCTGTGGGTTTGCGAAGAGCTGGATATCGCTTTTAATCGCGAGGAGTGGGGCGACGGTTTTAAGTCGCTTCAGGACCCGGCATTCAGAAAGATGAATCCTAATGGGCTGATCCCGGTGATTCAGGACGGGGATTTCATTATGTGGGAGTCCAACGCCATAATTCGCTACCTGGCTAACAGCCGGGGCGGTGACTGGATCTACCCGCAGGATCCCCGCGCGCGGGCACCAGTCGACCAGTGGATCGACTGGCAGGCCACCGAACTCAATACCGCCTGGCGATACGCGTTTATGTCGCTGGTTCGTCACTCTCCGGCACATCAGGATGCGCGCTTGCTTGCCGCCGCCTGTAAGGGCTGGTCGCATACCATGGGGATCCTGAATCAGCAGCTGGAACGTACCCAGGCCTGGGTGGCCGGCAGCGCATTTTCACTGGCCGACATACCGGTTGGGCTATCCGTTAACCGCTGGTATGAAACCCCGTTAGACCACCCAGAACTGCCCGCCGTTAGGGCCTATTATGAGCGGCTGACTCAGCGAAAAGGCTATGCCAAATGGGGACGTAACGGCACGCCTTAACGTGAGGGCTGCACTTTTGAAACCCTGGCGGAGTCAGCCTGGTTTAAATCCCGGTTTGCCGTTAGCTGCACGCCATTCCTTCACCTCTTTTACGATACCTTCGGGACTATCTTCCCTGCTATCATCAGGGTAATAAATAAGGTCAGATCCCGAAGGGTGTTCGCTTAACCGCTTAAACTCCAGGATATTGTTTATATCTTCTCCTTCTGTCGTATTCTGGACGTTAATTATTTTTTCCACAAAAGCCAAAAACTCGGCTTCGGTGTAGTCAGATAACGTTTTCTTTTCCATCTTATTTACTCCCTTTATGGTTCTCAATATGACACTTCGGAGTCGTTACACGAATATTGTCAATATTATATATCTCACCATTATCTTTAATCGGTTTTACATGGTGTAACTCATATTTAACACGCCGCCCCTTTTGTTCACTCTCTTTAGGTGCGGGTGCTTTGCCAGCCCGGATATTACCCAAGTTACCTGCCTTGAACTGTTTACTTAACTCAGGATCTTTCCCTACTTCCAGCCAGAAGGCCTTACGGAACGCATCAAAGCTGCTGAATTCTCGCCCCAGCAATCTCTCCGCTATCTGGCCTGGGATTGGTGCGCCAGGCCCCTGCCCGGCTTTATTCAGCCAATCTGTGCCGACATTTTCTCCTTTCCCACTGACCCGACCCGGCCTGTCGCGGGGGCCGCTTATTACGACATAAATGGGCACGACGCCCGTACCGGACGCATCTGGCCGCCAATAAATAAAGTCCTGCAGCTGCTGCGTATTTCCCACAGGCGGTGACAGGGTGATATTACCCACCGGTTTCACATCCGTGCCAGTGTGCACCGGTGTGTTCGGAACCGGCCCCCGATTGCCCGTATCCGAAGGTTTTGCGGATCCCGGAACAGGATTTATCAGGATAGTTCGCGGCGGTGTGCCCGGCATTGCCGGAAGTCTGATGATATCCAGCCCGCTCACCGCATCGCGCACCGCATTTAGCACTGGCACCGCGGCGGGTACATTATCCCCGGTTTTCAGCAGCTCCAGTACCATTTCACCGTTGCGTTCAATCAGCGCGCCCCGTACCGGCAGATTGATGCTCGCTGAGCCTGGATTATTTTTCTCTGACCGGCCAGTAGCCTGGCATTTAGCGCAAACATTGCTTCCGTGTCCCGTCCCGGAACACGGTCGCTGCCTTTTCCTGCCTGGGATGAGAACAGTAAAACTGAAGCGGCAGCTGCCATCGGCCCCAGGCTACTGGCGGTCAGCAATGCTACAGCGCGGCTGACTGCTGAGGTCAGCATGCCGCCAATCTCTCCGGCAAGCGTCATCACGCCCTCTCCGGCCACCGAAAGAAGCATACTCCACTGCCCGCTGCTCAGCAGCATCGCCCCCGGAGCACTCAGCATCAGCGCAGCGGTATCAGCCTGCTCCTGCGTGTAGGCAGGCGCCGGAAGCTGCCCCGTCAGCAAAGTCACGGCCACTTTCTGCTCGGCCTTTGTGCAAAAACATATTGCCACGCCATACTCGTCGCCCCTGTCCATCACCCATGTCCAACCGAGTGCGTTAAGGTTCTTCAGATAGCAGGCTTTTGTTTGTGATTTGAACTGGAACTTGCCGTCGCCGAGGTCGGTGACGAGGGGTTCAGCAGGGTGATTTTCGGGACCCGTGGTGATGGCTTTTCCAGAGGCATCGTAAGGTACACCATCTTTGTAATAGGCAGGAATTATTGACATTTTTCATCCTTTTTGTGGTATCCGGTGGCCTACACTCAGGGCATCAGGTGTACTGACCAGATAGTTCCTTTGATTTATACTGAATATAAAAGGGTCTTCTTCGATCATGGTGGCTTAGGATAAAGCGTTTTTTTATAGTTCTTAATATGCCAGGATGCTATAAGGTGTTGCCTTGATAGCCGAATTTTGATTTAAAACAATACTCCCAACCTCAACCTGATTTGATTTAAAAGGTAAAATATTATGCCAGCATGTTCTGGACTTTCTTCTTGTCTTTCCAGCCCCCAATACCCGAGAGAATGTAAAGACACATATACTAGCGTTAAGCAGCAAAGGATCGGCGATTATGATGTTTCTCATTCCAGCCAGAAAGATATCCGTCCTGCTAACAGAAGCAAGGCAAATACCAGAATATCAGCAAAAGAGTTAGTATTTGCGCGTTCTCTTTTAAGAGAGCTGGGTATAACAAAAAATCCTTATCAAGATCCCACTGTGAAATCAAATAATTGTGGCATGCCTTATTTCCCAGTAATGTAGTAAAATATCCATATATCATAATTCCATATTTAGCCTGCCGTAATGAAACATTTCAGCCACCTCGAAGCGTTCTCTGTTTCGATATCCGCGCGCCTTTATCCTGAGCAGCCCTATTTTACTGTTCAGGAACTCCGCATTACCATTCGATATCCGGTTTTCATTGCATTCAGGATGACGTAAAGACGCTTTGCCACCAGGCGGGCAACGTTAACCTCTCAGCCCGGCGTCCGGGGCGGTTTTGGCAGGGTTACCACAGGTTGGACAGGTAAGTGGTGTGTGCTCAGCAATGCCGATAATCAGCGTCACTGAGCCAGATTTTTCAATCAAGAGAAAAAGATTTTACCTGTCACGGGGCTGACAGATTAAAGAGGTGGTCCGATCCCTCCGATTCAGGAGGGGGATTATGAGCAGCTGACTCAGCGAAAAGGCTATGCCAAATGGGGACGTAACGGCACGCCTTAGCGTGAGGCCGGCTACGGTGGGGCAATGCCGCTCATTTCACAGGCCAGCGCGCCGGTCCGCTTCAGTGCATAGGTGTAGCGCTCATCAAATGGGTAACAGCAGGAGAGACGCAGCGCACTGTTGCAGCGATCGCTAAGGGTATAGAGCGCGCCGGGGGTCAGGCATATTTTCTCCTGTAGAAGCCGGTGAAACAGCTGCACGCTATCGACGTTATCCGGCAGCTCAACCCAGAAGACAAAGCCGCCGCTGGGCAGCGTTGCCCGCGTTCCCTGGGGAAAGTGCCGGGCGATGATGCTCCGAGCCTCATCAAGCTGTGCGGCATAGCGGCGGCGCAGCGTGCGCAGATGGTGGTCGTAGCCACCTGATTCCAGAAAATGGCCCAGCGTTTCTGAAAGCAGGCGCGATTCCGTCAGGGAAGAGACCGATTTCAGCCGGGCCAGCTTTCCAGTAAAGCGTCCTGCGGCAATCCATCCAACGTGGAAATCGGGTGCAACCGTTTTAGTGAAGCTGGTGCAGTAGAGAACCCACCCCTCCCGATCGAAGGCTTTTACCGCGGGTGATAGCGGCCAGCAGAATTGCAGTTCGCCGTAAAGGCCGTCCTCAATCAGCGGCACCTGATAGCGGTTGACCATCTCCGCCAGACGCTTTTTCTCCTCCAGTTTCATGCTGCATCCCAGCGGGTTTTGCACGGTCGGCATGGCGACGATAGCCTGAATGCGCCGCTCCTGGAGTAGCAGCTCCAGTGCATCCAGCGACAGGCCGAACTGGGGGTCAGTGGGGATCTCGATGACCCTCAGACCCAGGCTGGCCAGCAGGGGAAAGAGATAAAAATAGGTGGGGGTTTCAATGCCCACGCAGTCGCCGGGCTGAGTGACCGTTCGTAATGCCAGCTGGAGGGCTTCCATGCAGCCATGCGTCAGCGTGATATCTTCCAGGGTAAGGCGGATACCCAGATCCATCGATCGGCGTGCCACTTCGCGCCTCAGGCGCTCGCTTCCGGGCGGCAGCGCGTAGCGCCCAATCAGCGACGGTTCGCGACGTAGCAGCGAGGCCATGATGCGGCTGATTTTTGCCGTAGGAAAAAAATCGCTGTTTTGCGGGCAGGCGAGCGAGATGTTGGTGTAGTCCGGGTGGTTCTGCGCGGCAAAAACGGCATCAATCAGATCCAGTTTCTCACTGCTGGGAGAGCGCACCTGTGCCTGGCGGTCACCCGAGGATTTTACCGACGGTAGTACGCTACGGACGTAATAGCCTGACTGAGGACGCGCTTCGATAAGTCCGCGATCCTCCAGGATCCGGTAGGCAGCCAATACGGTATTCACGCTGAGCTGGTGATTGCTGGCACAGCGGCGAATAGCGGGCAGACGGCTGCCAGGGGGATAGGTGCCAACGTGGATCGCTTCCGCCAGCGTCTGCGCCAGCTGCTGATAAAGCGTACTTTCCTGCATATCAATAATGGACACAGTTAACGCTCCCTTAAGGGGGTACAGATGGGATAATTTGCAGATTGTACTCATTACAATAGTGTAATTGTGAGTCTGTTACCATTAGCGTGCCGCTTTTACTATGGTCATCTCATTCATCTGTCGGATAGCCACTATGCTCGATCCCTCCTTTTTCAGCTATGTTACCGTGATGTCGATTACCCCAGGCCCTAATAACCTTCTGCTCGCCACCTCCGGCGTCAATTTTGGCATACGACGTACCCTGCCGATGATGCTGGGCATTGTGATCGGATGCGCAATCCAGACGGTGATCGCCGGGCTGCTGCTGGAGGGACTCCTTCAGTGGATGGGAACTGTCAGAATGCCACTGACGCTGATGGGGTGTGCCTACCTGTTCTGGCTGTCATGGAAGATATTTCGCGCAGGTGTTCCTGAACTACACGAAAAGGCCCGTCCGATGACGCTACTGGGCGGCGCGCTTTTTCAGGCGGTCAACCCCAAAGCCTGGCTGATGGCGACGAACGTCGCCCTGATGTATACCGCCAGCAGCGGCATACTGGCGGTGATGATTGGGTTTATGGCGCTGAATCTGCCCTGTATTCTGGTGTGGGCCGCGCTGGGCGACAGTCTGGGGAAACACTTACAGGTGGCGTGGAAGCTGCGGTTATTCAATACCATTATGGGGCTGTCGCTGGTGATCACCACGCTGTGGATGCTGACCGAAGTCATTCATCCCTGAGCATCAGCAGGGGCGGCACATTCGCCGCCCCTGTTATTAATCGGGCGCGCCGCCCTTATCTTCGTGCGAAGGCCACTTCCAGTTGTGCACCTCCGGGATATCCTCGCCATACTCCCTTACCCAGGCATGGTGTGCCGCGAGTTTTTCCTGTAGCGCATCCAGTACGCCCCCCGCTTCTTCCTGCAATCCTGGCACGCACAGGATGGCGTTTTGCGCCAGATGATAGCGATCCAGCTCGTTTAACACCGTCATATCGAAAGGCGTGGTGGTGGTGCCTTCCTCGTTAAAGCCGTGAACATGAATATTACGATGATTATTTCTTTGCCAGGTCAGGCGGTGGATCAGCGCCGGATAACCGTGGAAGGCGAAAATCACCGGCTTATCTGCGGTGAAGATAGTCTCCCACTCCTGCTCATCCAGCCCGTGCGGATGCTGCTCTTTCGTCTGCATCGCCAGCAGATCCACGACATTCACCACTCTGACGCGCAGGTCGGGAAGGTACTGGCGCAGCAAATCTACGGCGGCAAGCGTTTCGAGGGTTGGAACGTCACCTGCGCAGGCCATCACGACGTCGGCAGGATCCTCCGCCGTTTCATTACCGGCCCAGTGCCAGATACCCATGCCTTTTTCACAGTGTCTGATGGCCTCATCCATGGTCAGCCACTGAGGCTCAGGCTGCTTTCCGGCAACGATCACATTGATCCTGTCCCAGGTGCGCAGACAGTGATCCCCCACCCACAGCAGCGTATTGGCATCCGGCGGCAGATAGATGCGGGCGATATCGGCCTTCTTATTGGCAACATGGTCCATAAAGCCCGGATCCTGATGGCTGTAGCCATTGTGGTCCTGACGCCAGACGTGGGATGAGAGCAGATAGTTGAGCGAGGAGATCGGTTTGCGCCAGGGCAGCTTACGGGAAACTTTTAGCCATTTCGCATGCTGGTTAAACATTGAGTCGATAATGTGAATAAAGGCTTCGTAGCAGTTAAACAGGCCGTGCCTGCCCGTCAGCAAATAGCCTTCAAGCCAGCCCTGACACTGGTGTTCACTGAGGATTTCCATGACCCGTCCATCCTGCGCCAGCTGTTCGTCCCAGGGGAGGATCGCCTCCATCCAGCTGCGATTCGTCACGTCAAACACCTTACCCAGCCGGTTAGAGGCCGTTTCATCCGGGCCAAACAGGCGGAAATTTTCCGGGTTGCGGGTAAAAATCTCGCTCAGGTAGCTGGTCAGCACCGCCGTTGACTGCGCCAGCGTCTCGCCCGGCCTGTTAACCTCCACCGCATACTGACGGATATCAGGCACCTCCAACAGGTTGCGCAGTCGTCCACCGTTGGCATAAGGGGTGGAACCCATACGTTTATCCCCGGTTGGTGCCAGCGCCTGCAACTCCGGCATCAACCGGCCCGCGTCGTCGAACAGCTCATCAGGATGATAGCCTGCCATCCACTGCTGGAGGATCTCCCGGTGCGCCTCATTTTCCCGACATTCTGCCACCGGCACCTGGTGCGCACGCCAGAACCCCTCTACTTTTTTGCCGTCCACGGTTTTTGGCCCGGTCCAGCCTTTTGGGCTGCGCAAAATAATCATCGGCCAGCGGGGGACGCGCTTCTGTGCTTCACCGCGGCGTGCCGCCTGCTGAATCTGCTGAATGCGGTCGAAGGCTTTATCCAACACGTCGGCCATCTGACGATGCATCAGCTGGGGATCATCGCCGACCACGAACAGAGGTTCATAGCCGTAACCGTTGAAAAGCTGTTCCAAATCGCCGTCGTCGGTGCGGCCCAGAATTGTGGGGTTGGCGATTTTATACCCGTTGAGATGCAGAATGGGTAATACGGCCCCGTCACGTACGGGATTAAGAAATTTCGTGCCGTGCCAGCTGGCGGCCAGCGGCCCGGTTTCCGCCTCGCCGTCGCCGATAACGCAGGGGACAATCAGATTGGGATTGTCAAAGGCAGCACCAAAAGCATGAACCAGTGAATAACCCAGTTCGCCCCCTTCATGAATCGATCCCGGCGTTTCAGGCGCAGCATGGCTGGGAATGCCGCCGGGGAACGAAAACTGCCGGAATAGCTTACGCATCCCTTCAGCATCCTGGCTGATATCGGGGTAAATTTCGCTGTAGCTCCCCTCCAGCCAGGTGTTCGCTACCATGCCGGGGCCACCGTGTCCCGGGCCGCAGATGTAGAGCAGGTTGGTATCCCGCTGGCGAATAATTCGGTTCAGGTGAGCGTAAATGAAATTCAGGCCGGGGGTGGTTCCCCAGTGGCCCAGCAGGCGGGACTTAATATGACCTGCCTCCAGGGGCTGCCGCAACAGCGGGTTGTCCAGCAGATAGATCTGCCCGACCGACAGGTAGTTAGCGGCGCGCCAGTAGCGATCCAAAAGCCTTAAATCAGGGTCTGAGACTGGCGGGTGTAAAGGCGTATCCATTAATGTCCTCCTCATTAGCGCATCAGATCAAAGCATAGACGCCTGAGTCGGGCATGCAGAGAAAGGGCGCGGGGACGGGAGCGTAACGACATAAACAGGTCGGGTGTGGCAGATAAGAGGGGGATTATGCTGCCCGGCGGGCACATGTTGCCACCGGGCGTTTCGGGGAATTACTTACCCATTGCCGTCGAGCCGGCCTGCTGCGCTTCATCGTTGGCCGCCACGGGTGGCGTATAGGCCAGCTGAAGAAGCCGGCTGGTTTCTGCCAGCACCTTCTCCGTTGCAGCGACGTTACCGTTCAGGCTCTGTCCGAGGGACGGGATCATCGTTTTCAGCGTCGACTGCCATGCCGGGGTAGCCATCTTTTCTGCGAAGACCTTTTTCATCAGCTCCAGCATAATATGCGCCGCCGTTGAAGCGCCCGGCGATGCACCCAGCAGGGCAGAAATCGTGCCATCCTGCGAGGTCACCACTTCGGTACCCAGTTTGAGTACGCCGCCTTTACCCGCCTCTTTTTTGATGATTTGTACGCGCTGCCCCGCTTTTACGCGACGCCAGTCCTCTTTGTTCGCCTGCGGTAAATAGGCCTGCAGCGCCCGATGGCGATCGTCATCGGTCAGCATCACCTGGCCTACCAGGTATTTCACCAGGTTGAAGTTATTCAGCCCAACCTGCGCCATCGGTAAAACGTTCGATGGGGTCATTGAACCAAACATATCCCA
>Ga0153979_1000229_pt1 | contig 10710 bp, 10 predicted proteins | sample TSGA063MetaG_FD_104690 | JGI IMG/M metagenome (GOLD analysis project Ga0153979, IMG submission 104690) | Attine ant fungus gardens microbial communities from Georgia, USA - TSGA063 MetaG | ecosystem: Host-associated > Fungi > Mycelium > Unclassified | place: USA: Georgia, Magnolia Springs State...
AATGCCCCATTTTTGCTGCAGCAGTGCGATGCCGTGCGCTTTATGGCAGCCGGGGATGATCAAATCGACAAAGCCAAAGCCGCTGGAGACCGGATGCATGATGTTTTCAATCGCGTTTAGTTCTGCGTGCAAGCGCTCCATCAACGCATCCACGCCTTCATGCGCCAGATTCAGCGAGAATTTGAAGATGGTGTCATCGATATCGTACAGATTGTCGCGCTTTTCCAGGCGATGGTAGTGATTCGCCAGCATAGCGATCACCTCGTCGGACATTGACGTATGCACATATGCGCCATTGCGGCCGCATACTACGGTGCTGATATCCGGCTCTTTTGCCAGAATATCGAGGATTTGATGCACGCGCTCCGGCGCCAATTCGCCGCAGAAGATCTCTTCATTACTATCAGAAACCCAGGCGCCATTTTCCGCTACAAAAGCAATTTCATCTTTAATCTCAGGGAAATAGCGCAGTAACTGATAATACTGATTGCCACTGGCGACCACGAAACGGATCCCCTTCTCTTTCAGCAATGCGTACTGGCGAGCAAAACGCTGCGCATTGTACTGCTTGTTGTCATCGAGAAAAGTCCCATCCATATCCACCGCAATCATTTTTACTGCCATTTTGCTCTCCCGTATTTGTTCGCTTGCTGCATCCAGCTAAAAGGTTTTCTTAAGCTTACTCGCGGTGTGGATTATTGAGAATGTGAATAATGAGTTTGTTAACCGCTTTCAGAGATTTCCAGTCCATCTTTTACTGTAAATCAGCGCCTTTTTCCCTGATCCAGGCACAAAACATCTGCGCCATTTCCTGCGCATACGCCTGGATCTCTGCAGGCGTACGCGGTGATTCGGAGAAGTGTTTGCCCACATTGCCCAGCGTGCTATTGATTAAATCCGCGGCGCGCGCACGATCGTCCTCATTGGATTGCGGCAGCAGTTCCAACAAAAAATCACTGATGACATAATCACCCGCCGCCCGCGCTTCCTGTACTTCAGGTGCATCACGATATAACGGTGCGGCGTCATTAAGCGCCGTGCGCATTGCTGCTTCTTCGCACTCCGATTGCAAAAATGCCAGCGTGAGATCGTGCAAACGCTGGCGCGGCGACACGGCGTTATTGCTCAAGATTGCAGCTAATAAATTGCCGGTGCGTTGCCACTCTTCGCTTTGCAATCTGAAAAGAATAGCCGCCTTATTGGGAAAATACTGGTAAAGCGATCCAATACTGACGCCGGCTCGCTCCGCCACCCGCGCGGTGGTGAAACGCGTGGCCCCTTCCTGCTCTAAAACCTGAGTAGCCGCTTGCAAAATGGCCGAAACCAGCTCGCTCGAACGCAACTGCTGCGGCCTTTTTCGCTCTGAAATCTTAGTGTTACGACGCTCAGCCATAGGCTCTCCTGAACACGAATAGTGAAATGCGATTAATTCATCGTATTCTGTTCGCACAGCATAATCCATTTTTTCATGTCCGGAGAAAACCATGAACACCTTAACATCAGCGCCGTTAGCACCGCTGTTGAACTACCTGTTTGAACTGGCCGATAATATGGCGCATCCCACCAATGAAGCGTTCCGTAAGATGTCCGATGCGGAACAACATCGCCTGCTGCAAAGTAAAACTGATTACCTGGAGCTGTATGGTCATCTGAAAGATGTACCGCTGGCGATATCCCGTGAAACCGGCAAACTGCTGTATATGCTGGCGCGCAGCAGCAATGTGCAGTCAGTGATTGAGTTTGGCACCTCATTCGGGATTTCCACCCTGCATCTGGCCGCAGCAGTGCGCGATAATGGCGGTGGCAACATCATCACCTGTGAATTTGAGCCAGGTAAAGTAGCGCTGGCGCGGAACCACTTTGCCGATGCGGGCGTCAGCGATCTGATTGAGATACGCGTGGGGGATGCCTTACACACGTTGAGCCGCGATTTACCTGCATCCATTGATATGTTGATACTGGATGGCGCAAAAGCGATCTATCCAGAGATTTTGACGCTGGTAGAGCCTTATTTACGTGCGGGCGCACTGATCGTTGCGGATGATGCCGATTTCAGCCCAGCCTATCTTGAACGCGTGCGCAGCAGTCGCGAATTCATGTCGCTGCCGTTCAACGATGGCGTGGAAGTCTCCATGTGGTTGGGGAAAATGTAGGGAGGCCTGCCCGCCTCCCGTAAATACGGTGGATCAGTTAAACCACGGCTGGAAAGGATCGGGGAGCGCGATCCAGTTATCTGCGCCAGACGCCATTTCCTCATCAGTGAGTAGCGCCTCCTCAAGCTTTTCACGCAGCGCGGCTTCGTCCATGTCAATGCCAATGAAGACCAGCTCCTGACGAGCGTCCCCCGTTCCGTCCACCCAGTTATCGAGGATGTACTGCAGGTTTTCTTCATCCTCAGGCCAGCGCTCTTTCGGCACGCTGGCCCACCACATTCCTGCTAATCCCTGACGTGATACGCCGCCCGCCTGCGACCAGGAACCCGCATAACGTGGGCGACTGGCTAGCCAGAAGTAGCCTTTGGAACGCACTACGCCGTGCATCTCGTGTTCAATCACCTGAGCGAAACGCACGGGATGGAACGGGCGACGCGCACGGAACACAAAATTGCGAATGCCATACTCTTCGGTTTCTGGCGTATGTTCACCGCGTAGCTCCTGCAGCCAGCCCGGCGCCTGCGCCGCAGCGTCAAAATCGAACAAGCCAGTATTGAGAACCTGCTCCAACGCGACCTTGCCGAATTCAGAGGTAATGATGTTGGCACGTGGATTAAGCGACGTCAGAATCGCCATCAGCCGCGCCTTTTCCACTTCATCAATCAGATCGGTTTTGTTGAGAATGAGCACATCGCAGAACTCGATTTGATCAACCAGCAAATCCACCACCGTGCGCTCATCTTCTGCGCCAAGGGATTCACCGCGCGACTGAATGCTTTCATTCGATTCATAGTCACGCAGGAAGTTGAAGCCATCGACCACCGTCACCATGGTGTCTAGCGCCGCCACAGCAGACAAACTTTGGCCCTCCTCATCGGCGAAGGTAAAGGTTTCCGCCACCGGCAGCGGCTCAGAAATGCCGGTCGATTCGATCACCAGGTTATCGAAGCGCCCATCCTTCGCCAGTCGATTAACTTCCAGTAGCAGATCTTCGCGCAGCGTGCAGCAGATGCAGCCGTTGCTCATCTCCACCAGCTTTTCGTCGGTGCGCGACAGCTCTGCCCCGCCCTCGCGCACCAGCGCGGCATCAATATTCACTTCCGACATGTCATTGACGATCACCGCCACGCGACGGCCTTCGCGGTTATTCAAAATATGATTAAGCAGCGTAGTTTTACCGGGACCGAGAAAGCCGGAAAGCAGAGTGACCGGCAGCTTTTTAGACCCATGGGTAGATGGGGTTATTGCGGACATAACAACTCCTTCATATGACAGCGAGCACAAGGCATAGTGACGCATGCGGTAGATTTGTTATGTTATAACATAACAAGTTGAGAAGTCATCGAAGAATGTTGATTGGGGTAAAATAAATGGATCGCCATGGATGGCGACCCTATGTGTATTGAGCTGGGTTTTCGTAGGGTGCGCATTAATGCGCACCAGGCATACGAAGGATTACTGATTATTGGGGTAACTCAAATCAATTGCTTGATCCGGCAGAGTAGTGAAGGTCTTAACGAGGGTGCGGAAATCGGCGGTCGGCTTCAGATCGGCAAACTGCTGCGGATAGAGATCCTTCGCCAGAATTTCCATGCCAATGATGTTGTACGGATGGTTATAGAAGTGGTGATAAACGCCGTACACGCGGCCCTGCTTCACCGGTTCGAGCTGCGATAAGCCGGTGCGCTTCAGCAACGTATCGAAGGTCGCCTTAACTTCCTGCGGCTGAACGCCATAGCCAAACGGCAGCACATTAGTATTGGGCCGTTTAGATCCCGTCATAATGTAGACGTCAGGTTTCATGGCGATGATTTTTTCCAGCGCCACAAATCCGGCATTGCCCGGCAGCAGTTCAGAGCCAATGTTTTTCCCGCCAACCGCCTCCACCAATCCGCCCCAACCGTTATGGCTGTGAGTAAAGCAACAATTATCGCTGTTACCGGCGATCGGTTCGATAAATACCGTCGGTTTGTTCTTTATTTTCGCTACCGCCTGGGAAATGCGCTCAAACTTCTGCTGATAGAAATCGGTATAGGCTTTAGCCTGCGTTTCACGGTTCAGCACTTTACCCAACAGCGTCACGCTTGGTGCGGTGTTTTGCGCCGGATGCAGTTCGTAATCGACAAATACCACAGGAATATGCAGATTATTCAGGGTGTCAAGCACGCCTGACTGCTGCAAGGCGGGTTTGGCGCGCAGTTGGGCAATCATTAAATCCGGTTTCTGTGCCAGCACGCTTTCGAGGTTGACCTGGCCCTGATCGCTAAAGCCCATATCGACAATTTTCGTCGCTTCCGGCCAGCGGCCTTTCAGCGCGTCCCAGGTTTGCGTATCTTGTTTTTTCGGCAAGTTGTTCCACGCTACCACGCGCTTAAACGGATCGTCTCGGTCAAGCAGCGCCAGCGTCAGAATGTCGCGACCATCCTGCAAGATAATGTGCTGAGGCTCTTTATTGATGGTTTGCGTTTTACCGTCCATATCGGTGACGGTCAGCGGATAGGTCGTGGCGGCAGCCGCGGTTGAAGCCAGTAAACCCATTGCCAAAAGCAGGCGCGTTTTCATCCTAAAACTCCGTGGTAAAAAGAATAGTTATTATTATCAATTACCTTAACACAACCTTAAGTGGCGGAAATAAACACCACTTCAATCAGTTGTAACGGAGTTTTACGGCTGCGCTTAGGTGAAATCAGACAGTTTCTGCCCCGACGTGATCAGCTCCTGCAGCAGCATCTGGCGACGCTCCTGCGGCGTATCACGGCTCACCATAAAGCAAATCGCGGCCACGGCCTGGCCACTGCGTGAACGAATCGGCGCGGCCATGCAGCAGGTGAAGCTTTCAGATAAGCCTTCGGTCATGCAGTAACCCAGTTTTCCCGCATGGTGAATTTCATCAAGAAACGCCTGCTTATCGAGGATTTGACCGCTGGCGAGGCGATAATCCTCTTCCGGGATGAGATCCAGAATCGCGCTGTCAGACCAGTTGCTGAGCAGTAAGCGGCCGGTAGCCGTCCAGGTAATTGGCACGCGCACGCCGATATCTGAGGTGATCTTGAACGGATGGGCATTACTTTCCGAAAGCACCACGGTGTATTTATTGCCTTCCAGCATGCAGAGCTGCACGGTTTCCCCATGGCGCGCCACAATCTCCACCATCAGCTGATGCGCCCGGCGAATGAGGTCGTTGTGCGCCATGTAATCCGCACCGTAATAGTGCATTTCCCGGCCAAAAAAGACGGCGCCTTCGGCATCCAGCTCCAGCAAACCGGCTTCACTCAGCAGACTGACTAATTCATAAATGCTGGAACGCGGCGCTCCCGTCGCTTCAATCAACTCACGCATCGCCATCGGCTGGCGCGCACTGTGCAACTGCCGAAAAATATCAATAACCCGGTCAACGCCGCGCGCCCGTGAGGGTTTTTCATCCGGCATACACTCACTCTCCTGCTGCTCTACTACGAATAGTTAAGGGGATATAAGCAAAACATCATACACGTGGCTTATGCTTTTACCCATCTCAGATTAAATAAAAATTATTCATCAGAATTTTATTTAGGCGTTCTTTTTTGGGGCCTCATTTTGGCGCACTGCACCGCCCTCTCTTTTATAAAATCACGATAACGATCACATTCTCATTTAAAAATGAACGGTCGCTTAATTTTATTTTGCGATCCCGACTACATCACAAAAAATTAAATACCCATGCACATATTGCAAAAGAAAAAATCCTGTGCAAATCTTGCCCTATCCAGTATTGCAGATTGCAGTCTGGTATATCAGACAATAAGAAAACCACGCTTTCGTGCAAACAGGAGCAGGATGGGATGACGATTACACGTTATGGTGTAGAAGGTGGAACCGGGACGGGTGGGCAAAAACTGCCCTTCGCTCGTGCAGTTGAAGCCGACGGCTGGCTTTACATCTCCGGCCAAACGCCAATGCGCAATGGTGAAGTCGTTGAGGGTGGCATCATCGAACAGACGCAACTGGCGTTCGAAAACTGCCTCACTATCATGCGCGAAGCCGGCTATCGCGTCGAAGATGTGGTGCACGTCACCGCGGTATTAACTGATGCACGCTATTTCAGTTCATTCAATAAGGTGTTCAGTGAGATATTCAGCGGCAATCCACCCGCGCGTATTTGTAGCGTGCAGGATTTAGTGGTGGACTGCAAAGTGGAAGTCGATATGAAATGCTTCCGTGCCGATCGTAAATAATTATTAACCTTAAAACAGGCTGGCGAAATTCACTTTAAGCGCCTGCACCAGGACAGCCTGTTATTAATTAATGCCTTTCTATTTTGCTGTGAAATAACGGCGCGATGCCGTCTCGTCAAAATATCTAAAGAGAGCATATAAATGAATACAACATCGCTAAAAATAAGCGTCAAAGCGGTAGCCAGTGCGCTGGTTTTACTGACTCTGGCAGGCTGTACGCCCACGGAAGAGAAAAAAGACGCTGGTGCAGCACCACAATCTGCACTGCAAACCGTGTTGCAGCGCGGCACCTTACGCGTGGGCGATTGCCTGAGCTTCGCTCCCTTCGGGTTTTACGATAAAGACGGCAATCCCGACGGCTACGATGTTGATCTCGCCAAAGCATTGGCCAAAGAGATGGGCGTGAAGCTTGAGATGGTCAATACCACCAGCGCCAACCGCATTCCCAATCTGCAAACCAATAAAGTGGATGTGGTGTTCTGTAACTTCACCCGTAATCTGGAGCGCGCTAAAGAGATCGGCTTTACCAACCCGTATGTGGTCGCGAGTGAAGCGATGCTGGTGCGTAAAAATAGCGGCATCCAATCTGCCCACGACATGGGCGGCAAAACGATCGCCACGGTGAAAGGTTCCACCAACGGCGACGAAGTACGCAACCTCGGCATCGACGTGAAGATTCAGGAATATGATTCATCGCAGGCGGCAATTCTCGCGGTAAAACAGGGCCAGGCCGATGCGATGATCGAGGATAACAACTTCCTCGCCTATCAGGCCAAGCTCGACCCGACGCTTACCGTCACCAATGAAGCGCTGGTACCGCTGGAATACAACGCCTTCGGCGTGAAACAAGGTGACCAAGTGTGGACCAACTATCTAAACGAATTCCTGTTTGAAATTAACGCTTCCGGCGAAAACGCCCAGCTGTATCAGAAATGGTTCGGCAACAAGCCGCGCTACCCGCTGAATCCGCAATATTGATGGCACGCGGCGCGGCAGAACATGCTGCGCCGCCCCAAGGAGCAGAACCATGAGTTATCAATGGCTAACCCTGTGGCGCTATGCCGACACATTTCTCGAAGCCGCCTGGCTAACCCTGCAAGTGACATTGCTGGCGTTTGCGCTGGCGGTCGCGCTGGGATTGCTCTCCGCGCTGGCTAAATCATCGCCGCTGGCGCCGCTGCGCTGGATCAGCCACTGCTACGTTGAATTCATCCGTAACACGCCGGTGCTATTGCAAATTTTCATCATCTTCTTTGGTCTGCCGTCGCTCGGTATCACCATGAGCGCCTTTACCGCAGGCGTGCTGGCGCTGGGGATCAACGTGGGGGCTTATCTCTCCGAAACCTTCCGCGCGGGAATTCAATCGGTAGCCAAAGGCCAACTCGAAGCCGCATGGGTGCTGGGGATTCCGCGGCGACAGATCTTCCTGAATGTGGTGCTGCCACAGGCAGCGCGTGCGGTGTGGCCGGCCATTATCAATAACCTGATTCAGCTGTTGCTTGGCACCTCGTTGCTCTCAGCTATCGCGCTGCCAGAACTGACCGGCACCGCGACGGTGATCAATGCGCGTACGCTGCTGTATATCCAAACGTTCAGCGTGGTCGCGCTGGTGTATTTAGTGCTGAGCAACCTGTTCTCGTGGCTGGGAACGCTTGCAGGACGGCGCATGTTCCACCCGCCGCTGGTGACGCCAGTAAAAAAGTCCGCATGGTGGTGGGCAAGAAAATGGCTGACTAATCCATTGAAGCGGGAGCGCGCGCTATGAACGACTTAATCATCAGTTCATTACCGATTCTGTTGAAAGGGCTCGGTATCACGCTGCTGCTGTCGGTGGCGGCGATTATTGGCAGCACGCTGCTGGGATTGCTGGCCGCGGTGCTGCGCACCAGCCGCCTGCCGGTCGCCAGGCAGATCGCTGTGATCTATACCGAACTGTTTCGCGGCACGCCAGTGCTGATCACACTGATGTTCATTTACTTCGGCGTGGCTTACTTCGGCTACGACATCAATTTGTTTGCCGCCGGCATTCTGGGGCTAAGCATTTATCAGGGCGCATACATCGCCGAGGTGTTCCGCGCCGGTATTGAAGCCGTGCCGAAAGGTCAGTGGGAAGTGTCATGGATTCTTGGCATGTCGAAGCGCCAGACCTTCATGAGTGTAGTCCTGCCGCAAACGCGTGGCATCGTGCTGCCACCGCTAGCAGGGCAATATCTTTCACTGATTAAAGATACCTCGATCGTCAGCATGATCGGCATGTCCGAACTGATGCATCAGGGACAGGCGATTGTCGATCGCATCGGCCAGCCGGTGGTGGTTTACGGTCTGGTTGCCCTGCTCTACTTCGCTATCTGCTTCCCCATTTCCCGTTGGGTACAACATCATCAGACCAGGAGCCAAATTTCATGAGCAAATCCGCCATTACGCTGAGCCGGATCACCAAATCTTTTGGCTCTACCCAGGTTTTGAAAGAGATCAGTCTGGATGTTTCACCGGGTGAAGTGCTGGTGCTGATCGGTGCCTCTGGCTCGGGAAAAAGCACCGTGTTGCGCATTATGAGCGGACTGGAGATCGCCGACGGCGGTGAAGTCTGGGTGAATGAAGTGCCGCTGCATGAACGTAAGCGCGCCAACGAAATCTGCGGTCACGTTGGCATGGTGTTCCAGCAGTTCAACCTGTTTCCTCACAAAACCGCACTTGGCAACGTCACGCTGGCGCTTGTTAAAGCACAAAAACTGTCTGAAGCGGAAGCCACAAAGCGCGGAATGGCGGCGCTGACGCGTGTAGGCCTCGCTGAGCGCGCACATCATTATCCGGCACAGCTTTCCGGCGGCCAGCAGCAGCGCGTTGCGATTGCCCGTGCGCTGGCGGTGGAACCAAAAATCATGTTCTTCGATGAAGCCACATCGGCACTGGATCCAGAGTTGGTGGGTGAAGTCATGGAAGTGATGCGCAGCCTGGCGCGTGAAGGTATGACGATGGTGGTGGTGACGCACGAAATGGGCTTTGCGCGGAAAACCGCCGATCGCGTGGTGTTTATGGACCAAGGCGTTATTGCTGAGCAGGGTTCGCCCGAGCAGATTTTCGTTAATCCACAAAATCCGCGTACCCAGCAGTTTTTATCACGCGTGCTTGAACACTAACAGGAGGAGATATGTCGATTCGCTTTCCGCTGCAGGCGGATGGTTTATTAGATGAAGAGTTGCTCGCGCCGCGTTTTAAATCCGTAGCGGGTGCCGGAGATGCGCCGTTGGCAAGCGGTACCTCGGTGCTCAGTAGCGATCGCGTGTTTTCACCCTTGATGGTCATGAAACAGTCGGCGCTGGAGAATAATCTGCGCCAGCTGGCGGCCTTCTGTAATGAAAAAGGCGTGATGTTAGCGGCGCACGGGAAAACCTCGATGTCACCCGCCATTCTGCGTCGCGCTATTGCGGAGGGTGGCGCATGGGGTTTAGGTGCTGCCACACCCGCTCAGGTACGCGCGCTGCGGCAGTTCGGCATTCGCAATGTCTTTCTCGCTAACGAGTTGGTCGATCCGGCGGGCATTCGCTGGATTGCACAGTGGCAACAGCAGCATCCCGATCACGGCTTCCTTTGCTATGTAGATTCACTGCAAGGGGTAAAACTGCTGGAACAGCACCTCGGTGACAGCCAGATTTCGGTTCTGCTGGAGATGTCCGTTAGCGGCGGACGTACCGGTTGCCGTTCTCAGCAGGCAGCCGTGGCAATTGCTGAAGCAGTTGCAGCCTGCCCGTCGCTCAAGCTGGTGGGTGTTGCCGGTTATGAAGGTGCACTTGGCGCCGGTCGCGATCAATCAGGTATTCAACGCGTCAAGGATTACTGCCAAATGATGATCGCAACGGCAGCAATACTGACGGAGAAGCAGCTGTTTGGCAGCGACCACATTATTTTAAGCGCCGGTGGTGGTGCCTGGTTTGATGTGGTGACGGAGTGCTTTACCGCGGCAAAACTGCCCTTGCCGATGACGCCGTTGATCCGCTCTGGCGCTTATATGGCACACGATAGCGGTCTCTACGCTCGTATCGCGCCCTTTGCGCAACCTGGCGCATCACACCATTTTGAGGCCGCGCTCGAGATTTGGGGGCGAGTGTTATCACGTCCAGAGCCGGGATTAGCGTTCGTGGATTTTGGTCGCCGTGACGTGCCATTTGATCAGGATTTGCCCAACCCGCTGTGGATCCGCCGTGCCGATGGCAGCGCACCGCGCTCGGCAACGCATCTGCGCATCAGCGACGTTAACGATCAACACGCCTATTTGCTGCTGCCTGAAAATGACCCTCTGCAGGTGGGCGATTGGGTGGGCTGCGGTATTTCGCATCCGTGTA
>Ga0153979_1000230_pt1 | contig 10689 bp, 10 predicted proteins | sample TSGA063MetaG_FD_104690 | JGI IMG/M metagenome (GOLD analysis project Ga0153979, IMG submission 104690) | Attine ant fungus gardens microbial communities from Georgia, USA - TSGA063 MetaG | ecosystem: Host-associated > Fungi > Mycelium > Unclassified | place: USA: Georgia, Magnolia Springs State...
CTCACGTTCAAGCGACCTGAGTTAGCGGAGAAGATGAATGACATCATTGCTAAGCATTATCCGGGCCAGCTCCCACCTTCTACTAAACAGCGTTGTTAGATGATGAAAAGTGAGCTGAAAAAAATGAAAAAATGCTTTAGGCACCTTCTTAGGCACCAATGAAAAGTTGAATTAATAAATTAACGATTTAATTCATTTAGTTAGGAAACCAATTCAGAGTCCGCCAGCGCTTATCGGGATCAGCGAGGCATCCGGCGTAATAGCCAGCAGGTCAATTCGCCCTTTATTATGCGTATTTTCCTGGTGACCGATAATCATCCACTCATCGGAGAGAAGGGTGAGGTCATTTAAGATCGACCTTTCCAGCAACTGATCACTGACTAATTAGCTAACTGTCAATAGCCCCGGGTTATCTCCTACTCACCAAATAGCATAAGGAACCGGCATCCTCAGTTCCTTATTTTCATGGCAGCATCTGTGCGTGCATCAGCCAGATGAAAGTGGGGTTGTTGAGCTGATTGCATCTCCCCTGAGAAATGATCGGATGTTCAGCAGCGTAATAATGCTGATAGTTCTCCGTTTGTTAAACGCATTGGTTAACGACGACTAATATAAATTCTATTTTTATTAATTCAACCGCGAATTTTTTCATCGATATGATTTACAATGCTTTTTTGCAAGAGTAAAAACTATGATTTTTTTGACAAAATAATCCCTGCCAGGTAATGTTTTTGATGAGCATTGACGCTCATCAAAAACATATGAAGGAGTATTGTATGACTATCCGCATATTGGTATCGAATGAGTGCCTTATGATTTCAGGTGCTAATGCCAATTCTAATTATGAAGGTATCAGACCAGGCAGGAATAACAGTCGTGATGGAGCACCTGACAGTTGTGCAAATAATATTGGTACAGGTGTGATCCTGGGGTCTCTTTCAGGTATCGCTGCTGGCCCTGCAGGCGTGATTGGGATGGCAACCTTAGGAGGAATCACAGCCGGAATGGGATCCTGCCATAATAGCCCATACAGTGGTAATAATAGTAAAGGCGGGGGGAGAAACGGTGGACCTAATTATGGAGCGCAATGTACGTGGTAAATAAGGATAATGCTGTATCAACAAGGCGTAGCCGACCTCGTTCGCCACGCCTAAGATACAATGTAATAACTGCCTTATGGATATTAACTCTGGGCCTGATTTCCAGTAAGAACAGCCTTAGTGGCAGCAGTCTGATTTCGCACCCTTGGGATTTACTAACCTGGATAGTTATAATAATTGGCACCAGATCTTTTTATGACTATGTTTTTAAATTTTTGACTGGTATAACTCAAAGTAGTTTCAGAGGGTCTAAAAAAAACCCTCCCTTACGCATTTGGTAATTAAATAAACTTTTCATATAGTGATATAAAAAATATTTGAAGTGGTCTGCCATCGCCTCCCGGCCCTTAGAAATCTGATCTATTGCTGATACAACGTGCAGGCTAAAATTTTCATAACTACCACGGCCTAAAATCCCCTTCCTTCTCGTCTCGATGAAATAACGCGCTGATATATGTAGATCTTTTAGCTCTGCTATTTTAGCTAACTCTGTTACGGCCGGGCTGATGCTAAAGTTGTTCCACTGAGAGCGGCAGGTAGAGCCATGCAGATACCCTCCGGGCGCAGGGATGCGTGAGCTGAGGCGCCAGGGAGGATTCATACCCTCATTTGATGTCTGCTGCAGCATGACGCGATAATCATTTTTCTTCGTTAATGTGGGCAATACAGGTCTTTTCCAGCCGTCCAGTCGGCCAATTGGCCCCTGTAATTTGGCCACAGCGAATGCCGCTTTCACCCGGGATCAATTTTTTATATCCTAATACCTTGTTTTAGCTAAAATTAGCTAAATTACCTCGTTGAAGAATAAAGGCAAAAGCCGTTTTTTTTGTTAAAATTGCACTCATTGTTCAGACTCTGCCAGTTTTTCCCGTATCGCCCTCTGTGTTATTGATACGAAAAGCGGCTGAAATAAGGTATAAAGCCGCATGAAAATTCCAAACAGAATCCAACCTCTGGTCGATGATGGCCTGATAGACGATGTACTCCAGCGGCTGAAAAGCGGTAAGGAAGCAGATGTCTACACCGTTTTATGCGGTGAAGAGGTACGCTGCGCCAAAGTCTATAAAGAGGCCACGCAGCGAAGCTTTAAGCAGGCCGTGCAGTATCAGGAAGGACGCAAAGTTCGTAACACGCGTAATACCCGCGCCATGCAGAAGGGATCGAAATTCGGCCGTAAGCAGCAGGAGGAGTCCTGGCAGACGGCGGAGGTCGATGCGTTATTCCGTCTTGCGAACGCGGGCGTACGCGTACCTCAGCCCTATATGTGTATTGACGGCGTATTGTTGATGGAGCTGGTAACCGGTGTGGATGGCGGCGTTGCGCCACGTCTTAGCGATGTGATTTTGTCACAAGAGAGTGCCGTTGCTGATTTTGATACGATGATCCGCAATATCGTGCGCATGCTGTGTGCAGGCATTGTTCATGGTGATTTATCGGAGTTTAACGTGCTGCTGGATGGCCAGGGTCCGGTGATTATCGACCTGCCCCAGGCCGTCGACGCTGCAGCAAACAACCATGCTGAATCAATGTTTATGCGAGATGTGGACAACATCACTACATATTACGCTCAGTTCGCCCCGCAATTATTGCAGACACGTTATGCGAAAGAAATCTGGATGCTGTATGAAGATGGAAAATTAACGCCAGAGACACCGCTAACCGGTTTGTTTGTTGAAGAGGCTCATGATGTGGATATGGACTCCCTGATGGATGAAATTATTTCAGCGGAAGATGAGTACTATGAGCGTCAACGGGCAATGAAAGAACGAGATACTTAAATCATTGATAAAAGTATAAATTTACGGCTATGCATTCTCGTCCAGGGCTGTAAATCTCCAACAACACGTTTTTGTCGCCGCGTCGCTGCCATCGGCTCCGTTTATGAAATTGAAGTGAGTAGTCACTTCGATCTCATAAGAGAGGGGTTTTTAGTCCTGCCAGCGTATGCACTTCGTTTATCACTGCCCTTTGCCTGCCAACACAGGTATTCATTCAGCTTTAAAGCGACAAATTTAATGACAAAGGCTTAGTGGAATTATAACCCGTTAGTTATTGCAATTATCGCTTTTTTTCTTTAAGCCAGCTCCATAGGGATTAAGTTTTGATATAGAATATCAGGAATGACTTTATAACTCTTTAGGCGGTAAACTCCATGCTTGACATTCCTTCCCAAACATTAACCTCCAGTTTTAATGTAATGAAAACAATTAATAACATCAACTCAACCCCAGACCCGAAAAAATCATTTGGCACTATTCCAAAAATTAGCAACAATAACATTAAACTGGCAAGATCTCATTTTTTATCAGGTATGATTAATAATGAAAACAATCCTGCAGCGCAATCTGTAATAGCGTCACCAGTATTTGTGAAAAAAATGCTTACCCGCACCGAAAATGTCGAGTTGCCAAAAGCGATAGATGTGATAGTTGACAAGGTAAAAAATCTAAACATTGATAGCCTGGATAAAATTGGTGCGGGATCTTATGGTACATGCTTCCGATATGGTGATTTTGTTATTAAATATCCAATCAATAGCCAGGGTCACACAGTAGACTGGTCTTCAGACTTACATCAGAATGCCCAACCCAATCGTGTAAGCTTATATTTAAACCAGGCTAATGAAGATCCGGATTTTTCTCGTCCAGGAAAGGGATTATTTCAAGGTAAAGAGGTTGATGTCTTAGTATCAAAATTCATCAAGGGTGAAGAACTGGACATCGAACAGGATGAAAATTATTTCCGTGCCAGCGACCTGCTCGAGTCTCGCGGATTATACATGTATGACATTAACGTAACAGGTAATATTTTAATTGATGCCAAAGACAAGCTCTATTTCATAGATGGCGATCAGATGGTATTTTCCGGAAATGAGCGCAAGGGAAGGAAGCTTTCAGCCGCAACAATACAACTTGAAGATGTTATTAACACTTCACTGGATTATAAAATATATCAGGCTAAAAAGGCAGGAGATAAAGATGATATTTCATATTACGAATCCTTGCAGCAAGAATATGATCGCATCCAAAACCCCCAGACTAATTTGTCAATTCACAACGGGTTTGTTAACAGTCTTTCGGACTGATCCCACATGGAAGGGGCTTGCGCCAGACCGGGTTGCAGAACACTGCAATACATCGCGACGCAGAACAGAGCGCGAGTTTTATCGAACCGTTTTCTGATGTGCGTTTTTTTCCTCGCAATGAAGAGTGACTTTGCCGCGCCAGAGAGGCTACTGCATCAACGCCAAAAGTTGCCATGGGGCATCAGACCCTGTGCTTACGCCTAAATACAGCCTCAACTCATTACTGGCTCATTTTAAATTTACAGTCTAATCCTAAGGCATCCGGTGGCGAGTCGTGACATCCTTTCCTACACTGTTGAACTCGATAACGTTTGATGAGGAAGTTATGAAAAAAACAATTATTGCACTCTCTGCACTTCTGCTGGCATCCCCTGTTTTTGCCGCAACCACACACGCTACTGATGATACCGTTGCCGCTGCCGATCAGAACGCTGATACCGCGAAAGAAAAGCTGCATCAGGCACAGAACCAGGGCGAAGAGCTAAAGCTCAAGTCCAAACATGCCGCCGAAGGCAAAAGCAACAACCTGAGCAGCAAGGCGAGCGAAGGCACGCAGAAGACCTGGCATAAGACTAAGCAGGGTACTGAAAAAGGGTGGGATGCCACCAAAGAAGGTACGCAGAAAGGCTGGAATAAGACCAAAGAAGGCACCACCGAGCTGAAAAAGAAAGTCACTGACTAATTGTTCATCTGACCATGAGGCCGCGAAAGCGGCCTTTTTTATGTGCTGTGGCTGCCCCTCTGACTTTTTTTGCTGCTACATAGCGCGCATCTGCTACGCCATCCCTGCTTTTTCCCCCGCTAACAGAGCCAGGCGTTAATAAGCGCGTTCTGGCAGTGATTGATCCTGTTGCCGTTCCGCTTCGCCTGAACAACAACTGAACTTTCTGTTGGCGCGAGCCACTTAAAAGTAAATTTGCTCACCCATTGCGGTGTCCGTTCGATTTTCACCATTACTACAGGATAATAATCATGAATGTTTCAGGATCGGGCAATAGCGGGTCCCCCACCTCATTAGCAAACCAACCCCAGCAGAATGTGTCTCCGGAACAATCAGAGACACAACGTTCACAGGCCGATCCACGTCTCCAGGGACTGTCCCGGCTTCCGGGACCGGAAGTTTTATTCCCCGGTATCACGGCTGCCACTACCGTGATACCGGCACAACATGCCCGTGAAAACCCGCTGCATATGTCTCCCTCTCCAGGCTGGTCCCGACATTTATCTACAGAGGCCGTCGAAGATCTCCTGACTGAAATGAATCATAACGGGCTGGCACATGTCGCATGGGGCTCAAAACCAGTATTTTATCTTGAAGGGGCTAATGAGGGTGGCAGCTGGCCACACTTTGCTGATGCGCAGGCCAATGGTATGAAGCATGGTTTCGCCCTGATCCCTTCAGCTAATAACCGTTCTGCCTCACCAGACGATCATGAAGGATATCTGATTAATATTAGCAATGCCATTAGAGCCATTAATGGAAATAAGCAGCTCTTTTCAGAACGATTTAATCTGCCAGTTGCGGCTGATGCTGGTTTCATTTTGCAGCATCACGTCTTTCCCATGCTGGAGCAGAAGATGCACAATGATGAACCTGAAATTACCGCCGTTCTGCTCGGCTTTGGCCACGAAAACGCCCACGCTTTTAATGACATTAACTCGGGTAATTCAGCACAAAGGCAAAGTGTGCAGCAGCAAAATCAGTTCCTGAACGATTACGTCAGCTCGCGTCTGGATGCAATGTCAGCACAAAACACCCGAGGTCTTCAGGCTCCTGCTATCCCCTCATTTATAAAATTTGACTCACCTGCCACACGCGCAACCCTGGACAACTATATCACTGAGAGCAGCCGTATTCAGGATGCGCAAACTGACCTGATTGACCGTCATGAGGATCCCAGTGTAATGGGTGATAATGAAAATGATGAGGCTCTCGAAGAGGAACAGCGGATGATGGCTTCCGCGCTCATGCGCAGACTTTGTCAGGAACCTGCGTGATCCCTCATTTTGCATAATTACCGCTACCCTGTCCGGCTGTCAACAGCCTTTGGCATCGCAATAAGGCAGCAAGCCACTGCCTGTCTCGTGTACGCAAACGATTACTCCGTATTAAAACCTTAAAACGGGCCTCATCCCCTCTTTTCAACGGAATCCGCAAATTAAATGTGAACTGCATCACAATTCAACTTAACTGAAATGAAACAGAGTTTGACAAGTGTGACCAATCTCTATTTCCTAAATCCTGGATAGCGGCACACTGCTGCAACATTCAACGCGGGTGATTTTAGCTGTGAATACAGTCGCCCTTTCCTTCTCTGCTGACGACTTAAGAAGACCATCGCAGTGGCTGCGGAAAATGGTTATTAAGCATGTGGTAATATAATGAAATATAAAATACTGATAGCTGGCGCCTTAGCAGCGCTCTCTTATAGTGTCTCTTCAGCGGCGGAAACCACGGCGGCCGCGGCCACCACGGAAAGCCCACAGTACACTTCTGACTGGTGGCACCAGAGCGTTAACGTTGTCGGAAGCTACCACACCCGTTTCGGACCGCAGTTCAATAACGATGTGTATCTTGAGTACGAGGCCTTCGCCAAAAAAGACTGGTTTGATTTCTATGGCTACCTGGACCTGCCCAACTTCTTTGGTGCCGGCAACTCAAACGCTAACGGCATTTTTGACCACGGCACGCCGCTGTTTATGGAGATCGAACCCCGCTTCTCCATTGATAAGCTGACCAACACCGACCTGAGTTTCGGCCCGTTCAAAGAGTGGTACTTTGCTAACAACTATATCTACGATATGGGCCGTAACAGCGATAACCGCCAGAACACCTGGTACATGGGGCTGGGGACGGATATTGATACCCATTCCGATGTCGGCCTGTCTCTAAACGTATATGCGAAATACCAGTGGGAAAACTACGGTGCCGCTAATGAAAATAGCTGGGATGGCTATCGTTTTAAGGTGAAGTACTTTGTGCCTATCACCACCCTATGGGGCGGTAACCTGAGCTACGTTGGCTTTACTAACTTCGACTGGGGCTCAGACCTGCGCGACGAGGGCGGCTCTTCACGCACCAGCAACTCAATTGCATCGAGCCATATCCTCTCTCTGGGCTACGATCACTGGCACTACTCCGTGGTGGCGCGCTATTTCCACAACGGGGGACAGTGGGCTGACGGTCAGGAGCTGAATTTTGGCAACGGGCCATTTGAAGTGAAGTCTACCGGCTGGGGATACTATCTGGTTGCCGGTTATAATTTCTGATTTTATCAACGCTGACTCAACGCCAGCCGCTTAGTCCGCGCTGGCGTTGTGGTTTCTGGCATTCACCGTGCCATTCTTTTCCAACGGACGTATACTTCCCCAGGCAAATACTGCGTAATCAAAAGGAATGTTTATGTCTGCCATGCCTGCCGCAAACGGCGTGAAGCTCCGTCCCCTTGAGCGGGAAGATCTCCATTTTGTCCATCAGCTGGATAATAACGCCAGCGTGATGCGCTACTGGTTTGAAGAACCCTACGAAGCCTTTGTTGAGCTTTCAGACCTGTACGTCAAGCATATCCACGATCAGAGCGAACGTCGTTTTGTTGTCGAGCATCAGGGCGATAAGGTCGGCCTGGTCGAACTGGTTGAAATTAACCATATTCACCGCCGCGCCGAGTTTCAGATCATTATCGACCCTAATCATCAGGGGAAAGGCCTGGCCAGTAAGGCCGTTAAGCTGGCAATGGATTATGCTTTTTCGGTGTTAAACCTTTATAAGCTGTATCTGATCGTTGATAAAGAAAATGAAAAGGCGATCCACATTTATAACAAACTGGGGTTCGAGGTTGAGGGAGAGCTCATCCATGAATTCTTTATTAATGGTGAATACCGTAACACCATCCGTATGTGCATTTTCCAGCCGCAGTATCTGGCGCGTCACAAATCGCCCCACACGATGGTAAACCCCACCGCGCAGTAGCGGGTTGCCGCTGCCATCAAGGGGCCGCCATGGCCTGGCCCCTTACTGCCGTTAACCGCGCGCGCCAACCGGATTCATAATGGTCTGCACCTTTTGTGGTTCGATGTTATACATGCCACCGTTAAACGGATCGACGATCAGCCAGCCCGGGATGCCGCCAAGTGGGATATTGCCCAGGATGTACCACAGGTTTGCATGCTCCTGAAGGGGAATGGTCTGCGGGACGTAGCCGTCACGCTCCAGCTGGAGCGTGTACTTTTTCTTACCCAGATAGGTGCCGTCCGATTTCAGCAGCGAGACGGTTTTCGGGGTTACCCCTTCGGCCACTGTCCTGCCCGTTTCGTCCTGCACCACGAATTTAACGCCCTGCGGCCAGGTCTGAACGGAGACGTCCTGACTTTGGTCGCCCACGATGGTGGCACAGCCGCTGAGTAACCACGCTGAAGCCAGCGCTATCAGTAACCTTTTCATAAATAATCCTGCATCCTCAAATATTCAGAATAGTCTAAGCGCAGTGCGGCAGGTTTTCATCCATTACGCCCGATAACTACGGGCGTAATAAGGCAAATTTGCAGGGGATTATCGGGCGGTATAGCGCTGCGCGATGGCAGCGATATCCGCCGGCGTGGTGCGGCAGCATCCCCCAATCAGTTTCGCCCCGGCGGCCTGCCAGGCCGCCAGATTGTCCGTAAGCGAGCAGGATGACGTATCGCTGTGCCAGCTTTTGCTGACGGCATCATACTGTTCACCCGAGTTGGGATAGACCACCAGCGGCTTTGAGGTCAGTGAAGAGAGCGTTTGCAGCGCAGCGGTAACCTTATCCAGCGCGATACAGTTGATCCCCACCGCCAGCGCCTGGTCACAGCCGTTAAGAAAGGTTACGACCTCAGACAGCGGCGTGCCGTCGCTCAGATGCTCGCTGTCCCGTAGCGTAAAGGCAAACCACGCGGGGGTGCCGGGAAATTCACCCAGCAGCGCGACCAGCGCCCTGATTTCACTGAACGAGGGCAGCGTTTCGCAGGCCAGAATATCCACGCCAGCGTCCACCAGCGCGCGAAGGCGGGGACGATGAAATGCCATCATTTCCGCTTCGGGCAGCGCATAGTCACCGCGATATTCCGAACCATCGGCGAGAAAAGCGCCCCAGGGGCCGACTGACCCGGCCACCAGCAGCGTCCCTGCATCAGGTTGCGTCGCCAGATAGTCCGTTCTGGCACGGCGGGCAAGCTCAACGCTTTTTGCTATCAGGGCCAGCGAAGCCTGTTCATCAAGCCCTCTTTTCGCAAACCCCTGCGGCGTGGCCTGGTAGCTGGCGGTAATCGCCACCTGTGCACCGGCGGCGAAATAATCGTGATGAACCTGATAAATCAGCTCAGGATTTTCAATCAGCACCTTTGCAGACCACAGTTCATCGCTGAGATCGCAGCCGCGCGCCTCCAGTTCGGTTGCCATTGCGCCATCCAGTATCAGGCCAGCGGCGACACGCGCGGCAATAGAGTGATCAATCTGCGGCATGGTGGGTTTCCCGGTTCTGTTCGCGCTTTTTCAGCAGCTGAGTAAAATAATATGCCCCGTAGCAGATCGCCACGAAAGGCAGGCCAAAGTATAACGCAACGCGCTGTTCAGGATCGAACGCCAGCCCAACGCAGGCCAGCAGGCAGAGTAAAAAGCCGAGGATCGGGGTAAGCGGAAAGAACGGAGCCCGGTACTTCAGCGCAGAGAGTGGTTTTCCTTCACGCAGGTGTGCACGGCGGAAGAAATAGTGCGAAGCGCAGATGCTTAGCCAGACGGCAACCACCGCAAAGCCCGATATGGCGGAGAGCGCCACAAAGACCGTGTCCGGTGCCACGACGCTGGATAACAGCGCCAGCAGACCGCCCAGCATGCTGACTGAGATGGCAACCAGCGGTATGCCGCGCCGGGTCAGGCGGGCGAAGCAGCGCGGCAGCGTTTGTTGATTAGAGAGCGACCAGAGCATCCGCCCTGAGGCGTACAGCCCGGAGTTGGCCGCCGAGAGGATCGCCGTCAGAATAACAAAGTTAAATATATCAGCGGCATAGGGGATGCCTGTCTTTTCAAAAACCAGCACAAACGGGCTTTTGACAATCCCTGCCTGATCCATTGGGATCATGGCCGCCAGGATCAATACGGTGCCGATAAAGAAGATAATCAGTCTGGCGACGGTCGTGCGGATCGCCAGCGGCAGCACCCGCTCGGGATCCTCGGTTTCCCCGGCTGCGATACCAATCAGCTCAGTGCCGGAGAAGGCGAAGTTAACCGCGACCATGGTCATCAGAATCGGTAATCCGCCATGGGGCAGCCAGCCTGAGGCGGTCAGGTTATGGAAGAACGGTGCGCTGCTGCCATCTTTTAGCGGAATAAAGCCAAACATCGCACCCGCGCCGAGGATAATAAAGGCCAGTATCGTGACGACTTTAATCACCGAGAACCAGAACTCCCCTTCGGCGAAAAACCGCGATGAGATAACGTTAAGCATAAAAATCAGCATGCAAAATATCAGGCACCAGAGCCAG